>Ga0228711_1003582_pt1 | contig 24132 bp, 12 predicted proteins | sample MedpolnodulmetaG_2_FD_177996 | JGI IMG/M metagenome (GOLD analysis project Ga0228711, IMG submission 177996) | Root nodule microbial communities from Medicago polymorpha collected in Santa Monica, California, United States - brown nodules | ecosystem: Host-associated > Plants > Roots > Nodule...
ATTAACTTATTTTTGTCCCTAATTCATTTCGATCCTCGATTGCGGTTTATGGCATAATGCGGTAAATAAATTGTGGTGTCGGTGCATCTTTTACTATATGAGTATTACATAGTCCCTAAATACATGCTAAATCTCTAAGGAAAAAAAAATAAATGGCAAGAAGACATAAAAATGCATAAATTAAATTACAACAAAACCTATTATACACACTAAAACAAAATAAAATGACAAAAATAAATATGCATGAAATGATGAACAAATATAATGCCAAAATAATATAACCAAATAAAAACAGTAAAATAAACAATTAATACAAAGCAAAAATACTTTTTAAAGGAAAGACAATAAAGAGAAAATAAATTTTTAAGAGGAAATGGTGTAATAATTAAAAACAGTGGTGCATTTAACAAAACAGTAGAAAATATTTGGGCTTAAGCAGAAAAACGGGTCGGTTCGAAGTACTGGGCCCTGGATGGGTTGAACCGGTTCAAAGAATATGGGTCATGGGTTTGACTCAGGTAGATTAAATCTGGACCGTTCGATGAATCAGGAGGCCCAAATTTAATCAAAGAGAAATTCCTCCCAGCCGCGAGATTAATCAAATGGTTTTAAAAAAACACACAAAGAAAAGAGAAATAAATGCCAGAAACATAGTGACCGTCAGTTTTACGATCTGACGGTTCAAATGAAATGCACACAGTAGGGAGCAGAGGACCAATACATATGTGAATCCTCCCAAGATCATCCTGGACCGTCAGATGTGAGATATGACGGTCTAGTCTTGAGGTCACATGTCTAGCAAATGGTCTTGCCAACACACAAACAATGAAAGAAAAACATTATAAAAGCAAATTTCTAACTAAAAAAACTCATAAATCACAAAAAATCTCTCTCCTGGAAAGAGACGCTCTTACCTCTCTCTAGAAATGGCTCGTCGGAGAGGAAGAGGAAACGACGTTGTTTGTGTAATAAAAGCTGCGGCTGCAGTGAATTTTCTCTAACCCCTCTGACTGTAGCTAATGATTGCTTAAATAGTGACAGACTAGGGTTATGACCCATACATACAAAGACGAAAATACCCTTAGGCTGAACATCATGACACAAAATGCATTTGGACCTTGGACTAAAATTAAATCAAAATGAGATAATGACAATAATAAAAACGAAAATGACTTTAGAAATAAAATACAATACTAATGTAAAAATAATAAAATCTAAAACTGTCCCTTTCGGTAACCAAATGAGATATTTTAAAATACCTCTCTGCTGAAAATTTGTCTAAGACGACAACTACTCGGCTTTTAAAATACGAATACAAAACTTTTTTAACTGATAAATAACGAATAAAAATCTAAAATACGAACAAAAAAAGTTTTAATTATCTAAAGAAAGAAACAAAATGGGATTTAACTGCTTATGAAACGAATAAAATATTTTAACCATCTACGGTACAAATAAAACGTTTAAATACTTCAAAAACGAATAAAAGAACGTGTAACTTATCTAAAAATAAAGCAAAGATTTTGGCTGTTTAAAATACGAATAAAGACTTTAAAATACGGGTAAAATTTTTAATTGGTCAAAATTTGAGGTATGACAGTATATAATAATGTAACATTCGACTTCAAGTAAAAACATAACAAACAATTTATCAAAATACTTATTTGACTTAAAAACCAAGAAAAGAAAGTCATAGTAGTTTAATAAATTAAATAAATAAATGGTAACGAACTCTAGAAAAAATAAAACCAAATTCAACATTCCATATCTATATCATATCTATATTATAGGATCCATTAAGTAATTGTTTATGCGATTGGTTCGAAATACTATGGAAAGGAAGAGTAGGCAAAGAAATAGGTAAATATATTTTAGTTCATGTAGTTTGATAAATATTGCAATTAGATACAATTGTGACTATTTGTTTCTTAACACAATAACACACTTAATTACAACAAAAAGGTAGTAGTGTTGAAACTAAAATACAAGTTTTAGTAATTAAAATATGCCACATTTTTTCAATATGTCTGCAACTTGTTTTCATCTTGGCCTATTGATTTTTACATTTTGGGCATTCAACATGAATTGCACGAGTTTAAACCATAAAATTCATTCATCTATATCATTTGTCATACAAGATATTATATATCATATATTTATCTTATCTATCTATTTGTTTGTCATACATCATCCATATTAATTCATTCATTCTTATGCAGGTTCGCTAAAGAACCATAAAATTTAGCACCTAATTATATTTGTTGAAAATGGGAGACATGACACCAACTTTTTTCAAGAAAACAATGAATGTCAAAGTAAAAATGTTTGAAGTTGATAGTTTAAAGAAGCTTTTTAACTTATTGGATCTTCACAACTATTTAGCTTTTGTGATGAATTTTTGTTATTTCATGTTCTTTTATGTTGTTAAAATTACTTTTGATGAATTCTTGTTAAAATCATGTTATTTTATGTTGTTATAATTACTTTTGACGAATCTTTGTTAAAATCATGTTATTTCAATTTATGTTCTTTTATGTTGTTGTAATTACTTTACATGAATCTTTGTGAAATTCATGTTCATATATGTTTGTGTAATTATATGTTTGATTTTCAATTCTGAATTGTGTTGTTGTTATGTTAAATTCATGATTTAAATATGACGATGTTGTACTTTAAAATATATAAGAAGAACTAAGTTAAAATCATGGAATTAGTGGAGTAGAATGGGGTTTTAAGGTGTTGGTGTGTTAATGAGAACTAGTGATATGAAAAATTAATGTTAATGAGTAAATTTCTACAATTTGTAACTTGAATACCTTTTCACTAAATTAATTAAAACTTTTGTTACATAGATCATTTTTGAGTAAAACCAATTGGAATCGAAAGCTATGTTATATTTTTAATGATCATTAGTTATTCGCATTTTATTGTGTTGGGTTGGATTTTTAGGTATGTCATTGTCTGAGATTATTTTGATGGAACAAGAGAAAACTTTGACACTTGGAGCAAATATGACTGCTCTTTTGTTTATGAGATAATATCATTGAACTTAATCCAAACTTCAACGATAATAGGTGGTGTCACAATAATTTTAAACCATTGGATGACATTAAACTCTATTGTGGACAAGATGCATCTACTAAAATGAAAATGTGTCACACTGCCAATTAAGCTTGGAGTAAGCTAAGTTCTATATATGCTAATGAACTAAAGTTCAATGTATATGAAATAGAACAAGATGATAATGTATCATGGTTACATAGGAAGGTGTTAGAAAATCGATGGCAAAATATACCTAAAATGATTTCAATGTATGGCCATGATATTATATCCAAAATACACATAGTCACTGGTCTTTCATCTATTCATGTAGCAACAAACGGAAAAAAAGGAAATTGTGAGAAAATTGACTAGAGCCAAATCCACCATCACTGTTGGTGAGGGATAAAAGAAGTTATACACTCTCGCCTTCGTTGTATTTAAGTTAATTGAACACATTGATATTGATATGGTTGAGTTTTTGCTTTATCAAACCAATGAATAAGTTAGACAAGGTATGCTAGAACTGGAAGTAAATGGTAGGGAAGATATTGATAATGATCATGGTCTTACACCGATGTTAATTGCGGTAAGAAGAAGTCAGTAAAATTATTTTCAATTTACTGTATTGAGTTGAATTTTGGGTTTGTTTTATGAGATTAAGATTCTTTTATTTAAGAACTTTCTTAATGATTATCAGTTATTGACATTTTAATGTTTTGGGTTGGATTTTTAGGTATGTCATTGTTTGAGATTGTTTTTGACATAACAAGAAAAATCTTTGACACATGGTGCAACTGGATGAAGAATCATATGACAACCCTTTCATTATAGGACAATATCATTAAAGTCAATCAAAACTTCAGTGATAATAAGTTGTGTCACAATAATTTCTTTTATGTTTTCACATTTTTGCTATAGAAATTTCTGATAACACTCATGTAATTTATCTTAACACTCATGTTTATGTTTTCTTGAGAAAAAAAAGTTAAAACTCTCGTCTATATTTGTGTTTTGGTTGGTGTTGTTGAGGGATTTATTTTACTGTCACGTGCCTTTTTTCTCTTGAAGTGATAGTGGTGTGAGTTTTCATTTTATGGGAGACTTAATTCAGGTGGTACTTCTGTGTTATTGTGTAGTAGCTTTTTGGCTTGTTGGCAAGTAACGGTGAACAACAAGCGAGTTCGGTACTAAAATCTCATCCGCCAATTGATTATTGCAAATATCTCGTCTAGAGTCATTCTATCATAAATTATGTACTTTCTACTTTTACAGATATTATGATACGAATATTTAGCTCAAGAGACTAATAACAAGGAATATAAAAAGCTCGCGTAAAACACAAAACTAGCTAGGAGAGAAAAATTCACCTCATATTTTCAATAAATTGAGAAAGTTTACAAGAATATAAGTATACCTAGTTCAACCCAAAAATAATGTATAATCTAAAATATTATTTGGTGTATAAATTGAAAAATAACTTCATTTTGCATTGTAAAATTAAGCACATTGACACCGTAGGTTATATACTACCATTTTTCTATCAATTATTTCTTCGAAACAGAGCATATATATATTTGTAAAATTAAACAAAAAAAAACTGCATGATTGTATATTTGTTCCATGACATAAACAACGATAATCTTAATACTTCATTGATATCAGTACACGCACATGTCATAGAAGATTTGTATATGATATTATAACAATCGACTTGAAGTAAAAACATAACAAACGATTTATCAAAATACTTGTTTCACTTAAAAACCAAGAAAAGAAAGTCATACTAGTTCAATAAGCTAAACAAATAAATGGTAACGAATTCTAGAAAAATTAAAACCAAATTCAACATTTCATCATGTAGTTGAACATTTGAGCTTGAACCATATCTATATCATAAGATCCATTAAGTAAATATTCATGTGATAAGTTTGAAATATTATGGAAAGGAAGAGTATGCAAAGAAATAGGTAGATGCAATTTAGTTCATGTAGTTTTATCAATGTTGCAATTAGATATAATTGTGACCCTTTGTCCCTTGACACAGTAACACACTTGATTGGACATTCAACATGAATTGCATGAGCCTGAACCATAAAATTCATTCATTCATATCATCTGTCACATATCATCTGTTTATCTTATCTATCTGTTTGTTTGTCATAAATCACCAATATTAATTCATTCATTCTTATGTAGGTTTGTTAAAAAATCATAAAATTTAAAGCACCTAATTATCTTTGTTGAAAATGGGAACAAATAATGACATGGCACCAACCATTTTGAAGAAAGCTGTGAAAGTCAAAGAAAAAATGGCCAAAGTTAATAGTTTAAAGAAGCTTTTGAACTTGTGAGATCTTCACATGTGTTTGGCTTTTGTGATAAATTTTTGTTATATCATGTTCTTTTACGTTGTTATAATTACTTTTGATGAATCCTTGTTAAAATCATGTTATTTTATGTTGTTATAATTACTTAGGATGAATCTTTGTTAAAATCATGTTCTTTTATGTTGTTGTTAAAATCATGAAATTAGAGATATAGAATGAGGTTTTAAGGTGTTGGTGTGTTAATGAGAATTAATCATATGAAAAATTAATGTTAATGGTTAAAATTCTGCAATTCGTAACTTGGATACTCTGTCACTAAATTAGTTATAACTTTTGCTACCGAGATTATTTTTGAGTGAAACCAATTGGATTTGAAAGCTAACTTATATTTTTATGATATTGGAAAGTTACATACCTTTATAATACTTCTAGCAATTTTGTTCTGTTTTATAAACTACTCTGAGTCAGTGAGCTTTGAAAATTGATATCTTAACCTATGATACTTCTTTTTGGGTGGAACAGTTGCGTTTGAAAGAGAACATATAGTAGTTTCTGCATATTTAATTTCATAATTTTAGCATTTACCTATATATCTCAGTAACTATATGAACTCATCTACTTTGTCACATAATTTTTAAAGTAATATTGTTGGCTTAAGGAAGAATACAATGTTGTTAATAGAAGGGCAATTGGATGGAAGTAGTGGTTGTAGTGTTGAGTGATGGTGAGTGCGTGTTAATTAATGATGTAATTTATTTATTATTTAACGATGTGTAAATGATAAAATATTTGACGATGTGTTATATAATGATGAGTTATTTAAAGATGTATAATGTTGAGTCATTAAATGACGTGTATCAATGAGTAACTACTTGACATTCATGCATTCATGGTCAAGTCTATTTGAAGATGTTGTATTTAAAGATAGTGGGATAATTGATAAATTATTTGATGATGTATATTGATGTGTTAGTTAATGATGTAATTGATGTGTTATTTAACGATGTGTAAATGATAAAATATTTGACGATGTGTTATCTAATGATGCGTTATTTAAAGATGTGTAATGTCAAGTCATTAAATGACGTGTATTGATGAGTAACTACTTGACATTCATGCATTCATGGTCGAGTCATTTTGAAGATGTTGTATTTAAAGATGGTGGGATAAATCAACAACATACGTCTGATATCTAAAATATATGACGATGAGTAGGTTTGGTACCACGTGCATATTTGGTCGAGTCTAGGAGCATTGCAAACATAAGTGTGCTCCATTGATAACTTTTGAATTTCTTAATTGATAATTACTTTTGTGTAAGTGATGCATGTTCATCTGGAATTTATTAAATGATGTGAAATGATGATTATTTAATGATGTGAATGATATATATATGATTTGATGATGTTTTATGTATGTAATCTCGGAGTCAATTCATTATGTTTATGAAATCTTCTTATTTTGGATATATACTCACTCCGATTGCGGATTGGACGCATGTACCCTTGTTTGTTATTGATATTCAGGACGAAGAACTTTAGACGTTGCGAGCTTGGAGTACGACGATGAGTCTTTCTCGTCAATCTTTCTTTTCATTAGGAGTTTATTTTGGGTCAACGCTCTGATTCTATAACACCAGGAACTTGGGGTTTTTCTTTTATTTTTCAGACTTTGCTTTGGAACTCGTATTTGAATTCAGCTTATTTGTTAACATAATGTGTAAATGTTTTGAACTTATTTCCGCTGCACTGTTTTTAATTAATTTGAAGTACTTTTTGAATGATGAGAATATGTGACACCCTTGTGAGATTAAATTTTATTTATATATTAAGTTAGAAAATACTTGGGATAACGGTGTTACAGTAGTTGCAAAAATAATTTTATGCAGAGGCCGAGGTTTGAACTCTGGACTCCCCTCTTTTTCACATTTAAATTAAAATGTGTGAACTTTAATCATTAGACTACTTGACTAAAAATAAAAAACTTTATGAACAATTTATATTTTTGAAAATTTATGCAGATAATTTGAAATTGGATTCGGAGTCAAATGATTATGATTTAATGTAGATTTTAATTAATTTTCAAAAAAATAAAAATATTCAATTTAAAATTTTGACCGTTCAATTATCCCGATTCAACGACCACAATTCTTATCTAATGGGTGAATGCATCAAAATTTTAACATAGGGATGATGGTCATACAATTCTTAGTCTGAGATTTTCCACTTTTAATAGTTTTATTTAGGCGATGATGATTTTACATTTTGTTCTTGCTCACTTTTTCTTTTTATGGAATGGTGACCATTTTCTATTAACTTCACTAAATGGAGACATATTTTAGATAATTGCTTTTATCAATAAAAGAGTCAAATCTCAAAAAATTTATGTCAGACTTAATTACTACTAATTGTAATAAATAAGTTCTTTTTTAATGACAAACTTAATTATTAATTGTAATGAATAAAATTCTTTTTATAAAAAATAGATTATAAGAAGAGATCGATTTATATAAATTGTACTCTACTTTCTATATAACTTCTTTAAAAAAAAATTGCTTAACCCCTCGAAAAAAAATCTTCTAGAAAAAACAAGGGAACCGTAAAAAAAAAAGGGTTAAATAAGTTTTTCGTCCTTATAAATATAGCGAATTTTGATTTTAGTCCCTAAAAAATTAAACTAAATGTTTTCATCCTCACAAATTTTTTTATTTTGTTTTTTGTCCTTAATGACCATTTTATGTTCATATAAATGACAAAATTATATCTCTTTTATGTTCAAATTGTATCCATGTTATGTCCGTTTATTATATTCGACATTTATATATTCATATTATGTTCAAAAAATGTCAAAAATACGTCAAAATTATATCTATTAAGGACGAAAAACAAAATAAAAAAATTTGTGAGGATGAAAACATTCAGTTTAATTTTATAGGGACTAAAATCAAAATTTGTTATATTTATAGCGACGAAAAACTTATTTAACCCAAAAAAAAAATAGTTTTGCTAAACGCTTAAAAAAACACGCTAGCATGCAGTAAAAGCATCACAATACATGAAACAAGGGATCCATGCATGCAAACACAATCTAACCGTCAAAATATTTTTATCGACGGTCACAATATATTTACACAACTATGCACGGATCACTATTTTACACCATTGATTAGTTCAAATCTAATGATGGAGATTACAATGTTATAAGATTAAGATAAGAATAACGAACCATTTAAATAAAGAGAAAAACAAGGGAAATAAAAACCCTAGCATTAACTAAACCCTATGGATATATAAACCCTGTTCCCGGGGTTTTAATTCCACGCTTTCCAATTCAAAACCTATTTCTTTTGTTGCTTCCATCAATCGCATCATCATGAAGAATAATATGTATTCTTCTTCATCTCCTTCTCATTCTCATGATCATTCTTTCCATCAAAAACCAAAAACCAATAATCAGTCTCTTCAAAAAGCCAGATACCCGTCTTTCTCTTTCGTTGAGTCCTCAACAACTAATGATGTCGAAAAGAATAATACTGAGAAGAAGATCATATGGTGTTTTTCTTATTCTGTTGCTCATAATCATAATGATGTTCTAAAACAAAATAAACACTCATGTGATGTTTGCAACAAGGTTTTTACTTCTAACAAAGCATTGAATGCACATATGAGATGTCACGGTCAAAACGGTCCAACAGTTGCAGCACCATCTTCAGAGAAACAGCAGCCGTGCAGGAGAAGAAGATATATGAATATAGACGACGACGATGATGATGTTATTGAAACAGCTGCAGAAACTCTATTGCAACTATCTCGCATGGGTTATGAGGATGTGAATCACCGTGGTGCTAAAAGGCAAAAGCTTTCTTGCAATATGATGGATGATAATGAGAAGAAGAAGAAGAAGAAGAAGAAGAAGAAAAAGGAACAAGGTGTGCTACTAACAAGTGGCGGTCATGATATTGAAGAGAAGAAGAAGATTAATGAAGGTGAAACTGAATTAGGGTCAAAAGTTGTGAAGAATTTTGATTTGAACGAGCTTACAAGTGATGATGTTGTGAAGAATTTTGATTTGAACGAGCTTCCAAGTGATGATAATGAAGGCGAAACTGAATTAGGGTCAAAAGTTGTGAAGAATTTTGATTTGAACGAGCTTCCAAGTGATGAGTTTGAAGATGAAACCAATTAGTGCATCTTCTTAGTTTATATCTTTTTTGTGATTTTGAATGATATTGTGATCTTTTGTATGGGATGGACACCCTTAACGTTGACATGTAATGTATCATCATGAATTATTGAGCAATTTGCTTACAAGATGTATATAAAGTTTAGTTTATCAATTTACACCTTTTACATTTGTCTTACTCTTCTAATTTTGTTTGAGTGAAACTAACTAGGTTATTTGCACTAAATAAGTATGAAAATAGGATGGAGTTGAGGGTTGGAATTGATGGAGATGCTGCTTGTTTTGAAGAATGTCTTAGATGAGTTTACTTATTTTGTCTTAAGATGCGTGGCTTGATGTGGATAGTATGTTTCATAAATGTGACTGTTAAGATTACCTATCAAGTTATGTAATAATAATTGGTCTTTTATAGTTTTATTTAATTGTGTTGAATGTAAAGGATTTAATGTTATCATTAGTATCACTCTTTATTAAATATGGAACTTGGTGGAATCTACTTTTGTGAATAAAAATAGAATTCAACACTTGCAATTTTTGATGATGTATTTTGCTGATTGAACAGGTGTGAATAATTAAAACTTTAGATTTTAGTTGATTCATTTCAGAAACTTTAGAACGTATCTTCTTTAATTTGCTGCATAACCTCTATTTTGGCCTCATAAACTGCTATACTGAGAAAAATGGTTTGAGATGTTAAACAGATAGTTAACAAGCCTTGGATAAAGATGATTCATGCCAACCAAATATCTTGCTACATTATTATAGTTATTATATATATATAATTTAATTGCACTTTGTTTTCTTTTTAATTTCTTGCTACATTATTTTTCTTCAAATTTGGAAAACAAGAAAGCAGGACATTCATATTCACCTATGAATTGTTTCATGCCTTCCCCATATTCCTTCCTCCTCATCCTCAGTTTCTGGAGCATCTTCTTTGGTGCCAATTCGTCCTAGCACCGTGTGACTATAAGATTTTCCTCGTTCACCTTCCATAGTCTGCATCTTATTTGGTTGCATTCTTGCAAACCGTCCTCGTCTTTGGATTCTTCATGGTTTGTGTGTTTTTTCCCTAGCAGAGCTTTAGAGACATCCATGACTAGAGCTTTCTGATGTTAATTTTGGTTATACTAAATTCAAATGTGCTTCATTGGGCTCTCCCTTAATTTGACTATAGATTGTTTAAGAGGTAATTTTGCTATGGCTATCATTATTACCAGTGGTTTTTCGTAAATGGAATAAAAAATCAAATTAATAATTCTGATACACGATTAAAAATGACATAGAATAAAAACATAAACAAGAATCACAATCATAGTTAACCAGAAAAGGTTACTTCATTAGATTTCAAATCTTGGAAGTAGAAGAGGCAAATGAGTTTTCAGTTTTGATTTCCTTCCTTGGATTTAAAGTAATCGGCATATGTTACTATTCCATGCATTGTTGTGTAAATAACTTGTGACTGATGTTGAAAATATTTTGACGGTTAGATTGTGTTTCAAAGCGCTCACGTGGATCAGTACCTTCACTGTCATGCTTTTACATATATGCCTCATTTTGACAAACAAACATATTAGTGACCCAATCAACTTTCATCAATTTGTGTTTGGTTCACCTTCACCAATTTTATGACATATCATAATTATAAGCTACTTCAACCCGTTAGTTTTACCAAACGCCGTAAATTCAATCAACTAACTTATCCGTTATCAATTATAAGCTAGCTTATAAGCAATCCGCTATAAGCTAACTTATCATCTATCACTATTTTTTACCAAACCGAGCCATAATTTGGTACGCTTGTCAAACTGTTATCAAATCACCCCCTCAAATGTGAGTACTTCTATTCATTTAAGATTGCTCTTCCTTAAGTGGAAGATATTTTCATGCACATATAGATCACTTGCATCGTTGTGACACTCAACATCAATGAGACATTTCATGTCACCATTGTGAGAAAGACTCTCGCTATACGAAGTTGATCACCATTATTGTTTTGGTATCATTGTTGGATCATGAGGGAAATATGATATATTATCATATTAACTTAAGGTTAACCACAAAAATAGAATTGGACACCACATCTTCATCCAAATATTTAAGGCATTAAATAAATAAATCCCCTCACTTATATGCTGTTTAGCAACCATTTATTTATTCAATGTAAAACTCTTACTCATACTTTATGAATGCTCTACTTTATAAACCAAACGTGTATTGAAAGAGCATACTAATAGAGCATGAAAGTGAGTGAATATATAAAATATTTTTATATCTTATGCATGAAAAATGAATGAAAGAAGATACAATTTTATAAAAAACAAAAATATTAATTTTTATTTTATTGCTTTTCTGTACTTTTATTTTCTTTCTCCTAACACGAATAAATATAACAATTTTATTTTCTAGTATTATATTTATTTCCTTTTATTTTCTCCCCACCACTTTTACTGATCTAATTTTCTAATCTCACAAAGTAGTACTAGTGGCGATGATTCGGCTTCTACTAGTTGCAAGCAGCCTAACATAACAGGACGGTGGCATCTGATATGGACACAAAGGACACCAAGTAACAAGCATTTCAACTATCACATGCTTTATGATGATAATAATGATGCTATATAGTTATATTCCATCACAGTTTAAAGAATAAACCTCATCTTCATAATCTAAACTCTAGAATATGCCTCACTTTTCTTTGATACAAAGGTCCCAAAATAGCATAAACTGCTCTCAACCCAATTTATATTTGGTGGGAGATAGGATTGTTCATCCAGCACATGCAATGGAATATGAAATTATATCAGATCATGAAAAATATAACAATGGAGCATAAAGTTATATAACTAAATGTACCTAATAAGTCATGAGTGAGAGTGACATAACTTCACATTAAAAATAGATCAATTATGGCAAGGAAAATGACTGAATTAGATGATAACTTATACTAATAAAAATTGAAAAATAATGGATGCTGAACACCTCAGAAATTGTGTCAGATCCCACTTTCGGTTTAGTGGTGGGTCCTCCCTCAAATTCATACACACGTATATAACTATAAATAGAATTTTGCTAGCCAGAACCAATTCGTACTTCAGAGGTGTTACAATTATAAACATCATAGTTTAAGGTCCAGGTATTGTTTCCTTTAGTTTTTATATATACTTTTCCATTCCACCTTTCATTAAGGTCTTGATATTATTAACATGCATAATTAATGTATTATTTTATTATATGGTCCATAATGATGGACAACGTTATTTTATCATAAACCCATGAAATGATTGATGATCAAATTTCCTAGCATTTAATTCTGTGATCAACAAGTATGCCTTTCTTATGGTCAAATTTGGTGTGTTGATGGCTTAGATTTTGGCAGTCTTTCTTTGAAACTACTTTGTTAGGTGTGTTTTACTTTTAGTAGCTTTTCTATTTCAGACTTTTCGGTTATGTTCATCAAACTTCAAATATTAAGCTACTGAATGTGCTCTTGAACTTAAGATCTCAAAACTTGCCTTGGAGAAAGAACAAAGAAAATTTAAATTTTGTTTACTGAAATTTTTATGCAGATTCAAAGCTCTTTCAAGATGGATACTCAAAGGATTGCTGGAGTCAAATACGAGTGCTTACTTTTTGGTATGATGGATAATAATCTTGCATGAATATTGGTTAATGATGATGCATTTTCCTCTTCAAATTTTCATATAGAAGGAACTTAAAAGTAAATATTGATTATGGTTCCACATGTTGGTAACAGATATGGATGACACTCTCTACCCATTGAGCTTAGGGATCAATTTGGCATGTCGCAAGAACATACAAGGTACAAAACATAAATAATTTATTTCAGAGCATATAATTTTCATGTGTTCAGATTATTTTATATGCTTATGTAATAGAAGTACTATAGTTTATTGTACCCAAAAAAAAAGTACTATAGTTTTCTCAATCTTGATTTGTTTACAGAGTATATGCTGGAACACTTGCATATTGAAGAAAGTAAAGTACCAAAGATGTGCCTAGATTTGTATCTGGAACACGGGACAACTATGGCAGGAATGAAGGTATACAGATTTGGCATCAACCTCAGTTTTCTCTTTTCTTAATTTCTTCTGAAATACTAATTCAATATAAATGATCAGTGATATAATTTAATAGTTTTTCTAAGTTTTAGTCTTAATTTCCTACTATCAGGCCCTTGGCTACGAGTTTGACAATGATGAGTTTCATGCTTATGTGCATGGAAGATTACCATATGAGAAACTGAAGCCAGATTTCGTGTTAAGGAACCTTCTGCTTTCCATGCCTCAGCGTAAAATCGTACGTGGAAAAAAGTTCAATCTTCTGTACCAGTTTATTCATTAAAGAGCATTCCATATCAATACTCAAAATATTCTTTGCAGATATTCACCAACGCAGATCACACACATGCGGTTGAAGTTCTCAGCAGGCTTGGCTTGGAAGATTGCTTTGAGGGAATTATATGCTTTGAAACGCTTAATCCTATCAGCTCCTATCAACAAATCCTCTGCAAACCATCTGTGGAAGCCTTTGAGGCTGCTATTAGAATTGCGAACGTAGATCCAAAGAAAACAGTAAGATTGATTACTTACCTAAAAAGTGACACGGAGAGATTACTTCTTTTTTGTGGTTTTATCTATATTATTCTACCCCTAGGTTTGAAACTCTTGGAATCAATGCATGACAATTCTCTTATATCTTCTGCAGATTTTCTTTGATGACAGTGTTAGAAATGTTGCAAGTGGAAAAGTAGCTGGACTTCACACTGTTATTGTAAGATATTTTTTTTCTATCTATGCATCATGTGGAGATCTAAGCAATTGGTAATTCCATAATTTGTGATCTTATGTAATGCAAGCTAATAAGTAACAACATACTGATGGCAGGTGGGTCGATCGGATTTAGTGCCTGGTGCTGACCATGCTCTGAACAGCATACATAATATCAGAGAAGCGTTACCTGAAATATGGGAAGTTAAAGAATGCAACCAACAACAAATGATCCAATCCGTTGCAGTAGAAGCCACGGTCCATGCATAAGTTTTGCTTCGATGAAGTATTTTAGTACGCATATCAAGCAAATCAAGAGTTTCTACCTCAGCAGAGTTTTGTCTATCTAAATCTACAATAATTTTGTAATGGCCTCCATGGCATGGTGGTGCTTAGATGCATGAATCTTGCAATTGGCATCACAAAATGGATGCCAACTATTAAATGCAAAGTTCAGAAGCATAAATTTACAATAGAAAATGATAATTAATGTATAAGGATTTTGGTACAAAGTCTGCTAATGCAAAATATAGGTATTGTATCTCTCCTTACAAAATAAGTAATTCGCTAAATGCCCTTTCAGTGGCATTTAATTATTATTTCAGCAGAGAGCAATGACAATCCAAACACACGAATTGAACTACCCCCTCCCTCCTCCCCAAAACCACCCTCCTTAACTGAATTGTAATTGACAGTCAGAAGAATGTACAGCACTTCAGAGGAGAGATCAACCATCTAGAGGAAGTTCTCCAGAGTTAACAATTTTGCATGATTTCAAGGGACCATTGTTGTAGCTGCTTGTCTCCAGTGATTCAAGTGTCCTCACAACATCAATTCCATCAATGACATGTCCAAATACAACATGGCGATTGTCCAACCATGGAGTCTACAACATGAAAATCACAGCATATACTTTAGTATCAAAGCCTAAATCTAAACAAATTTAAACAATCGTCAAACAATGTGTATTTGTGCAATCTAACAACTAACTACTAACATTTGTCATTCAAAAAAAAAAAGTGTGTGTGTGTGTGTGTGTGCTGGTTGAAATGCTAAATATTCGGATTATACAGTTAAGTGACTGAGCATTAAAATATGTGAATCAACATTGTTGCTGATATGAAGTAAAGCATTTCTGTGCAATCAAAGTCAATAAAAAGGCACTTTCATGTTAGCAAAAGATAGTGCCCTGTTGATGTTAAATTGTCAAATCAAAAATTACCAAGATAACATTGTAGTAATTGAAATGAGAAACTATAATTGCATTTGTGAGATTGGGATAATTAAAAGCACCGTCAAGCCTTTATTTTTTCAGTAGGTCACTCAACAATTTAGACAATAACCACAGTTTAAAATCCATAAAAAGTACAGACTTTTAGTTAGGCAAAATTAGAGTTTTGAAATATAGGCTGCGTGTTTCATTCTGGATATTTCATCACATAACTAAAAGAGATAATGTCTTCTGTCCTCTTTCACTGTTTTCAGTTAAGATTTGAAGTAACGTTATTCTCGTAATATTCCTTGTATGTAAAAGGGAACTTCTTTTTAGAAAACATATTATTAAAACTTGGGTTGGACCTAACTCAAAAAACGACTTGTAAGGTGAGGGATGTCTCCCACTTAAAAATACATTTCCAGGCCATATCTCATTTAACGTGGGACTCTCAACAAATATGCATAAAAACTTATAAGCTTTAATAGCATTTAGAATAACTTATTCGGATTTGTCATGATATTAGCATTTGTATTAACATTTGGATACACTTATAAAAGTAACTTGTGGACATGTCTAGAAATTGTTTTAAGCTTATTCAAATAAATTTCAAAGAACAACTTATGTGTAGGTACTTAATTAAGCTCCTTAGAATAGTTTATTGTATTAGAGTTTCATTAATCTGTTTACCCAAACACAGAAGCAATCCCCTTATCTGATTCTTAAAGTAATAGAATATGGGAAAATGTATCTCACCGGTACAGTGCAGATAAAAAATTGACTGCCGTTAGTATTAGCACCGGCATTTGCCATGCTCAAAACTCCAGGACCAACATGCTTCACTGCAAGGAAATTTTCGATTATTCACATGTATGCTGGATATTAGTCATCCATTGACAGTCCAGTAAAAAGATTAAAATCACAAATTTAAATCTGAATAATGGCCAAAGCAAAACTTTTAATACTGATTACGAATAAAGAATTTAAAACTCAATATTAGTGAACAAGCACCAAAAGATACATACAAGCAAAATTCTCATCTTCAAATTTACCACCATAGATACTGACTCCACCAGTTCCCTGCATCCAATTAAAACATATTTGATGTGAAACAAACATTATCACCCTTAGCATCATGTGTATATGTACATGCAAGCGTACTAACAAAATATAACGGTGCTCACATTTCCTTCTGTGAAGTCCCCTCCCTGAATCATGAAACCTTTGATTATGCGATGGAAGGTGGAATCTTTGTAACCATATCCTTTCTCTCCTGCACAGTTATTATTCTCAAATTGATAAATAAGATGATTGTGTGACATAACCAATTTCAACAAAATACTCATACAACTACAACGGCAAAAATACCGAAGAAAAATTTGATTGCTTACCTGTGCACAAAGCTCGGAAATTTTCAACTGTTTTGGGAACAACATCTCCAAATAGGCCAATAACAATCCTTCCAGCAGATTCACCTCCAATTACTATATCAAAGAAAACCTTGTTTGTTACTTTAGCTTGAAGATCTGCAGCCTAGAAGTAACACAACCGTGTAAGATAATGAACCAATGTTTTGAATCAATGCGGAATTGGCTATCCAAGATTGCCAATAATTTTCCGATTAAAGAAACTACTAGTAATTTTTCTGCAAAAGGAATTCCAAATCACGGAATTTTTAATGGTACACTTACATTAGCACTACTAGTGCATGTTACTCTCCGAGAAGTGATTGATTTCACTTTAGATTGTTGTGACACAGAAAGCCTCGCTGCGTAATGATATCCCGATGACAATTTACTGCATCCAAGGTGTGACCTGGTACTGCTACAGACTACATGCGACTTCCCCTAAAATGGAAACAAAAACAAAAAAATCCCATTAACAATGTAGATTTACAACTACCTTTAGTAACACATTTAAATGATAGACATAAAAATTACATTACAGAAAACATCAATCCACATTTAAAGAGCTTATGAGTGATGACATATTCATAAGCTGTTTTCTTAATATATGTTCTTCATAAGTGCTTATGCTATAAGCTGCAAATTAAGTTGTTTAACCAAACAGGGTCTAAGAAGATGAGAATGAATAATAAGAATTAGATAGTAACCTGGACAGCATTGAAACCAGAAAGAAGGTTCTGACTCTGCACCAACTGTGTTGAGAACAAAGATGCCATGACTAACAAGAAACTTTTTTGGGTGGAAAATGTGGCACAAAACTTTCTAGGTCTATCACCTAATCTTCTTCACACTCGAGTTTAGCTTATCACTTCTCACTTCAGCTCAAACTTATAGGCACACAACCACGCAGTGTTATCTAAAAGGATAAACTCATTTTACTTTTTTTTCCTTTCACATAAATTATTTCAAATCACTTTGAATTAAATTTTTTTTAGGCTAAATTACATTTTTCGCCTCTTAAATTTTAAAATGGTGCAATCTTAACTCTCTATTAAAAAAACGGTAAATAATAATTTACAAAAATATTAACCAATTCCCCATATTTTACGGATACTAGCACTAGTTAAAGAAATTAAAATAGAAATTTTGCATTAAAAAGTCATAACAAATGAAATGTTCAACTTTATTAAAGTCAAAAAATTATTTTTTTTAATAAAAAAATTCTATTTTTTACTTTATTAACTAGTGTCATCCAAACACTAATTAACATGAACCATATTTTAATTATCAAAACAAATAATTAAAAAATGAAATAGTACCATTCTTTCAAGAAGAAAAATGAAATAATACTTGTATTATATATTATATAGACACACACAGTGTTTTTTTTTAGTAAATATACACACAAGGTGTTGGACACCTTAAAAGTTGCCAACTAAACATTTTTTAAATGATCATTTAGAACCAATCAATACATTTGCCCTTAATTATATAATTCTTCTCAAACTAAAAAAATATTCTCACTTTTAAGAGCACTTCTTTAAATATCTCTTTAAGTATTGTTTTGTCTTGTTATGTATTTTTATGTTAAGTATTTACTATTTTGTGAATCAAATGAACTCTTGAAGTCACTTTCTACAACGAAGTGGGTAATGTTGTATAACAAGTGTGGAGTTAGAAATCTCACATTATTTTAAAAAGTGAATGTTGGTCATTATACATAAGGGTGTAATAATTTGGTTTAGTTTGGTTCGGTTTTTGGCCAAAATAATGTCCAAACCAACCTTATCAATTTTGATTTGGTCTAGTTTGATTTTCAATGCTTTTTAAAAGTAGAATTGAACCAAATATGTCGATTTGGTATGGATCAGTTCACTAGCTTATTGATTCTTTGAATCTTAAAATTAAAAACCAAGAATTAAACCAAACCAACTCAGTTTTATTGATTTGGTTAAATAAGAGAAGAGAATATACAGGTGAAGACAATAGAAGAGAAAGACAACAATGCGCGCGATTCCAGTTTCCACGCAAGCTTTCCTACTCCCTCAACCACATTCCTCCCTTTTCTTCTCTCACCCCCCTTTTCATTTCACACCTTCTCCTAAACCATGCTCCTTAAACTCCAACTCTAAAATCACTACTTTCTTGCATCGCGCTTCCAAACCAAACCCAACCACTTTAAACGACACCGATGATTCTGGGACTTTGTTGGTGACAGAGGATGATGAAGTTGAAGAATTAGACTCGTTGGTTGAAGAAGATGGGGTGTACATAGAAGTGACAAAGCTTGAGAAGAATTCACGCAGAATCGAGTCAAGGATTTCAATTGACGCTTCGCTTGATTCCATTTGGAACATCTTGACTGATTATGAAAGGTTGGCTGATTTCATTCCTGGTCTTGCTCTCAGTAAATTGATCCAAAAGGGTCCAAATTTTGCTCGCCTTTTGCAGGTAAAATGCAATTGGGGATTTTAAGTTTTTTTTTTTTTTTTTATTGATTTTGTTGCTTGTTTTTGGAATTTTTTCTCTCGATACTTTTTTGTTAATTTTATATCTTTCAATTCATATTATCGATATTGCTAAACTTGACACATTCACCCGGGTTCAAACCCAGGACCTTCAGTGGTGCATGCCACTTAGTCTACGGAAAATTGGAGAATTAGAATAACTCCTACTTCTTAGGTTGTATTATTGCCCATTATCAGTAATAGAGACTTTGCATTGGACACAAGACAGCTCTTACAAGGACTTGTGCTATTAGTTATAGAACTTCAGTTGCATGTTTGGATTGACAAGTTCAGTAGAATCACGGTTTGTCACCGTTGTTTTGTCAAACTCATTGTGATTCTTACAAAAACTACATTTTGAGTCGATGTTTGGTTTTGTGGTAAAGTCTCCTTTTTTCACTCTACAATTCCAAGATTCTACTTTTCCCCACGGTGGCATTGAATCACTAGAAAAGCAAACATGCGCTGCATGCACTGAAGCTAAAATCATGGTGCCAACTTGATTTTATAAAATTCACTGTCATTCTAGATATAAGAGTAGTAGGGAGCAGCCTTCCTCCTTCATTAGTAGAGTCATTTTCTATGGACTCCGTGATCAAACTAGAAGTTACAAAAGAACCTGTATAGTTCTAAATAGGGAGTTGGAAAAAAAACATAGGTCAACATCATTATGTTGGAAAGCGTTAAACTCTCTTGGAGTGTTAAAGCATGCGCGTTCATGAGTGACTTTTAATTTTAAAGACGTGAAGCATCCTGCTTCATGATATATGATCATGTATCATATTTGATTAGAGCTAGTTAGTAGTGTGATTTCCACATATGCCACATGGCATGGAAATTATGTATGCACCAATCATGGGTGGTGATAATGCAGATGTAACTATGCCTTTTAAGTGTGGGAATACTTATGTTGGTGAATGCTGTGTCCACGCAATACACATCAGTCGGTGCATCATTTTACTTTCAAAGTTCAAACTGAGTCAGAGTGATGTTATGCTTAATTTTTTGTGGCAGAGAGACAGTATCTGATTTTGAATGTTAGGTTTATATCAAACTGGATAAGGAATTACATCATAGCATGGCCAAGTATGGTTTTGCAGCAAGGAATTACTTTCAAAACTTTTGCCTAATTTACTTTCCTCCAAGTTACAATCTTTAGAAATTCAATGGCACAGCATGATTTTATTTCCCCCTCACCTGAACCACAAACTGATATATTTTCAATGTTTTTTCCTTGTTCATGAATTTGTTTTTTTTATAAAAAAATAAGACAATTTGGTTTTTTTATTTTTAAATAAGACAATTTGGTTTGAAATGTATTTGTCGATGTTCCATTATCTTAACAGATTGGAGAGCAGAACTTGGCATTTGGTATAAAATTTGATGCTAGAGGAGTTATAGATTGTTTTGAGAAAGAATTGGAGACCCTTCCATCTGCTATGAAGCGTGACATAGACTTCAAGATGATTGAAGGGGATTTTCAGCTCTTCGAAGGAAAATGGTCTATTTTGCAGGTAGGATTTTTGTTTCTTCCCCTCTTATTAAGAATTCTTCTGGATACAACATAAAAACCATGCAAAACAGTGTTATGCATTTCTCTACTTCGCAAGTATTTTTCCAATGTTGAATTTTTAGAACTGAATTGGTATGTGAAAACTTTTCTGTTTTCCTCTTTAAATGATACCTTATTTTTATTTTGTTTTCTATTTTAAAAAATTTGTATACTCCAGTTTTTCATTATTTTCACCATTTCCTATGCTGGTCTTGGAAAACACAAAACTATGAAAAAAATGTATCGTTTTTGTAATTAAAAGTAAACACAGGAGTAGAAAATTAGGAAAACAATTTCTTAAATCAAACATGGTCCTAGTTTCTAAAATTCACATAAACTTAGTGGATTCTAGCTAGCTTTTATGGTAACCAACTAGAAATGGAGTGCATCTTATTTTGGAAAGTCTGCGATTATTCAGGCTATTGACCAAGTGGGACTGTGATTTATGTTAAACTTAATAGCTTTTGACTTGACAAAAAGGAATCTTGTTTGCTTTTGACTTAACCTTCTTCACATAGACAGCCTTCCTCAATTTTCAATATGTTCAATGGCTTTGTTTTGAAAGATGCTAAATTTATGACATTTTGAAACCATGTATTCAACAAGTTTATGCTAAGTTTATGACATTTTGAAACCCTGTATTCAACAAGTTTGACTCATAAATAAAATGCTAACTTCCTAGGTAATGATGGTTTTGCAGACTTTCAGCGATGGAAGTTGTGAGGACTCTCTGGTTCGAGAAATTAACACGACACTTTCATACGTTGTTGATGTTAAGCCGAAGATGTGGTTGCCTGTTCGGCTGATAGAGGGTAGACTTTGCAATGAGATAAAAAAGAACCTTAAATCCGTAAGGGGTGAAGCTCAGAAAACTACTGACAGAACTGTGAATGCAAATCAATTTGAATGAGTTATGTAAATAATATCATAGAAAAAGTTAATACAAGTAAAGTTCATTTGGTGTCAATTCTCACTTAGGTAAAGCTGCAAGCTTGGCCATATTCTGCCCCTAAAATAACTTCAAGTTCTGGACTGGACCACACTGATCTTAACTTTTAAGTTTGAACAAATACCCCTTTATACTCCTTGAGAAAAAGTGGGTACCTTCCACTACCCACTTGTTATTTTCTGTTACTGGCAACAGTTCCCAATACTGTTGTGCTGAATGCTGGATTTGAGCTATGTATTTGGCTGAACCACACCCAACAAGAAGATTGAACGAGCAACAATAATATCATTTACCATCAGTTAAGAATGCACGTACTTATACAAACACTACACTTAAAAAAATAAAACTTGAGGAATGGACGAATATCTTTTGGATTAGTTTTTTTTTTAGGTTTTTAATTACTTGCCGAGTTTGGAAATCAAAAGATGACATTGTGTATTCATGAGTCAATTCATCTACCTTTGAATTTTCTTCAACCGGAATCAATTAATAATACTAGATGAGTTTTGCTGGAAGACACATTTTATGAAGGTGTCTTTTAGCAAGTTATTCTATGAGCATTTGCTAAAAGACATCAACTAATTTTTATGAAGGTGTCTTTTAGCAAAATTATAACTAAAAAGTGAAAATCACACATTGAGGTGTGGGTTGCTAAAAGACACCTTCGTGGGTGGCTTCTAGCAAAACCCATACAAGATAATCTCTAGATATTTAGCATTGTGTTAAAAAATATGTCATCGTCGTTATGGTTATGTCGATGTTACAAAATTAATTTTATTTACAGATTGTATGCTCCATGCCATAGTACAAAAAAAATAAACTATTCTTTCTTAGATGTTGCCATTTGATCTGCTCATGATAGTATGTTACCACCCAGGAGATGATGTTGCATATATTATATAATACCCATAATGCAAGTCATAGGATGGGACAAACTTTATATCAGTATGATGAAGGAAAGACTTTATGAATTATATATATTAGAGTTGATAGTCATCATATCAATAGCAACTAAGCCACTTATTTTTCATAGCTCATAACCTATGACTCTTTGGAAAGTATTGATTAACCAACTTTTATAAATAAATTTTTTTAAAAAGAAAGTACTATTGATTAACCAAAAGAGAGTGGACTTCTACCTTCTTCGTCTCATATCCCATTCAACTTCAACATACATATAAAATGAAAAGTCCATCATCACCTTAATAATAGGAAAAAAAGCATGTTTGCGATTTTCAAATTGAGTACTCGAGACTATATATATATAGAGTATAAAGTATTACCTCCAAAAGTAATCATTCCGTTTTATAAGTGTCTTGTTCAAAAGAATTCTCTTTATTTAATTTTTTTTTGTTTTTGCAATTTTAGAATATTTAAAAAATATTTATTAATTTTTGCAATGTCATTCTTACTAATTAAAACGGGTATAGTGTAAGACATTGTGTGCTTAGTTGCACGTTTGGTGACAAGAGACGTGTATTTGTGGGTTTAACGAGACAATTTTGTCGTGATTTCAAGAAGCTACAAAACGAAGCTTCTATATGTTAGCGTGGAAATTTTGCTTTGGTTTTGTGAAAACACACATAAGTCTCGCCACGGAAGCACACAGAGGCATACACAAATGAGAGTTGTTGACTTGTAACTCTTTAGAGTGGATTGATAGTAAATATGAATATGATATTGGTACGAAACTTTTACCGTCTTTTAGTGGTGAATAATCTCCGTCAGAGAACTTGTTGAACACATAAGATGGACTCTCCCCTCTCAATTAAAATTAAAAGTAAAGTATCAAACATTGATTTTTTATACCTAATAAGAAACAAAGCATCACAAAAACAATGGAATTTTTAGATAAGTGCAATTCTAAACAATTTCACGATGTTTAGAATTGTTGTTTAGTGCAATTGTAGATTTTAGGTGATTTTATTTCCCAAAATGTTGTACCGTGTGCGTTTGTTACATGGGATCCTTATCAGAGTTTTAGTAAATTGAGTTATCTTCTTCAATTTTTCCTATTTTTTCTCCTAACTATCTATCTCTCTTAATCTCACTCGTTCTTTTGATTACATTTTATTTTTCAATGCGGAGAGAAAGAGTTAGGAGAGTGAATGAGAAAAAAACGAAAAAGATAATTCATATCCGAGTTTTTTGGGATGTGTAAGAA
>Ga0228711_1003583_pt1 | contig 24131 bp, 10 predicted proteins | sample MedpolnodulmetaG_2_FD_177996 | JGI IMG/M metagenome (GOLD analysis project Ga0228711, IMG submission 177996) | Root nodule microbial communities from Medicago polymorpha collected in Santa Monica, California, United States - brown nodules | ecosystem: Host-associated > Plants > Roots > Nodule...
ATACTCAAACAATATAGTAACAATAAAAGATATAATTAGAGGTTTTGTTTTCATGTATGATAATTTTTATGTTTATGTTGTGTATTTAATTACAATTTTATCCTTTAGTAGGATCTTACCAATCGTGTTATGATCTTTCACCGGCCTTCCGGTCCTACTTAAAATCTGGTGTTTGACTACATTGTGCTGAGCTTTTAATATCAACTATAAACTATCAAAACTTTCAAGCTGTTTTGGTATCTTTGAATATCGTATCTTTGTTAATTAATTTCATTGTTGGCCTTTAGTTAGATTTATTGTTCATATGAACTCCTAATTGCCATTTTTACTCTGGGATGTAAAACCAATATGAGTGCGTTCTCTGGTGTGTCATGGTTAAGGATGCAGTCAAGCAAACATGCACACACCTGTTCAGTGTTGTCTATTGCCGTTTGTTTAAACTCTTAATCTAGATTCGCTAACGCTCGGCTAAGTCTTGAACCTTCGCGCATTCGCTTTCTCAGTAGCAAAAGTTACAATTTACATTATGATTCATAACAGAATGGTCATTTCATTTTTGCAGTACGGATTGAACAATGGTGACAAGCACAGTTACGAAGCATGAGTTACAGGCAATGAGTGCTACTAGCTGTCAAGCAATTCTGTGTGGTGTTGATATCTGAGTACATATGTGATATGTATATCTTGCTTAAATGTTTTACTTTGTTTCATTTACTCAAAAAACACACTTCTCCTTCCTTCGGTTTGCGGTTTGAGCTTTTGTGTGTAACTGTATATAATAAAGCTGAAGATATTAAATGTTAATTGCCAGCCTCGAATTGTGGTTGTTCTTTGGAGAAAATCTCAGTTCTGCATAGATTTTGGAAAGCTTGATTCGTGTGTTGAATGTTGTAGTGTGAACAGTAAAATTTCTAGAGAATTCAGATACTTGGTTAAATGTTTCTGAATTGTAAGAATATGCGCTGTTGTCAGCACTTGCCATGTGTTTGGTACCCGTATATGTTCTGAGAAATTTAACTTGGCAGAATTAAGGAATCTTGTTTTTGTATTCTGGGGTGGGGTGTAATAGGTATACTATTACTTTTCTCAATTGAATATGCACAAGATATTGACTGTTGTTCATTGAGATGCCTTGAATTCTGTTAATAGGTTATTCTATATTGTAATGCACCAGATTTTTTGAGCTAAGTTTAATGAAAAATGTGAAGTGGTCGGTGTTGTTGCTTTGGGCTCAACGCCGGAATCCATTTATATCTATTTCCTTGTAATTTGAACTGGTTTATTGGATTGTAGTAGGGGGTGTATAGTGTATCATTGATTTTGAAACTCAACCTGTTCTGAGAGAAATAGAAACCCCTATACTATCTGTGCATTAGGTTCCATTGGTTGAATTAATCACGTTAATCAATGCTATTTTCTTTTATTCTGGCCCTTTTTGCAACAGATCTCATCTTGTGTTTTACAAGCCGTCGTTCGACATGCCTCCTTTTATTCAAAGGGTGCTTCTCAAAAAAAAACTCAGAGGTGAATCCTTCAGGTTAACGTAGTACTATAATAGGTTAAATAAACAGTATGTGAGTCTGTGATGCAAACCAATAATTAGATCAGGATCAGTCTCTTTAATTTAAAAAAGGAAAAATAAACAGTTGAACACATGCAAAAGCTTCTCCTCACCCCATTTTTTTTTGTTTAATAGAGAAAGAGAAATAATAATTTATGTTTCTCACTGCAATAGTACAGTATGATGCTAACTATGCGAGACACTGAGATCCACCTGCAATTTAGGATCTCAAGGATTGAACTGAACTGAAAGTCACAAATCTTTACTTAAGTCTTAGATATTCATATACTATAATTTTGGCTTCTAGTGCAGTTAGAAATTTCCTACCAAATTGTCGTTTGGGGAATGTTCACTTGGAAAAACACTTGTCCATTTTTTACTTCATGGTCTTCAGGCTGCAAAGAGTTGTGTGTGTAAGATTGATTCTCTTTTCCTATTTTTCTCTCTCCCATGTTCCACGAGTTATGTAGTTGTAAGGAAATAGTACTGTTCACCACCTTATGTTAATCTCTTATAAGCTTTGGCCTTTGTAACTGTTTTTCTATAGGCAAATATTAATTGTTAGTAATTTAATAGTTATGTTAGAACTCCTTCAAGTTTAACTTACTTCATTATTTCTAATAGTCTCTCTGTTGTTCCTAAATTACACTTTCTATTTATATGACAAGAGATCAAAGAACTTTACTGCATATCAGTATCATTTATCAATGTGTTTCATTTCTTGGACCACAAATTAACTTCTTAGTTGACAGACATCCCATGTGTGGTTGGTTTGGTTGGAGAATCTCATGCTGATGAATTCTAGTTGGAAAAAAAGGCTATACATTTAATATTGTGTAAACTAGTTAAACTTGTTATCTTCCATCCCAAAAAAGAAGAGAATTTCATAATAGACAGAGAGTAGGGAAACTGAATCTTCTCTATAAAAATGATATATTTTGTGGTTTGGTATGAATGTGAACCTGTCACGGTTTAACGGTTAGGCTACCTAGCAGCTACCATAATCAATATGGATTTTCCCTGTATTGTTTCTGCCTTGTCATTCCAATCATAATGACATGAATCATGGTTTAATGCTAGCCAACAAGATTTTGCTAAAGGACAACGATTCTGTTGAATTAATCGTGCATGTTGAATATTAATTGTACTGATGGATGTTATCGTTAAATAAGTATAGTACTAACACAGACTGTGACCTGTGACAATGTCATAGTACATTATGGAAGAAATAATTTGCTGTGTTGCTGTACCAATTTACATTGATTTTGCATAGCTAATTATTTATATGTAAATCATGTACTCATTAATATCAAATATGTACAAGTTATTTTGGTAGCACTTAATAAATTAGGTGAGCAGGGCCATGTGGATATATATAATCAAATGCAACAATGATAGAGCTACATCACAACAAAATATTTATTAAATTAAACAGAAAACCGAGTGTTGTGAAATAGTGGCTATAGTGGTGCTATAACATCATAGTGTAGCAGAATTTGAACAAACAACTATAATATTCTGCGATCCGCGATTGACAACACTGAGAAAACCCTCGTCTCATCTGCCTGTAAAATCGAGCACAAGATTCTCGACGAGTTCTTCTATAATCTTTCCTTCTATTTCCCTCCCCAAAGCATCAATCTCCATTCTCATAACCTCAACCAACCCACTCTCCACAACCTCTTTCCTAACAACATTTTCTACAACCAAGCTGTGACTGTCCCCACCCCAAACAAACTTCATCCCATTTGCTATTAATTCATTCATTTGGGCCACAATGTGGTCCATTAAACATGAACCCTCTTGAACAAAGAAGGGCCTTCTGTGGGTCCCACTGCACATCTTGAAGTAATTCTCTGATCCATCATAGCTAACAACTTCCAATAGTGCAGCATTAACACAATCAAATACAAGTTTCTGATTTGACCTCATTTTCCTTCTCTTGGCCTCATTAGGAGGCTGAGTACTGTCCTTGTTGTCATTTATGTTGGCATATGTGTCCCTCAATGATGGGTCCAATGGGCTTTCAAGGGAATACCATCTTGTGTGAAATGAGTCATACTGTTGTTGATCATCATCAAGTCCAGATGCTGATAGTAGTTTTTGGACTAAGATAAGCCATTCATGATCCTCTAACTTGGTGTCTAAGGAACAAGCCCTTAGAGGTTTTAATGGATAATAAGGACTTGCTAACTCTCCACAAGAATCTTCATCCCATGATAGTGTCCTAGCCACTGATTCTATATGTGGTGATTTGTCAATTAAATTGGATTTCATCGGCGCCAGTGATCCTATACATACAGAATAAGTGTCACTCGGATAATAATAGAAGAGCTTAATTTTGATGCATTGTCAATAAATCACAACCAATCATACATGCGACTTTGGAAATAGTTCTGATAGAAGTCAGTCATTTTTAATGATTTGATGATTGATCGACAGTGTAAATATTTTTACACGTATGAATTAAATTCATGATATAGAAAGTAGCAAATAGTTAAGGATCTTTGTGAAATAAGAGCTTCTTGGAATGGAAAGACACTGATAAAGAAAGAGGTAAGGCCTAAGTATTACCCATGTGACCATCTTTCGTGCATTCCAAGGATTCATGAGCTGTATTGTAATCTTCAAATGGAGATTCCAACACTGAGATTGGACTAGGCCGGTCTTGTTTTTCATTTGGAATCTCTGGCACCAAGGGCTTTGACTCATTCAATCCAGGCTGTGAAAATAAACAAATCAAAGATTTCATTTGTATATGGTTCTTTGATAAGCTACTAAAAAACCTTGATGTTCGTGGAAGTGTGTATTCGGACCACACAAATTGTTTGGAGTTTGATGGTCCAAAATATAAGCAAAACTCAATTTATTCTAGTCTATTTAACAATGTAATTTCTAAATTACTCTTCAATTAATTTGGATTTCGTTATGAAGGACAGTTTGGAAAAAATAATTATCTTTCTTATTACACCAAAAAAACTAGAGGAGATTGTCTACTAGGCCAATGTGCTGACTAAGAAAAGTTAGTTATATTAATTATCAACAAGTACACAAGAATGTTTATTAAAACATGTTTCATTTGTTTCACCATTCCAACACACAGAAGGATATAATAATTCCATTAGCTATGAAGAGAAGAGACAGATAGGAAAACTCAAGATTTCACAATTATGGAATGTATGTTGATGCCATCCAAATAAAGGTTAAACACCAATTAGCTAAAAGATCCCAAATAAAGGTTAAGTTTGAAATAGGTCCTAAATAAATATCACTAAAAGAAACAAAACTTGCATAATGAACAAAATCAATAATATGTTGAAATATGCAGAACAATTGTAGCTAGCTATTACCTCTAGTGTAATCATGTCTTCTTGTTGTTCACTAGAGACTGATTCACATAAAGCTGCAGGAGACTCTTCAAATCCACCAACATTGAAGCTTTGAGACACATTATCTCCAAGGACTCCAGATGAATTTACTGATGGAACTGATGTTTCGGTGGCAATAGTTTCGGATTCATCGTTCAATTGAGATGCACTAGATTTTTTCTTGGTTGACTTTTTACTCATTGAAAATAAGAAACTTGCAACTTTCCCTTTAAATGATGATTTCTTACTCTTTGAATTTGCCACCACCTTGGAGCCGTGTTCTTTGTCAGCCGCATCAATGCCGAGGCTAGGTTCATAGACCGTTGAAGATGCAGGGTCAGGATTCGACCCACAATCGTTTTGAGGAGAATCATCAATGCTCATTTTTTCATTGAAAGATTCAGTGCAAGCAACAGATTTTCTTTGTTCTTTTTGGTGTTTATTAGTACTCTCAACCACAGATGTTGCAGATTTCTTTACAAGGGAAAGAGAAAGCATTTCACCCAAAGTAGAGTTTCTCGACACATGCCTTTGTTCTTGATGACCTTTTCCGTTAGATGCCATGACGTTCCATCTTTCAGAAAGCCGTTTCTTTGCCTCTATGCACACCGAGGACTCGGGAGAACACGTTGTACGTCCTAAAGATTGTGTAGAATAAGGACTGCCACATACATGGATGCAATCCCAAGAATGCCTTGGCATTGGTGACATAGCTTCCAAATCATGATATGATTTGTCAAATGAGTTCTCATCACTGGAATAGCCACTGGAAAATACCGAAGAATGTAAAATTTTATTCTTTTGATAGCTTCTTAGGCCTTCATGCATTTGGAGTGTAATCTCTTTAGCTACTTCTATGGATTCAAGTACATTATCATCTCCATTTCCCTGATAGAAATTTTGAGGCGATGGATTTGTTGGAGAAACCAAAGCCTTAAGTTCATTTGTTCTCCCAGGACTAGGCTTCAATACCACTATTCGAGTAGATTCCGGAGAGTATCCATAATTCCTGTTCTCCCATACAGCTGCTTGATCATAATTTTCTGGTTTCTTAATCAACCTATCCTTCTTCTTACCCTTTCCAGAAGATTTGTCATTGCCAAACATCTTCAAAGGTTTGATAAGAGTAATGTGATTTGCATCATCCTGTGGAGTAGAGGGAATTTGATAAAGATTTTGTGAATCTAGAAACCTGACCAAGAGTTCATTGTTTGAGCTTAAAATATCCAATGCATCTTCAAATTGCTTCGATTGGCGCAGCGTCTCATCTGTTGACAGATATTTTGCTTCAATGAATTTCTGACGAACGAGAGCCATCTTCCCCTCATCAACATCTTCCCTCCACCTTCCTCTCTGAGATTGCATCCATGTTTCATATCCATCTTTGTAACCAACCTGTTCCGTGCTTGGATGATGAACTTCATGAAGCATTCCCTTATCCATCATAAACCTATCTTCCACTTTCCAATGTTTCAATGGCCACCCTAAATGACCATACATGTCTTCATAATAATCTTTTGTTTGGCTTCTAATCACTGATAAATTAGGCTCTCCTTTTGAAAGGGTTTCAAGCCCCATTAATTTAGCAACTACATTAGATGGACTGTGCTTGGAGTTTTTTTCTTTGGACATTTCTTGGTCTATTCTATATGCATCTTGATGATAAGTGCTCCATTATTTTTCTATCTTGATGATTGAGTTTTCGAAAGTGAAGAAGCTGCATGGCAATTAGGTGCTACAATTTAGTAATTTATGATTATAGGAATAATATAATAGCATAACAATATTTTTAAACTATAAAAATCACAAGTACAACTATTACAGACAACTTGGAAATAAACAAAATGTTAAAGACAATTCAGAAACCTCCAACTGGTAGCATAATGCTACTTATGACACACAAAGATACAGATCAGCTAGAGAGAGAGAGATATGGGGGGCTTGCTGTAATGCTGTCCTTCTTCCTCCTCTGTCTCTGTCTCTCTGCTTTTGCTTAACCCTCTTAGTTTTCAACAAACTACCATTGATTTATCTCTTTCTCTACTAACTTTGATGGAATTTTAGTTAGATGTTCAATTGTGATGTTTGATAGCAGAATTAGGCATTGAAACAAAAACAAGAAGTTGTTACAATTTTATATGCAAAAAAAATATAATAAAAAATTCAGTCACCTAACCTTGGCCAAATAATATTGGTAAGAAAAGATAACATAAATATTGAGTAAGTCATGGTATATAGAATAAAGAAAATTAATGAAATAATATCTTATTTTTGGAATACATTGACAAAGTGAGTTACTTGACTTAATAGCAGGGGAACTTGTGACATTTTGTCTAGCTCTTTTCAAATATGAACGATTTACCAATTAGATAGTGTCATAAGAAAAGAGATACTTTTAAAGCAGATCCCTTAAAAGGAGTAATGATAACAAGAAAGGTTTATAAACAAGTAAGCAGAAGAAAGAAGTAAAATCGGTTGAGGCCCCAACAAATTTTCCTCATTTTGTTAGCTTGACTTTGCAATAATTATTTGTTTGGGCTACCTTTAATGTGACAAGATATACAAAACATTGGGATTTATTGGTGAGTAAATACAAAAGATTTGTATCATAGGGTAGCCTTTAATCCGGGGAAATAAATAAATATTGAATGGGTCATGCATCGTTTTCTAATTTATGAGTGACGTACAAGTTGCACATGCAATTGAAAGTGACCCTTTAAATAGAACATAACAGCAAATCCAAATCTCACTTATGATGCTTGGTTTGTTTAACCATTGTAAGAAAACAATTATATTAATCAACTTTAATTAATTGTTCATGTGCAACATACCCCACGTCGTGCATCTTGCCTTCCAACACCAACATAGAGTAGTTAAGAAGAGCGTAACAAAATTCATCAAATCTTGAGTAGCATGAAGATCACTCCAAAGGATCCCACAGAAAAAGTTGAAGATAATTTAGAGGTTAAGTTTGTGGTTTACTTAACGCAATGATCTTTCACGTTATAGCATTATTCATTCACGAGATAATGCCAAAAACTTATTGTTTTTTCTAGTAAATCACGGGAAAGTTTAGTAGATCTGTGACAATTATACATAATCAATTAAAAAATTAGATACTTGTGCAACCATTTTTTTCAATTTGACTTGTAGATAGAGTACTGTTAATGACCCAAATTATCAAACTATATCATATTCTAATTACAATATTCCCAGAAAGACACACTAATGGCATAGCAATCCAAAATTAACTAAAAATATGTGATTAAACTCCCCAGACAATGTTAGAGTCTAGAGGAGCATCTCATGTCTTTGCTCTTGCTCATTGATATTGTCGCTGTCATCCAGAGAAAATGGGCATCCATTGTCTCTTTGCATGGACATATGAAGACATGAGGAGTTATATATTTGAACAAAGGCTTCACTTAAATGATAAAGAACTTCCCCTTGATCTCCACCATTGATCTTGGGCTCGTAACTATCATCAATACGAAAAAGAGAAGGCATACTTTCGCTTTGGGGTAGCTGTAAATTTCTAGAAATTGAACTTTGGTAATTTGAATGGGAACTGGTTAAGGATAAGCACCTAGGTGAAGATGAATGCCAGGCTTCCGTATCACGACGATGATGGTAGTCACTGGAAACTGCTTTTCTAACCCAATGATGGTAAGGTGGAAGGTATACGCTGTCTTGAACAGATGAAGCTTCATTCTGGAAATTTTCTGACAATTTAAAATAGTGCTTATTGTGCGAGAAGGACAATGCTGTGTGGTTAAAATTCATGTCCATTTCTTCATCATCCTTGTAAACATGATTTCCTAACTGGGGCTTCTGATATTTCAATAAACCAGAATCCAAAACTGAATTGAAGTCATGTGGTTTGTCGAGTAATAAGGGTGAGGGCCTAAAGTGGAAGTCACTTAATGAATCATTTGATGTCGGCTCTTCACCATGGTCTAAAATTGATAATGCAGGGGCAATATATGGTTTTGCATAATTACAAGTGATAGGTAACTTTATCTCATCCTTTGCGCAATCAAAAGCATTTTCCAGAAGAAGAGGGACTGGTTCTCTCTCAAGTTTCCCCAGCTCTTTGAAATGATCCAGTGTAAAAGTTTCATGCTTTTGCTCATTACACAGAAATCCATGAGTTACATCATTCTTGTCAAGGTAACTTGGAAGCTCACCAAATTTGCTATCAGCTTCTGTTCGGAACACAGGTTGAAACTTGTGAGGATAGATTGGAATGTCGGTGTGAGGAGTAATTAACTCAACTGATTGGAGGAACATAGGAGGCAACAAATGATCACTGAAGGATGAGCTTGGTTCAAGTTCAAGGAGTTCCCTCTTAGGTATCTGTTGGAGTTCAGTACATTGAAAATCTACTTCGTTAAACAGAGATCCATGAGTTATGTCACCATTCACGGAGGCCCTGAAACTTGGAGTTCCACTCAGTTTGCACTTGGGTGCTGTTATACTGTACTGAGGTTGAAAGTTCTGAGAATGATAGGTCGGAAACTCGGCATGTGGAGTAAGTCTCTCTCCCGATTCGAGAAACATAGGAGACACCATCTGATCATTGAAGTATGAGTCGGATTCAAGTTCAAGAAGTTTCCTCTTAGGTATCTGATGGAGTTCTGTACATTGAAAATCTAGCTCTTGAGAATCCAGTAGACTATATCTGGTATCATTTTCTACTTCGTTAAACAGAGAACCAGAAGTAATGTCACTGTCACCCTTGACATAGGTGCTGAAACTTGGAGTTCCACTCAGTTTGCACTTAGGTGCTGTTATACTGTATTGAGGTTGAAAGTTCTGAGAACGATAGGTTGGAAACTCAGCCTGTGGAGTAAATTTCTCACCCGATTCGAGAAACATAGGATACAACATCTGATCATTGAAGTATGAGCTTGATTCAAGTTCAAGAAGTTTCCTTTTAGGTATCAGACAGTGCTCCTTAAATTGAACGTCCGACTCTCGAGAATCAAGTAAATCGTATCTCGTAGCACTCTCTATTTTTCCTGGATTTGGTTCCTCGTATTTCTGAACAGAAGATCGCGTTTGTTAAGGAAGGAAAGTCATTTGAAGGATTTATAGCTTTACGAAGGACATCTAAATAAACATACATTTTTTTCAGTGCAGTCAGCGCTCATCGGAAACAGGCGACTAAGAAGCATGGAAACAATATCAAGCCTGAAAAAATCACTATTTTATTCAAAATGGTAAGGACAAAAATATTCAATATCAATGAAAAAACTTGTCTAACCCTTTTGAACACGGTTTCTCTGTATCAGGGAATAAGGTATCGGCAACACACTGTCGTAGTTTCTGTCTCTTTCTAGAGAAGATGTCTACATCCTCATACTGGTTTCCTGAAGCACCATGAAGTAAATTGTCTCACACAAACTATATCAATACATTCTCAAATATAATCAGAAAATGGGACGTCTTCAGCTACATAAAACACATTTTCCTTAAAATTATGAATTTAACATGTGAATATTAATTAACAAATGAGTGGTACCCAGTCAAAGATTGGCACTGAACTACTGAAGACCGAGTAACATAAACTATATATGTTCTAACCGTTGTACAAATTTTTCCCCTATAACCCTCTAGTACCGAAGCAGTCAAAAAGAAGAAAATCTAACCTTCATGTGAAAATCCCTGGGGTTTGATGGTGTCACCACAACCTTGAGAGTTTTTCAGCATGCTGCTCATAGAGTACATGTCTGCATACACCAAGAAAAAGATTTTTTGATACTGGATTGTTGTTTGGTAGGAAACTGAAAATTGAAATTATGTAGGGAGGCGGGAACAGTTTCCAATATTTTTACATCTTCTAGTTCACACAATTAAAGTCTGCCTAATACATGACACAAGCATGTGCTGATTATAAAAATAGAAAAGTGCTACACAATACAAACTATATATCTTTTTTAAATAACTAGTAAAATAGGAGAAGACATTGATAATAAAAAATGACAGCAACAAACACACCAAGGAACGATTCATGAGTATCATATTTTCTATTTATTGGTTTTGTCAATTGTGAAACTTAATGACCATAAGTATCAGTTTACCTCTGTAGCTAATTTAGTACAGAATTTTCTCTTCTAACACACACCTGACTTATTCATAGCTCCAACAGAAGGTGAACGGAATGAATCCATCTTAAAAGTTGATACATCTTGATTGATCCTTGAAGAGCTGCCGCCCTTCTTAGTCTCAACCATAACATCATCAGTTCTCTCTGCACAACATAAAATATATCTCTTTTAAGTGATGGTTTCATTACATCTACAATTAGTGCTCCTTGCCATCATCATAAATCCTTCAAGTGCAAGCATGTATCAAACAAACTCCCAACTTATTATTAAGCTAACACATTAACATTTAACAAATGTTATGATAAAGGAAATAGCTCATGACATTGTTAGAACAAAAGTTTCAGGGCAAATTTGGATCAACTTTTCTGAGCTTATCTACTGACATAAGCACTTGTGAGACTATTGTCTTATTTGGATAACAACTTAATTTTCAACTTAAAGCATAAGTGCTTATGATGATAAGCGCTCATGTACAAACTATTTCTACAACAAAAGATAACATAAAGTTAAGTTGTTTTCGTATAAGCCGCCATAAGTTGTTTTCATAAGCTATCTTGAAGAGCTTATGAAAATAAGTTGAAAACATTTCAAAAGACTCTCAAACAGTCCCAAAAGTACTTATGCAAGTAAATAAGTTCAAATAAGCCAATTCAAACGGGCCCTATCTGGGAAAACTTATGGCAACAACTTATTACATGCCCATAAGTTGTTTTTAGCTTACTTCCATAAGCTCTTCAAAACAGCTTATGTGAAAACAATTTGACTTATTTTATCTTTTGTTACATAAATAGCACACTTATTAAGAAAAACGCATATCCTATAAGCTCTTAAATTACAGTGTTTACCCAAACAGATACAAAATTCAAGTTAAACCAACCTTTGGAACAGTCATCAAATTCAGGCTTCTTGTATGATAAGGAATCATCATCCCTTTTTCCTGGACCAGAAGAAAATCTGAGACTTGCATCCTTCTTCAATTTCTTAAAGAAAGCATACTCAGAAGTTTTCGGATCACCTGAATAATTCAAAATCACACCTCAAATTCTCAGCATAAATAAACAATATACAAAATTCAAGTCATTCAATTCTAATTCTAACAATTGTTACGAAAAAATGTGCAATGAATGCATGCATTACGTTAAATTAAAAAGCTTACATGTTGTAACATTTTCTCTCTGTAATGGAATGTGAGAAGAATGATCTGGTTCTTCAAATCTAGGGTTTTGTTTTTCATGAGGAGCCATGAACTTAGCTTTCTTCTGACGAAGATGATGAGATGGATCGTTGGGGTTAATTCGGGAAATTCCCATTTTCTTCATTGCAATGAATGAACGATGCATGGTGGAGTAGTAGCCATGGCTGTTTTAGACACACAAGATTTCGCGCCAAATTCTTCACTTCTGTTCTATGGTTCTATGTGATCCTTAAACAAATGAATAAACAACAATTAATAACTAATAACCAATGCTACAAGGACACTTCTCATCAATGACGTGTTCTAATGTCCGACACATATCGTATCAAACACTGATACGATCGACACCGACAATTGTGATTACATTAAATTATATTATTTTTCCAAAAATTTTATCAAGTGTTAACGTGTTCGTGTTAGTGTATGTCTGTGTCTGTGCTTCATAGATAAATAATAAATTAATCTTATTGTTTATCCCGCTGATAGTAGCTCTCATGCTCTACAGTTTGGTCTCGCGCATGTCTTCACAAAGGATATTAGGTTTAGTTTTCAGGTGATTCGGTTGACCTGTATCTAAGTCATTTAGAAAGAACGGGACTCAATCATTTTTTTTGCATTATGCAAGTCTATCCTGATCAACTATTTAAACGCAACAAGCTCTATTCTTAATGATGGTTAAAAGCTTACAAATCTAGTTATTTTTATAATTTTCATTCTTGGTGGTCTAATCTATCGGTCTTGGTTTCGGATTTTGGAAGGTTTTATTCTTTGTATATTGACACTTTATTTTGATCCCTTTTAGGCAAATTTTGTGCTTAAATAGGGTTTAACTTTTAATATATGTAGCTTTTACTTTTTTTTTATAAAAAAAACCTCATTAGCGTTTTAAAAATAATTAAACCTCATTAGAAGAAATTCTAGAGCACAATCTAAACAATACCGAGTCTTTTAACCTTCGTTGTTGTTCATGCCCATGTTTTCAATTTTTACCAACTTTTTTTTCTTTTACAATTTTTGTGAGAGTGCAATGAAGAATTTATCTGCTTGTCCAGTTGCATTTGCATATAGTATTTTCTTGCACACACATCCTCAACTATTACTTTGCTTTGAGCCACTTAAGTATGTTTTGGATTTAATCTTTTCATCACTCATTAAAACAAACAAATAAATCACACAATATATAATTTTACGTTAGTGCAATAAAAAAAACGAACATACGAATACAATTTTCGTTTGCATGCTAATATATATGTATATAAGGAAAGAAAAGTGAAAATAAACGACTCATTGATTATTTTTTTCCCACGTATCCATATGGCAATTGGCATGGACATCTAGTTATAGTAATACGTACATTGATACTCATGCATCAATTGTCTAGCAATAAGGACTCTCTAGCTCATTCTCAAATAATTGTACATCAAAATTATTTTGGGAAGAAAGTACTAATTAAGGATGGATTTAAAGCGGCTGAACGATTAGAGGAAGTCCATAAGCTGGCCTTAGTGAGAGCATAATACAAGGTGAATGAATATAATTTGGGGAAATTTTAAAACTAAATCTAGAAAGAAGAAGGGTCAACACTATCTTATACTCCATAAAGCTCAAGTTTCTACCAACACACATTCTTCCTCCAAATCCAAAAGGTAAGTATCCCATTTTTTGGTTGCATCCACCATTTACATCATCCATAAATCTTTCTGGTCGAAACTCATTTACATTTTCTCCCCACAATGATGAGTCATGGTGCATTGCAACAACGTCGATCCACATATTGGTCCCATTAGGAATTGTTATATTATCAACTTTAATCTCTTCTCTAGCCTGCCTTTGAACATTTGGTGCTGTTGGGTAGAGCCTTAAAGCTTCATTCATCACCCACTTCATCTGAATATTTGGACAACAAACACATTGAAGATATATATTAGTTAATGCAGGAATTCACCACATCATTTCCAAAATATATCAAATCTATTATTGAAACTATCATTGAGATGAGCACTAACGTGTACGCCTTTTCGTTTTATTGGCAAGAAACTATAAAATGCTGAAAAAGAATTAATTAAAGGGAAATAATGGAAGGAAAAATATTATGCCAAAGCACAATATTTTTTTTTATATAAGGTCAAAATAGTATAAATTTTTTTATAGTGTTCGATATTGTTTTTATTGTTGTGATTGTTCCTCCATTATTGTTGATTGTTCCTAGTGAAATTTAACTAATTTTTTATTTGATAATATAAATAATAGGAGAAAACTTATGTACAGTTACATAGACACGGTTTGTACTGTTCACGAATAAAAATATGACACCTGGATATTTAATTATATTAAATTAGGTGATTTAACGTTCGTTAACCTTTTCCGTTTCAGTGTTTCGTCTTCGCAACTGTCGTTATTATCTGCCATCCATCACAGTCTCCTTCCTCAATGCAAAACAGAAAGCAAAAGCCCAACACAGTAAAAGAAAGGAGAAAACATGCAGCAATTTTGGAAAGAAACAAGAATCTAAGAAAATCCAAACGGGTGGGTATGGAAGATTTCCTCTTAAACAGTTGCGGCACAAACTGAATCCTCCATGGCAGATCTTTTGTTTGATTATATGAGAATATGTTGTCAATTTTTGTTCTTCTATATCATATTAAAGAGCTGGGGCTTTTATCATGTCCTGGTAATTTGTTTTGATGCACATAAGTTACAGAGGGTGGTATGGAAGATCAATCAGGGGAAATATGTGGCGGTGGTATGTTGATTCTCGAAGAGGGCCGGTTGCAGTTGATTGGTGACGGAAAGAAACGGTAACCAAACAAATCGTTTAGTGTTAAATTTTTAAAAGCTGACGTGGACAAAATAATTGAGGTGGCGTGTATTGATTGGAGAACAGAACCTACAGTATGTAGGGTACTGCATCTAAGTTTTCTCCTAAATAATATCATAAAAAGATAAAATAGTGTAAATTCAGGGTACAAATGAAAGAAAAGTCTAGCCGAAAAAAAATGTAATTCTTCTACATATTGTTATAGATTATACGTAAACAAATATAAAACCCATATGTTATATTTGGGAGAGTGTCGATTTGCTTCAAATTGAGCAAGATGGTGTGCTCCTGAATATTGCAAATGTTTATGCTCCTTGCGAGAATAGAGCCAAAATCTATGTGTGAAACCAACTGGGTGGCATCATCAACAACTAATAGGGCTGAAAATGAGTCGAGTCGAATCGAACTTGTCTAAGCTCGACTCGGCTCGTTAAGAATTGGCTGGATTCGAACCTCGGTTCGAGTTTGACATGATCTTTTTTTTCAGCTCAAGTTCGGCTCGTTTAAAGTTCACGAACAGTTTTGGTTCGGTTCATTAGGTTCAATTCATTTGTTCAAAGCACATAACTTTAGGAATGAAAATGAGTAAACTCACTTGAACCACGTAACTCAAAAGTCAAAGAATTTAGCTATTATTACACATAGTAATTAACATTAGTATGCAACCACCAAATCCAGTTTTGCCTTCTTATGTCATTTGTTTCTCTTATTATAGATAGATAATCATATTCTCCATTTTTCATGCATGTTCCGATGCGAGGCTATTTTAGTTTTGAAATCCTTAAAAACTACAACACTGTGCACGACATTGTCTATTAATTTTAAAGTAGCTCATTTCTATCCTATTATTTCTAAGTGTTTGTCTTAGTTTTTAAAGTATTATATATATAATCGAGTTATCTTGTGAACCAAACAAGTCGAACTACTTATAACTCAAGTTCAGCTCAATTAGTTGACGAACTTAATTTTCAGGTCAAGTTCGGCTCATTTGGTTCATGAACCAAGTTCGACGAATCAATTGTCGAATCGAATTACCAACTCTAATTGAGTTGTTCAGTTCATTGCCAGCCCTAACAACTAAATAAACTTCAATGGTTATGTTTGTGGCGATCTCAACTCCATTAAATCAGAAGATAAAAGAAAACATCAGGGAGACTTTTTAAGACTTGAGGATATGAACTAATTCAACTTTTTCATTGAATACTTTGAGTGAATTGACTTGCCTATGATTGGGAGGTGTTTTATTTAGTCAACGTTAGATGGTTCCTCTACGATCCGTCTGTATCATTTTTTGCTATCTGACAGATGGTGTAGTGTCTAACCTTGTAGTTATCAGCATGCTTTGATTTAAGAACTCTTGGATCATTGTCCTATTTTACTTGGTACTCATGTGATAAGTTGGGGACCTAGACCATTCAGGATGTCAAAGTGTTGTGTAGATTTTTCTGCTTACCATGACTTTGTTAAAAATCAATGGCATGCTTGCTATGCTTCTAGTTCATGTGGGTATGTCCTTAACAAAAAAATTGAATTCATCAAAAGTACTTAAAGTGTTTGAATATTAGGACTAGGCATAATGTTGAGCAACAAATCAAGATGTCGTCATATGTATTGTTTTTATTTGAGTCAATGTAATTCTATTTCTTCGCAAAATCGACAACTCCACCTATGTTTTGAGTCATTTTAGTGAGAAATCATGTAAATTGGAAAATCAAACACTGGATTTATGGAGGAAAGAAAATTACGATAAATGGAGTTCGAGAATGTTTTTGAAGGCAATACAATGTGGGAAAATAATATCCCAAGTCCCAAGATGAAAGCATGGAAGAAGATCACTCAAAGAACGAAGAAAATGGCATTTTTTGGCCAATTTCCTTCCCCATGCCCCCCATGGTTTGTCTCATGCGCCCTAGGCACATGGCACCTGCATGAAGGTGAAATTCCCTGCCCCGGCGCATGGTTTTGAGTAACTTTGCCTATTTTCTTGTTTTTCAAGTTGGATCAAGTGAAAATTAAAATGCCCATAAACCAAGTTCAAAACTTGCATATAAATAGAGACCATTGAAAAAACTTATTCATTTAGAAAATTGGCGGTGCAAGGTGAAGGCAAGCATCAAGGAGCCATGAGCAACTAAACACTATATGATTAGGGTTCTAAGATGAACCTCTATTTATCTGTTGAATCAAATTAATGTCATTTCTTTATTCATTATGATTGGAGTTATATTTGGTTATCATATGCTTCACGCCTAATTCTTCCTACAAGTTTGGTTAGGGTTTATTAGATTTAGTCTCGCGCTGCATATGACTTTTGCTCAAGAGTCTTTAATTTATTAGGGACCCTTAGGGTATTATGGTTAGACACCTGCATTGAGTGTAAGTCTTTTAGATGACAATTTAGTAGGCACACAAAATGTTGAGGTCAAAGGATATGTCCATGGTCGTCATAACTTAGTTTATGGAAGATGTGGATCAATCCGACATCTAGAGGGATAAGAATCTTTTTCCCACAAATTTATCATTGTTTATAAAATCCTTCGGTCTTAATTAGTAGGTACTTTGCATTAATCCAACAAAAAAGTATAGAGGATTCGAAGAGTCCTAATTGTTGTCAAACATCTGAACCAAATCCTTTACTATTATGCATTCAAACAACTACTCTCATTGAGCAAACAATTCAAACTTGCAAACCATAAACTTTTACATCTTTTTAATAATAGGTTTAGTTAATTTCCGAGTTGTACGACAATCCATGTGGAGACGATAACTTATCGCTTTATTACTTGTTACAGTTTGATACACTTGCCAAATTTGTCATCACGCAACAACATCATTAGTGTGAATGTTAATGGCACTCAAGTTGATGGAGTGGAAGATATTAGAAACTCGGTGTTCCATCATTTTAGCAATCAATTTTAGTCTATTCGTTTATATAGATCAAGTGTGGAAAATTTATAGTTCAAATTTCCTAAATGATCTAGAGGCTTAATCCTTGATTCTTCCTTTTAACGAAGAGGAAATAAAAGACACAGTTTGATACTATGACAACTTGAAGAGTCTCAGACCTACCAAGCTTAACTTTGGTTTTCTAAAAGAATTTTAGGATGATATCAAAGTTGATTCGATGAGATTTCTTAATGAGTTTCATTCAAATGGTAAATTTGTGAAAGGTTCTAGTTGCATGTTTGTTGCTTTAATCTCCAAAGACTAACAACACTCAAAGCTTGTTTGATTTTTGACCTATCTCTCTGGTGGATTTTATGTACAGAATCTTACAAAAGGTGTTGGCAAACAGGCCGAAGAAAGTTATTGGGTCGACCATTTTAGATACTTATTTTGCATTTGTTTAAGGGCACTAAATCCTAGATGACATCCTAGTAGCAAATGAAATTGTTGATGACGTTGTAAGACACAAAAAAGATCTTATTATCTTTAAGGTTGATTTCGAAAAAGCTTTTGACTTTGTTGAATCAAATTTTCAAGAGTAAGTTATGGCTAAAATGAACTTACATGTTATTTGGAGAAAGTGGATTATGAAATGTATCAACTTAGCTATTGAGTCTAAGATAAAATAAAAATAAAAAAAATCTTTATTATTTTCATTAGTGGTGGATAAATCCACTTGGTTGTCGTTGTCTCACGCCCTCTTGCCATTCTTTGTTCCTCTCTTTTTACTTTTTTCTAGTCCTTGTAACTTTTTTTTATTCTTTGCACTCCTTGTGCTAGAATAGTTTAATCAATATAATTTTGACTTTAGAAAGAAAAACAAGCATGATTTATATACAGTGAGTGAAAGAGATTAGCCAGATTAACATTACCTTTTTCAATCCAGCAAGCACATTAATATCAACATCTTTATCACCAACCACTTCTCTTATCTCATCTCTCAATTGATTTTGCCAATCTTTATGCATAGCTAAAAGCATCAAAGTCCAAGAAATAGCCAATGCTGTTGTCTCATGGCCACCAATGAAAAAGGTCTTGCACTCATCCACCAATTGTTTTGTGGTCAATATTTTCCCATACTTTCCATCAACTTGATTTTCTTGCAATAACAAATCCAACAAATCTTCTCTACCTTGCTGTTTAACTTTTGATTCCTTTCGAGTTTCAATCACATAAAGCAAAAGCTTATCTATCTCCTTCCCAAGTTTCTTTGTCTCTAGGGTTTTTTTCATTTCAATGCACTTGATGTACGGAACACCTACATATCTTGTTGTTTTAAAAAGTTTCATCTGTAGGGTATGTAATTTTTCACCGATTTTCCTTGCATTTTCATCCTTCATACCACAACTTGCTTTTGCTATAATCTCCCCTGCGGTTGCAACGATCTCTCTTTCGACATCCACTTCGGGGTTTCCAGAGTCGATTTGCGTAATCCATCTATCAATCATTTGCTTTGTAGAGTCTACCATAATGCTTACCATTGCCTATTCGATCATTAAACATATAATTTGTATATATAACTAGTAATAAATTAAGTGAACTTGGTGACATGAATTTTCAAAAAAAATTAGTTGATGTACGATTTAAAGTTGAAATTGCAACTCAATTTATAAAATATTTTCTCTAGTGAGCAAGGGAAAGAGAAAACCTTCAAGTTAAGAGGAGAAAATAATGGGGCTATAACATGCCTATGATGAACCCATTCACTGCCTTCAGCCATCACCAAACCTTTTCCAAACATGGGCTCTCTATCATTTCTAAACACATTTGGTTTTCCCCATCTCTTTGCAATAACTTCAGTGGACATTTTCTTCAAGAATTCAGGGTCAGCAATGTACAGAAAAGGTTCTGTGCCTAGCCAATAGATGAAAACCTTTCCTGCAAAAAATAATTATGTATATTCATTTGGCTTAGAGAAATTACAAAAAATTAATACATTTGCAATGAATAAATTATGTAAAAGAGTTTTACACTCATATATTTTTCTTAATAAGTTACAAATTCATTCAATTAAGATTTTAATTAATGTACCCCTAAAGAAAATAGATTTTAATTAATGTAAAAATACAGTTTACACAATAATTTAAAATGTTTTTTTAATAGGTTTCCTCCACCGAAGGTAATTATATATAAGAAATGTCAAAATTAAATCATATCTTACTAATTACTTATATTTTTAAATAAATATTTATGTATGACATTCAATATAATTATACATGTAAATGTGTATTTTACGCATAAATTAAATCATAACTTGTACCCAAAAAAATATCATAACTATAATAACCTACTAATTATATATCTCCTTAAAAAAAGCCTACTAATTATATATCGAAAATATAATAGGGATCGATACTTACTTTCTCTCTCTTTTCTCCTTGCAAAACATTAGTCATCACTACTTTTTTTCTTCTTGATCTATTTAAGAGGGGTGATTCAGGGTTAATTTTTTACCTGATATCACCCCCTCCATTTTTTTTCTTTTAGTTAAATAAGTGATTTTCATATATTTTCAGTATTCTTCCGTATGTTTTTTGTGATTTCGTCGTTGTTTGTGTTGATTTCTCGTCTTTGTGCGGTGTTTTTTTATTTCATGTCTCAGTGTGATGTTTATTTGATTCTTGTTGAAAGAGTAGCTTTGATCAAGTGCAGATTCAATCAATGACTTTAATGTCATCAACGTTGCAGATCTTGAAGCACGGGTACTTCAGAAATTTGAATATAGTCATATTTGAAGACATATATGTACACTGTCGTTTTATGCTATTAATATGGATGTTATGAGTTTGTTCGCAAATTCATCCTTTCTGTTTTTAGCGATTTTAAATTTGTATTGTATCGATGTATTTTATGAATTTGAACGAATGAATATCCTTTATTTTTGTAAAAAAAAAAAAAACTACTATAGTTATATATTCATAATAACCTACTAATTATATATTTATAATAGTTAAAATAAAAATATTTTAAGTATAACATTAAATGTTTATCATGTATATTAATATTAATTGAGAACTAACCATATGAATTTTGCCACCTAGAAAAATAGGGGAACACGGTGGCGTGGATATCGTGGGTGAGCTTTGAGGACCCATATGAAGAATCAACACCATTCTTCTTTTTCATCTCTTGAATATTTCCAAATGGAAAATTTGGGGTTGGCCCTTGAAACCCACATCTTTGAAGCTTATGATTTCTTTGAATCGGTGAAATCCACCAAGAAAATATTAGTTTCAAAAGAAAAAAGAGAGCTATTGCCAACAAAGCAAATATCCCAAGTAACACCATTCTCTTTTTTTCTTTCTTAGTTTGCGATTATCACTCTTAAGATGTTAGAATTTAAGCTATTAATAAGAGGATAATAGCTTAATATTATGTGTTTGTTATGGAAAAGAAGAGTGCAAAATGTTGGTATTTATAGAATAAGATAAGATGTGAGTTGGAAAAGAATATAGAATGCTTGAATTTTGTCCATTAAAATATCTCAACAACATTTTTGAACATTTAACTCGCATGGATGCTGCAGGATGAGTTAAGCATATTTTTTTGGAAAAAATTAAGTAAATTGTATTCACAAAAAGACAGCATTGTGTGTTCACAATGGACCACGAGAACAATACAAACTTGAGTTATTTCTACGCAAATTTTGAACCTATGTGGCAACTCTTCTCATCTCTTTTGAACACTTCTTCTTGGGCTAGCATTTTGCTGATTTGGCAGTTCTAGATAATCTGTCATGCCTTATTCCAATAATGGAAAGATTGAATGCCAATTCATGATTCCATGATTTATTTCAACCAATATCACTGGGTGGTGAAAAACACTAAACAACTTCCTACCGACATTATGAATGCCGCACAAAAACATTTGTAGTCACTGTCCAGCATAAAGTGCTCGTACAATTAAAATTACCTATTGCAAATTATTACAATTAAGACCACACACCCCACCATCAATGGTTGGTTACAATGGTCGAGAGAAAGAGAAAAAAGGAACAAATGATACAAACTTGTGTCACTGCTATCATGTGTGATGTTAACTAAATAAATTCTTCATGGGTGTACTTTCCTATTCTAGCCCTCTCTACATTTCATTCTTTAAATTTATTGGCTACAGTAAGAAAAAGAAAAAAAAAAGTGTGTGTACACTCGTCCATTATACAACTGCACTAATTTTGTGTCTTTGTGCTCAATATTTTAACCTTCTTTGTGCTCCATATTTATTATACAGGAGATGAGTAGCTTAGAGACTAAGCTAGGATATATTTACATAAAGAATATTCTAAATATTATTTTATATATGCTAAGTAACTTAGAGATTTACTATTTATTTAAATATCAACATTCCCCCTCAAGCTGGAGCATATAAGTCAAATGCACCAATGCTCGCCACATATATAACTTATTCTAGGTCCTCGCATAGATTTTGTGAAAACATATGTCAACTGATCATTTGAATTAACAAAACTTGTGACGATGTCCCCTAATTCAATCTTCTCTCTAACAAAGTGACAGTATATCTCAATATGTTTGGTCATCGTATGGAACACTGGATTTGAGGCAATATGCAACGCGGCTTGATTATCACATATAAGCGCCATTGGTCGTGCTTCTTCAAATTGAAGTACCTTGAGTAACCGATTCAACAAAATGAGTTCACATGTTACTAGTGTCATGACCCTATATTCTGCCTCAACGCTTGATCTTGCAACTATATTTTGTTTCTTACTCTTCCAGGATATCAGGTTTCCTCCAACAAGTACACAATACCCAGAAGTGGACCGTCTATCAATGGGTGAGCCAGCCCAGTCAACATCTGAGTAACCAACTATTTGAGTGTGTCCTTTATCCTCATAAATGAGCCTTTTTCTTAGGGAATCTTTGATGTATTTAAGAATCCAAATTAAAACATTCACGTGTTCTTGGCAAGGAGAATTTAAGAATTGGTTTACCACACTAACTGCAGAGGAAATGTCCGGAAGAGTGATTGTGAGATAATTCAATTTTCCAACCAATCTCCTATATCTTCTTGAATCTGATAGAGGCTCCTCTTGATTAGGTAGAAGTTTGACATTTGGATCGATAAGAGTATCAACTGGCTTGACAATCAATAGACATGTTTCTTCATGAATATCCATAGCATATTTCCTTTGTGAAATCATAATACCATCCTTGAATTAGGCTACCTCAATACCCAAAAAGTAATAGAGTTTACCAAGGTCCTTTGTTTGAAACTCATTAGAAAGATGTTGTTTTAAATGGAGTATTACATGTTGATCACTATCAATTATGACAAATCATCTACATAAACAATAAGATAAATGCACCTTTGGGATGAGTGACAACAAAAAACAGAATCATTGGTTTGATTATGAATCATACCAAACTGTTGCATTACTATGTTGAATCTGCCAAACCAAGCTCGAGGAGATTGCTTACGACCATAAAATGATTTGTGTAGCCGACAAACCATGGTAGATGACTCCCCCTGAGCAACAAACCCAGGTGATTGCTCCATATATACTTCTTCAAGATAACCATACAAAAAGGCATATTTAATGTTAAGTTGTTGGAATGGCCAATGACGAGTGGCTGCAATTGAGAAAAAGAGTCAAACAGATGCCATTTTGGCGACATGTGAGAATGTATCACTATAATCTAACCCAAAAATCTGAGTATATCCCTTGGCCACCAAACGCGCCTTAAATCGGTCAATTTTACCATCAAGGTCCTCTTCTAGATGCATGCAGTACCGTCACCAACAACAAAGGTCGTCACCTCAAGATGCAAACAGAACATCTTATGTAAGAGTACACCTCCTCTTACAATTCACCTATGTAAAAGTACACCTCCTTTTACATTTCTCATACAACTCAATATGACTATGATGCATGGACATACAAGCAAAGACCCATAATGCAAAATCTCCAACATATATATCCACCAACAACAATGTAAAAGTACACCCCCATTTACATTGATAAACTTCAACAACAATTACATTATCAAGTATTCACGTCCACACAATCAATCAAGTCATAATTCAATTAAGAGTCATCACCACGTCATCATCATTCATTTAGCATATATGCAATCACCAACAAAATCACCATCTCTTAACATATATGCATTCA
>Ga0228711_1003585_pt1 | contig 24118 bp, 6 predicted proteins | sample MedpolnodulmetaG_2_FD_177996 | JGI IMG/M metagenome (GOLD analysis project Ga0228711, IMG submission 177996) | Root nodule microbial communities from Medicago polymorpha collected in Santa Monica, California, United States - brown nodules | ecosystem: Host-associated > Plants > Roots > Nodule...
ATATATATATATATATATATATATATATATATATATATATATATATATATATATAATTTGGATATCAGCCACATGAACTTTGCAAGTATAATATATTTTACAGAATTAGAAATAGAGATTCTTCAGAGCAGGTTACTTCTTTACCAATTGTATTGGAAATATCAAGGTAATGTGACATTATGATTATGCAGTGTCATACTAAAAAGGTTAGACACTAGATACAGACATTTAAAGTTTAAAATGATATACAACCACGAGTGTGGAAATTCTAACTTAAATATTTTGAACAATGTCAGATTATGACAGTGTGATAGGGATCATCTTCTTAATAGCAAGAGAAAGTTATGTATAACAGTATAAGGCAAATTAGGTGTTAGACCAAATACAGGAGATTAACAAGGTGTATTATTGTTCATGCGGTAGGTAAGTAGCTACTTTGATTAACAGAAACCATTCTGATTTTGAGGGTCATTCCACACATTGATACAGGTACGTGATAAGGACATGGAGATGCATGCACTTCATTGATGCAGATAAAAATACAAAAAATTGAATAGTTTCACATAATCAATTAAACAGGCCTGACATACCTCAGTTGCAAGAAGAGAGTTCACCAATTCAGTTTGTGATGAAACTGAAATTCAAGGCATACGAGTCAATGACAGCTATATCTATATTAATAACAATGATCAAAACATGAAAAACAGATGACACACCTTTTATAGGGTTCCCATTCAAAAAAGCACCTTTCCCATGGACAGCAGTGAAAAGCTACATACAAAAAATCCCAAATTTCAATTTGCATACTAAGCAAGAAAGAAAACTTAATTTTAAGCACTACAAAATTTCATGCTGATAATCCTTTTTGAATAATATTCCTAAATTAATCACTTCAAAAAGGAGCTTTGTCGCAACGGTTGGAGCTATAGCCATATGACTAAAAGGCCTTTCAGAAAAATTTAATGCTTTTGTGCTCAATAACTTAGCATCTTCAAGAAAGAAAATTTCACACCTCGTTAATTATTGGATTGTACACAACACCAACTGTTGGAACTTTTCCAATTGTGAGACCAATGGAGACGCAAACGAAGGGGAACCTACAGATAGTATAATTTTCAGTCCATCAGTATGTAAATATGAGAGTATCCGCAATCAGCATCAACGAAAATATCAGAAATAATGTTTACCCATGCACAAAGTTCGTAGTTCCATCCAGGGGATCAACAATCCATGTAGGATCATCTGTAAGTTCTGTAGTTCCAAAAGCAGCCGTGGTTTCTTCTCCAATGAACTAATAAGACCACAAATATAAATGAACTTGAGCAAATATACAGCGATAACTGATAAGTATCCATAAATAGACACTAATCTAGAGGAAGATCGGAATGAACCTTATGAGTGGGATAAAGCTGCTTAAGATGATTGAATATTAGTTCTTCACATGCTTTATCTGTTTCAGTGACCAAATCAACCTGCGGAACATAACAAAGATGTAAAGCTAGAATAACTGATAACCGATGATACACGTATTTTATCCAATCACATTACTAACAATTATGAATTAATTAAGTGAAATCAAGAGCAATTGCAATAATGTGAAATAAGAAAAAGTACAAGAGAATGGGAAACAAACCGATCCTTTATGTTGGACGTGTTTAGTTTGGTAGAACCCTTTGCGAATAACCTGATACAAGAATTGAAAGAGAAAATTGATAATGATAGATAGATGAAGAGAGAGAGAGAGAAAGAAGTACTAACGTCGCCAGCTTTATGAGCAGCGTCGACTGCAGATGCGAGGAATTGTGAGTGTGAATCTACAAAGTTGAGTGATGAATGAGTGAGTAAAGTATAATAAGATCTCCAACTGAAACGAGAAAGGGAGAGAAAGAGTAGTACCATTGTTGTCACCCATGTTTATTCTGACAGAGAGAGTGAACAGAAAGGAGATGATATGGGAAAGGCTGTGCTTTCTTCTGTGCCTTCTATATGAAGGGTATATTCCATTCCATCACTATTGTCAATTTAATTACTATACCATTTTATGTTACTGTATAATTAATCAGCTTTTTACTTAGCAACTTTTAACTTTTAGTAATGTTGTTAACACGTCTGCCAAAAATTGTTTAAAAACTTAAGAGTTTAAGCATAAATCAAATAAATTTGAATTGAGGAGGGATTAATGTTAAGTGCAGAAAAAAAAAATTAAGGACTAAAAAAACTATTAAAATTAAGTAAGGACTAAACTTCAAATGTCCCGATTTTATAGAGACCAAAAACATATTTAACCCAAAAAAGTAATATCATTGTTTCATCGATATTGTAAAGTAATTTACTCCCACCATTTCTATATCTAAGCACTCATTTGATTTTATTTTTGTCCCTAAATGTAAACCCCTTCTCAAATTACTAGATGCATTTATTTATTTTTCCTTAACATATCCCTAATTAATACTACTAACTTATCTTGAAATATGAAAAGTCAAATTTAATATACATACAAACAAATGACAATTTGATAATATTAACACACAAAATAGACATATTAGTTGTACTAACAACTTTTCTTAAGAAATGTTAAAAATGCAAAAGGGTTTAGACATAGCGATAGAGGGAGTATAATTCAAAGACTTTTCGAATTGTAACAAATTATTCTTCTTTTTTTTCAAACACCAATAAAATTTTAAATATAATATACATTCTTATTTTTTTCAATAACAACAATATGATAATTTTTATAGGTAAATTTATGTAAGGATATAATTGACAATAAAAAGAGTCAACCCAAACTCATGTATTTCATTTGCATTCATATGGACACGTCTACTTTTTTTTACTGTGTAACGCGTGTAAATTATAAACAATATATTTAATAATATGCATGGATGATTGTTACTTTTAAATAGTAACAAACCATGTTTATCCTTTACCAACTATATAACAAATAAAAAAATATATAATATTACTAACAATATAACATTTTTAAAATAAATTTGCTCAAGGATATAACATAAATAATGAAAAGTTCATCCCCAAAAATCATGTATTCTTATAGATTATAAATTATATAAGAGTTTATACGACAACATGATTATTGAACTTCTTCAGTAAGATATCTTATGCGGGATATCCATTGAACGATACCAATATGATACGATCTCTACAAAGTACAGTATCATTTGTTCAACTATTCAAGTATATATTCACCAAAAAAAAAATCAGGTATATGGTGAAGAACTTACGTGGGTAGGTCTCGATATTTAGATTGTAAAATAATCTCACACTCAAATGAAGAAAAAAAAAACTTTAAATGAAGAAAAAGATATTCAAAATCATTTTAACAAAAAACAAATAAAACCAGTTGTATAACTTTTTTTGGTGAATTTAAAACCAGTTCTATAAAGTACATTGGTAATTTTTTTATATATTTTTAAGTAAAGTGTAAGTTGAACTTCCTCTATAAAAAATTGAACTTTTTTTTCCGATCATCAAAATTATTTTTAAATATTCTTTCATCAATCACACTCATTATAATTTTTTTATATCTGATTTGAGATTTTTTGTCTGTTTTTAAGGGAATGTTAGTTTGTTAATTGAGTATCTTATACGCGCAGCTACGACAATCAATCTTTCGAGACAAGTGGAACAGCAACGGATGACAAAGTTTCCTTGAGATTTAAACACTACATTCCAGGGCTGAATTGGAAACCATGCTTTAAATAATTTGATTCTAGTTTGTTTACTAATCTAAATCAAATCAATTTTGTCTATCAATTAATCAATGATTTAAGACAGTACAATCCATAATTGAATTATCATTTCCTATTCTAATTCAAGTGAATGGCATATGGAATATGCCGAAACTATCCTGTCTGATACGTTGTTTTGGTCCCCTACTCCCGTGCCACACACTTTTTCCAAATGTTACGTTTCCGTCGACAAGACTAGATTATACCCGAGAAAAGGGTGAGATCTTTTTCCCCACCTTTTGTTGCTCCAGTGGAGAGGAGACTCCCAACGTATTGGGAGGTAAGTAACTTATCCCAATTGAAATTGACCAGCATGAGGGGAACCAGTCAAGTACGTAACTCATGGAGTTAATACTTGACGGTGAAAAATGAATTCTCATTGTTAAATGTGTATGATTAACTGAACTGTTACAAGAGTGAGTTCATCAAATATATAGACAAAATGATGAAGCTCTAAACCGAAAATAACAGTCGTCGTGATTAAAGCCTTTACCAACACCAGCCAATCTCAGCCCCTTGGATTTGGCTTCATTTCTCTTTCCCAACTCCTTCAATAAATAACCTCATTACCTAAATATTGTTTCACAAAATTTTAGAACCTATGGGTATGACCAACCAAATTCCCAGGGGACCAACAAGGGCTACACTGACCTTTATGATTGTCCGTCCTCATTGCCTCATGTAAACGTCTATCTGTTTACTTTGCATGGCTTCAGGTGAGAACATGAATCTAATTCAACTACATAACAGATCAACCATCTAACGAAACTTCATCAAAACACTGACTTGGTAAAGGACCAAAGCAGATTCACCGGCTAGTGCATGGTTCCAAAAGCAGTAAAAGGTCATTGTAATAAGTATAAAAAGGATGAGTTGAATAAATTTACGAGGGTCAGATTATCACATGACCTCAAACATTTTATAATTACATGGCATCTAGGAATATGTTTATTCCTTTCTAAAACATGGAAAGCCATAAACCATATGTAGCTTGTTTAAACAATTTATTTATCTAATATTTTACAGGGTGGCGAGGCGATAGAACTACAGAATGGAAACATTCAAATTCAAATCTGAATAAAATGATTGTTGCATCTAGACGACTAACGTAGCTATTATAATACACAATTCATTAAGATAAAATACCACATTGCAACTTGTCGTATAATAGTGTCTGCAACTCAAGGATGCTTATCCTTATGCTTCAAGAGAAGCAATTTCCTCCATCACCTGAGCTTTGTCAGCTTCAAACTGTTCATCCTCTGCACAATCGCAGCAAACATGTTATCATCATAAAATATTTGATATAATAAGCATCAACTACTATCCAATAGATTGCATCACTTACCTTTATCGATTTTGAATTCATCCAATAGTCTCAGCATCTTACTTTTGTTTGCAACGAATATGCTGACAATATCAGCTGGTTTATTTTGGTTAGCAGCAAATAGCTGTTTTGACAAAGAAATATCAATAACTGCACGGATCAAGAATAATGACCTTCAAATGTGTGCTATATCATAATAATTGTAATACCTTAAAAACGTGAAATGCTTCGATCTGTATGCTTTTGCTTGACTCCTGCATAATGAAATCAGCAATTAGCCATTAAACACCCACTTTGCACATATATATAAAGAGGAATGAAATCCACAAAGGCTTTGACACTTGCGGATGATTACACGCCAATATTGTTAAGCCACGTCAACCATTTTAAAAAGTTATTTACCTGGTTATAGGCTAACCAAGTTTTGTCCTTTTTAAAACTTATTAAAAAAAATTGCGGCACGTTAAACATTAAGCATTTCATCAGCAAAACCACCAATTCAATCACCCACTCCGCCACACCCATCATCACAAACAGCCATAAGACCTACCGAGACTGTCAACTTCCCATCTGCGACTAACTTCTAGCCCCAAACTACTGCCATAATCATGTAAGATCTGAACTACCTCTTCCCAACCTTAAGCAGTCTAACATACATCTTACCAACCTTACAACCTTAACCCATATCCCCAAAATTAGAGGAAGGACTACAATTAGAGAAAACAGAGAGCGGATCATCTAATTCGACCTCTTTAATCTTCAACCCCACCCATCTTTTTGCCACCCCATCTCAAATTCAACAAGAAAATGGAAAATCAGTTGTTAAAAACGGTGGCCCAATTTCTGGTATGTTTTGTGAGAGAATTTAAAAAGTGTTAAAAAAGTAAATTGGATAGCCGGTAGCCGAGTAAGGAGTAGTGACGTGACTTACAGTACTAGCAAGTGTTGACAGCCGTGTGTTAAAGCGTTTTATTTTCTCCATAAAACATATTATCATCCAAAACTAAATTAAAATGTGTTTGGTATTTCAGATATTGATACTTAGAGTCTCAGACAAACTACAACTATAGCAATAATGGTGGCACTCTATAAATTTTGGTGAAAAGAAGACACTTTTAGATACTAAAAACAGCAAACGATAGAGGAAAGGAATAGATCATACACACAAAAAGAGGGAATAGGGGGGCAGCACACAATCAAGGCAAGAAGGTAGGTGATTAGGCATGTAATTAAGTTTTATGTAAAAGGACCATACTCTTAAAAGATTCATCAAAATCCTCAGGTTTTCTCTTGAGCTCACATATTGTGTCATTACGGCTGAATTTGAACGATCGAGTAACATATCTCCCAGCAACTGTGAAAGAGAAAGAAATCAAACTCAGCAATTTACCATGCATCACCACAACATGAAACAATGTAATAAAAACAGCAGTAACAGTACATATTAATTATAACAACAGATTGCATGGACCAATGTTCCAAATTTCACGAGGGAAAACCAAAGGAAATCATTGCATTGATTAATTATGTTATTGTTGACTAGCTGTAATGGCTATTTTACATTTCAGTAAGATTCATAGGTCAAATCTACTGCAAATGTAATATAAACTGGCAAGCAAAGATTCTACAATTCAAGGTTAAATTTTCAACTAGGTGAACTTCCAATTCCTAGAGATCTGGATGCTTGCTTGCTTCCTTCAATAGTCATACAATTTAGAAAGTTACAATTAAGATCAAATACAAATTCATATCGCACCTTGACAGCTAGGCGCCTTGTAATATAATTGGAAGATTCCAACAGCTTAGAATTATAATCTGCAAAAAACTGAAAACAGTAACAACAAAGATAGTGAGTGACAGTTGAAACCAGATACATACAAAACATATTAAGTTAAATAACATAAATTGACAAGTGATAACTAGATGATTGTGTGCAAACAGAAAGTTTCAAAACATAACTCAAATAAGAGGTAGCTTAAAACTTTATTCCTAGATAAGCCAAATAAACATGAAAGTGTGGTCATTGGTCAAATAATCACTGTAATTGTTGGGATCCTGTCTTTAAGCAAGAAAGAATTCAACGATGAAGATAACCTTGCACTCAAGGCTATCCCATATTAGCACTATCCTTTCACACTAGAGCTATCTTTAGTCACTAAATTTAATTATTCAAAAACTATCTTTCCCCTCTGCCCTTGAGGGCTATTTAAAAAGTTGCTAAGAATAACCAAAATAACAAGTCTTAACAACCAACTAACAAACTTATCAACTGACTAACTTCTAACTCCAATCCTTACAAACTCCCATTTATTCTCAGTCACAACAATACACCCCTCCTCAAAGCAACCATGTCCTCAAGGATGCAATCGAACAAAAAAATTCTTCAGGTTGCCTAGTTGTCAATAAGAAAAAAATATTGTTCCCCAGGGAAGCCACTGTTGAGAATTCCCAAAACTGAGGAATATTTAAAGACTTTCTAGGAATAACTAAAATAACAGCTCTTAACAACCACCTAACAAACTTATCAACTTACTAACTAACTTCTGATTAACGTCAAAACTCCCGTCCTAACAAACTACCCTTTATTCTAACTCCTAACAGAAACAGTTATTAGTAGCCACAATACGCCTAGTTAATAGAAAATATGTTCACCCTCGATCCAAGAAGAGTCATTTACAAAAAAGGATACTGTTATCTATAACGGAAATCTACATTTAAAAGCAACAAAACAATCTTTTTTAAAAGAAAAAAAGATATTACAGATATGCTATAATAAATTGAAAGAATAAAATCTAGCAACAAATTACAAATTCATAAGGCGATCAAGCTTACCATCCATGCACGTTATATAGAAAAACAATGTCAGAATAAATAAATGGCAGAATGTCAATATATAGATTAAAATTAAAATGATGTGTTATCGTTTATGGTTGAAGGGGAACCTACCCATTCATAATTCTTAGAAAGGAATTCAGCTACAGTAGATTTATGTCGTGTCATGAGTTCCTGAAAGTGGATAATAGATTATATCAATGATTCTGTTGCGAAAATGTGCATGCCACAAAATAAGAAACAGCAAACATAAATACTTTCAGACAATATCCACCTTAAAAGTAGCTGCAGCATCTGCAGCAATGTCGAAATTTGGAAGTTGAATATAATCAAAGAACTTCTTCATATGAGGTGAGTTCAGAACATATCTGATACAAAACCATGAAGCGTTAGAGCATCAAAGGAGGTGGGAAAAAGTTTATCAAACCTACACCATTTTTTCTTTTCTAATTCTTAGTTTCAGTTTCTTTATATGACCTTCCTTGCACATTACCTTTCTTATTTGGCATAAATTCTAAGTGGTGCAATTACATGGATCTATAGGAACCAAAAGTTCCTGCTTATAACTATAAGAATTGTTTTTCTAGCAGGCATCATTAAAAGCTTATAGCTTGGTAGTACACACACATGTCAAAAAATAGCCAAAGAATTATCTACTCTTTTTTGCTTACTTTGCAACAATCTGGTGCCTTATGCACTCCCTCAGCATCGCACCGTAGTGTAAAGCCATATCCGTGTTTTCATAACTGTAAAGAGACAATTGTCAGTAACTGCGTGATGGAAACAATACTAAGCAAAGCATAGTGAAAAGCTTGATAAGAAACAAAAAATAATTAAACACATATCAAGACAGAGATGTGACAAGGCTATATTTAACTTAATTCAGAAATCCGGTGACCAAGGACATAGACTATCATGTCTAATTCACAGAGGCGTTATTTCAATGGTTGGTAAGAAAATGAATGAATATTTCCATTCATTTGGTCAAGCAGAAGAGTACACCATAATCCATATTGATTTCAAAGCTTACTAGAACAAAAATGAATAAGCCACCAAAATACTAATCCAATGGTTTCTTACCCAACTATCAAAATATCCATAAGATCCATATTATTCTCCAGGTAATCAGATGCGATCAACTTAGACTGAACTGGTTGCCTTTGTAAATTCGCAACAACTTGAGTGGCATCTTTCCTGGCCTGCAAAAGCCCGTAGTTTCAACTCTCAATATTTGCAAATACTAAACAGTTGCAATAAAGCATAAAGATAACACATTCACATGATATTCCAATTTCCAACCATCACCAAGAGGATGCAGCAATGCTAACATCTTAGCAAACGTACACATAAAACTTACAGCATCAAATTAGTAATTAGTAATCAAAAACATGTTTATTGAAGTGCAAATATCTAGGTCTCGAAATTCGTTAATACCTCCAAATTCAATTTAGGAATACATTTGATAAGCAATCGCAATGTGTTCTCCTTAAAGAACTCCTGAGTCAATTGCGCACAAGCTTCCGAGACAGGCTCCGATTCACTATTTCCGTAAAGGATTGACTTTAGCTCCCTAATATTTTTACATAGCTCGGTCATTTGCTGTAAGACATATCACAGAAAAATAAAAAACGTCAATATAAGAATGAATGTCATTGTAGGCATATTCAGTTAGCCATTTCTTACACAAATATTACTCTCTTACAAAAACACAATTACATTTAACACTGACATGCAAGTATAACTTTATAAGCTCCTCCTGTCAAAACTAGCTTGTTTGGATTGGCTTATTTGAGCTAATTTACTAGCACAATTTTGCAAGACTGATTAAGAGAGCTTATAAAAACAGCTTAAGTCATTGTTTATAAGCTGTTTTCAGCTTATTTTCATAAGCTCTACAGGATAACTAGTGAAAACGGCTTATAGATTCGAAAACATTTAGCTTTCTTTTATCTTTTTCTATAGAAAAATCTTATACATAAGTGTTTATCATGATAAAAGCTTGTGCTATAAGCTGCAAATAAGCTATTTATCCAAACAAAATTTGCACTAAACAATTCAAAATAAAATCTACAAGAAAATTGAAATGGTAAAACATGATCATCAATCATCAGCCACCAACAATATAAATATATAAAAACAAAAGAGTAAGCAAATCAGTCTCTGACTTTGTATGGCACTTTCAAATAAGTTCCTGAGATAAACTAATATTTCAAAAAGGTCCCTGACTCTATTAAACTTTCAAGTTTATCCCTATATTTTAAATGTCAATTAGATCCCTATATTTTTATGGCTTAATTTTATCCATGTAGCCGACCCCACTTAATGGGATAAGGCTTGGTTGTTGTTATCAATTTGGTCCAAATATTTAACCACTTACTATCAATTTAGTCTAATATACTTTCAGAATGACTAATATGAATAAAATTTGACAGAGACAACGACCTTTTTTAAAATATTGATAATCTCATGGACCTATTTGAAAGCACCCTAAGAAGTCAGGCATTAATTTGGTGATTTACTCAAAAACAAATCACTAACAACTCCAGCTTCTATTTACTGCATCAACCATATACTCGTTGCAAATTGGAGATAAAAATATGGATACAAAATATGAACAACAAAAAAAATCATATCATATTAAGAAACAGCATCACAATACCAAAGGAGATAATTGTGATTTCATCAACGATTAGCAATTGCAGTGAGTAAAATAAAATTGACGAAAAAGGAAATAGCGATAGAACAAACTTTTTCTTCGCGTTTGGAATCGCGTGATTCGGTGTTACGATCAAAGAAGAGAAGAAGATCTCTTGTTTGACGAACAATATCAGTAGGAGTACGTGGCTTTGGCTTGAAGAGACCCTTCATGTTCGATGAAATTAGGGTTTCTGATTCAATCAACGTGGAAGAAGAATGAATGAAGAAGATAAGAAAGAAATAGAAAGCGATTTCAATTTATATTGGATTTAGATGAGAGGATAATATATAATCCCAGTGAATGTGAATATGTTATGTTAGTTATTATGAGATTCAAGTTGAGGATACTGGTACCAGAAAAACAAACTTTTTGTTTCATCTTTTTCCGATTTTAATTCAATTCAACCACTCCACTTTCAGTAAAAATAACTAACTAACTAAACTAAACTAAATTAATCCCTGTCTATCTTTTGCTAATAAAAGGATTATACCATCATTAATTATTACGGTTGTATCAGATACATTATTTGGGGGGCAGTTTTTTTTTTAAATGTTAAAAAAATGATCTTGAAATTATTAATTCAAAATAGTTTAGTTTTAGTGATTTTTAAGAAGTGGTTATTTTAAGAATTTTAAGAAAAGAGTTGGAACAAACATGTCTTCAACAAACATTATTTAATATTTTTATAACATAAAAATTTATTTAATCTCTTACTCTTTTTCATTAGGTCCTTCAAATATTTTAAAATAATGAAGTACCTTATATTCTAATTTATATAAAAACTTGTTGGTAAATAAGGGGCTCAAGAATCCATTCCCGCCGGCATCTTAGTATATGACTAAAAGTTTTTGTTTATATTTTATTTATTTTTCAGTCGAACTATTATTGCAACACTGAATTCTGATAGTAAGTGTAAGGATACCCCATGAGCATAGCTCAGTTGGTAGAGACATGTGTTGTTATATGCAAGGGTCGGGGTTCGAATCCCGGACACTCCACTTATTCACTTTTAAAAATGTGAATTATAGCCACTAGGCTACCTGACCAAAAAAAAAAGTGTAAGGACAAATGATATCGATAGATTTTCATTTTATTTTATTTTGTTACCGTGATATTGGTACGAAACTTTCATCGTCGCTTAACAGTGATTAATCTATTCAGGAGATCCTGTGGAGCATACAAGGTGGGTTCTTCCCTCCAACCAGAATTTTTCCACATGCATAAGTCGAAAATCGAATATTTGACTATATATTTAAAGAGTTAAAATCGCTTACTACTCGGACTAATTTATTGTTGATGATTTTCATATATTTTAAATGCTAACGAAATATATTTTACATACTTTAGAAACTATGTTTGTAAATTTAAAGACTAGATGAGATAGAGTTTGCTCGATTTTTTCTCACAAACAATAAAAAATGCTTTTAAAAAACAAAAGAACAAGTTACCTGGCTTCCCCATCCAAAAGAACGAAGTTACCCTTGCTATGCTATGATTGTTATTTATGTTGATGTTGATGACATAAATATAGCATAACTTCTAAAGAGTTTTCAAAATATAGGTGTTGTTTAAAGAGATAATATGGGTGAGTCAAAAATAATTGAGACGATGACCTAAGTAGAAGGATAAAGTTTAGTTTGAAATTACAAATTAGACATTTAACGATTTTTTTTTTATCAAAGGTTATATAATGAAGGTGCTAGACTGCTTTATACAGAAAAATCAGACCAGCTATACTTTTAATGATTGTAAGGTCATTAGACCAACTATACTTTCATTGGAGGGAGAAAAAACGAGTCTCCATTAAGGAACGAATAACTATACGAGGACTCTTTCTCTTCTAAGCAACCAACGGCTCCCACATTTAAAAGAAGTAATATGTATTATTTGGTCCCACTTACAAAAGAAGTAATATTTTAATAATCAATAGTTGTTTTAAATATTATTTTATCTATTTGTCATCATTTTAAATAAAATGTAATTCATGCAAATTATTATCATTATTTTTTAACGAAGGAATGTAATATTTGTAATGTTAATTTTTCTATTTTCAAATTATTAGCAAATGTGGCAGAAATTTAAGTTCATACGAATAAATAAATATTTTATATTTTTTTTAAGGATTATAATTAAATATTATGTGGTAATTTATTTAATAAATAAATTATTTTTGTTTAATGATGTAAAGTTAGTGGGGTCTATTTAAATATTTTTTATTGGAGTCCTTATTAATATACTCTCATTGGAGTCATTGAGTCCTTAATAAATATTTTTATTAGGGGAATGTTAACTTGTGCCCTTAATGCACAAGTTTATAAGCTAAATGTAGAAATAATGTATTGAAATGCGTGCATTAAATTTAATCTCGAATGTTTTAATAAATTGAATGCACAAAGTTTAAGGAATATTTCTTTCTTTGGCCTGAGTTAAATTTCAAGCTAAGCTACTAAATTAATTTACTGCATACCAATAACAAATCATGTTGAATTAAGAATATCAGTTTTGAACTTTTAGTTAACTACTGAACGTGAATACTATTTTCAATTGGTTGGTGCATATAATCGTTTCAATTAGGTCTCCTAATGGGATTAGGATCCTCTCCATTGAAAATTCTCTCAAGTTTTCTCATGTGGAATCTCAACCATCAATCATGAGAGAGAATGTGAGAATTAAATTATAATGAAAAGTGGTTGTTGTATTTCAATGGTGGAGATTGAAAATGGAGAAAACTTGAGAAAATTTTCAATGGAGAGGATCCAAATCCCTCCTAATGGTATTCGCCCTGAACTGGAGGATAAATGGACGGTCATGCGCCAAATATGAGATTTTTCATTGTACATAAATATAAACATGTGGTAGTTCTACTATCAATCAAACAAGGTTAATCATAAAGTATTTTTCCTTTACACGGTGCATCCCTAAGAGACTGAATCATGTGTCATGAACATGCAAATGACAACAATTTTATGATGGTAAACTTTCCCCTACGATGGTCTAATTCTTGCCACGTCTGCACTATGGACACAACACCATCGAGCTGATGCGCAACATGAGCGCCTAGATATATCCATATGATGGATGGTTGTAATAATCTTAGCTGTGCGACGCGAGTAATGAGAGAATCGGAGATGATGTGATTATTAATGAAAACCTTTAGAAGGAAGAGAAGGTTGTCGACCATAAGAAGGTTAAAGATGAGGTAAAAGTTGAAGAAGTTTTATTTTGAAGGGGGAAGTAAAAGTTGAAATTGATAGCCTTAAAATTGATGATGATTATAGCACAGACTTTGAAATTGATCACAAGGAGTAAATTACTTTCTTCCCCAAACATTCCTCCCACAGCCCCTTATGGTAAATGGACTATTCAAGATTCACTAAAAGGTACGATCATACTCACCAGTGTGGCCAACTTCAATCAACTATATATAGAAATCATTTTGCATCCGACACATTTTTAATTACGTTTAATTTCCCAAAACAATTTATTAAAACTCAATTTTCTCAAACATACAGTAACTCATTTCTGAAGCACAATATTTGATTTACCAGATAGTACATTCATTTCAAAACCTCCAACACAGATATCACAAAACAACAAATTTCTTAAAAAATAAAAACCGCAAATGTCAGATAGAACTCAACACACAAACATATACATAATCATAGATTTAGCCTCATCTTGCTAAATCAAAACCTTATTATTATAAACATAGATATTTTAGATAGATACAGTACAATTCATAATAATAATAATAGAACAAACAACATCACATAATCAAATCAAGCAACAGGTTTAAACGAAGTAAGATTCTTGAAATGAAGCCAAGGTTTCTCCCAGACACGTGCTTCATAATTCTTCGTCACAGAAACATCTTTCGCAGCCAAAACAAGACGGTAATTCGTACCAGAAACCACTTGTGTCTCACCTTTGATCACTTTCACGAAACTCAGTTTCGAACCAGATTGTTTCTCGTACTCTGTCAATGCGAATTTCGCGATCTCAACCACCTGTGGGTCTTTCACGTTCTTGATTGGGGTCCACCCACCGACAAGAGCATCCTTCTTCAAACCATCGGAAACGGTAAAGACCGACACAACAGATAGAAAAAGAACCAAGATTGCAACGTTGTGAAGTTTCATCGCTAAGAAAATTAAAAAATTGATTTGTTTTTTTAATTCAAGATTTTGTTTTCAATTTCTAATTATTTTCTAAGATGATATGGTTGTGGCTATTTATAAGGCGTGGGTTATGGGGCTTCTTAGATTTGACAGGTACGTGTTTGGTTTTACGGATTTGCCCCTGGATATTAGTTTGGAATTATCACGCGTTTTCGTGTTAATTTCTGTTGTAATTTTACAAATCCGTGACTGGGATGTACTTAAGTTATTGGATCATGATGGCTTTCTGTCTAAGCAAAGAAATAATCGTGATTGGGGAATATTGGATGGCGTTAATTAAATATATTTAAATAAGAAAATCCACTTATTTTTCAAAAAAGGACAATTAAGGAAATTTAGTTTATAACTATTCTCTCGTTTTTATCCTACGTGTCAAACTTATTTTTCTTTTTCTTTTCAATTTTGGTTAGTCACATGGCCTATTGGCTATAATTTCATTGTGAATAGGTAACACATCGCTGACATAATATTTGGTCATTTGAGTGATATTGATTAATCATAATGTCACAATCTTTATGAAAAAGAGAAAAAAGTCACTTGTGATACTGTAAATGGTCAATGTCACTAATATTACCAAATATTATATCACCCAAGTGCTATCCACCGCAAATAAGAATAGATGCATATGATAGATTTCTTTGAAACCATTTTTGCTACTCTCTCTGGTCTTTTATACAATAAACAAAAGACATAAAACATCAAGACAATGAAATACATTGAAAATAGTCATCTTCATTTAATACACCTCTACATTTAAAAAAATTCCATGAATATCCCTAAATTGATTACTCTTTATTCCACCGACGTACTTACTTTTAATATTCTCTCTCATAATAAATAAGGACACAAATAAAATTTAGCTTCAAACATACTTAAAACTTGGTCAATATTTCTTATAAAAAGGACCAAAAAACTTCTCATTTTTGTTTCTAATAAAAAGGACCAGAGGGTGTATTTGGGTTCGAACTCTGTTATGTATGTATTATACAATGTCTATGTCAATGGAGGTAAGTTTACGAGTACATGAATATTTTAGTTTTAATAAGCCATTTTATTATACAAATCAATGCAGTTAATTGATCATGTTTTGAAAAAAAAATCTTAAACAACATCTAAATAAAATAGGTGAGTTCGTAAGACTTGGCTCAAACCGTAATGTATAACCTTATAGTGCGAAGCAAGTTTTACCATGGCAGTTTGTCTAACTCGGTCAATCAAATATACACTAAGTAAGTCCTATCTCGATATGACCCACATGGTCACTTGCGTAAAGAGAATCACTAACAAACGGATAAGTAAAGTACAACCTTATAGTGCGAAGCAAGTTTTACCATGGTAGTCATCGACAATTTGGAGGCCCCGTCATAATCTTAACAGTTTTTGTCTATAAATTTTTATTTTTTTTGAATAAGCTAAATTAGCCCACTCAAATTGACACTGAGGAGAATCGAACATGAGACCTCGAGGAGGATCACACTCCCAGATCCCAAGTCAATATCATCAGGTCAACCCAAGTGAGTTGTTTATAAAGAACTGAAAAGAAAAAAAATCTAACACCACTTATAATAACAAACAACTAAATTGTGGTTAAATATATGAGCAATGGATCAAATGTGATTTTTACCTACATAAATACAAGAATGACATCAAAATTGTTGATAAAGATATTATCCAAAAAAAAAATAGCAAAAATGATTTCAAAGAAATCTATCATATGCATCTATACTTACCATTAATATTATCTTACTTTTAAATTTGTACAACTAGTGACAAAATGACAATGGTATATTTTCTAAGGTAAGAAAATGTCGTCCTCCAACACCTTGGTCATTGGTCAAAAACGAACTTAAAAACTTGCCGTTGGATTTGAAGAACTGGTGATAACAAAACAAATGAAATTATTTGGGTAGCTGGATATGAATGATGAATAGATTTGGCAGACATGGATCAAAACGCAAAACTATGCGCGCTAAGGAAATAAATGATGTGGATCTTATCTTATAATAAAAATAGTGTGAATTTGAAAGAAATCTATGTGATGTACTCTAGCCCACAAGTGAACATGAAGATGCATCCAATTCCACATCCCATGACAAAGACGTTTAGGACCCAAGCCTCCACATTGCTTCAAAGATATGTCTACAATTATTGATATTTTAAATTGATTTATAAGACTAGTTCTCTCTTGATTTAAGATTTTGTTTTTGTAATTGCCCAAGGAATTTTGTGCTTAATTAGCAGACTATTTTATCAACTGGTTAACCATTTGGTCAGATTATTATATGATCATAAATAACTCACACCGATAAGAATGATTCTCTTATTTCATCAAGTAATTATATCGAGAAAGAGATTTATTTATTTTTGATTGTGAGAAAGAGATTTATTTAATCTAAAGAGTGCATGTAGTGTTACTCATGTTTTGAATTGGCCAATGCGTCATTTGATTGCATTAAGTAATATTTAAATAAACAAATACTTTTGTGATTTAGGGATTGTGTTTCGAAAAATACTTTTAGAGATACTTTTTCTCACTTTCCAATTTATAAATTTAATTTTTAATTTATGTGATTGTGTGTTGAAAAAGCTAAAATCGTGCGAGGGACAGTCAGACTGATTTGATACAAAAAATAGTTTGAACTAGCACTTATGAGAGATGTTGCATTGAAATTATTGAGTTTAATTTAGTAGGTAGTTTTATTTAAAAATGGTAATAAACCATATCTACAATGGATCTCACACGTGGTCCCTTTAAATTTAAAGACTATTCTACCATTTTGGATGCCTCGTAATATTGTATGTACATTTCAACCACTTTAATTTTTTTTCTTCATCATTAGTTACAAACCCGTGCGACGGATAACATATTTTGTAAAAAAATTGCTCTAAAGGAAAAATAATCAAATTAAGGGAGATAGTAGAATTTTTGTAAGAGAATGTTGTTGATTATAAATTTGAGAATTAAGTAAACATATTACACAAACATTAGAAATGTGCACCTTTTTAAAATATTTGTCAAAGCATCAAAAGAGCATATACTACAATCAACATTTGAGATAGTAGTCGGGTCTATCTATTTAGATACACCAATAATTATCTCAAATAGCTAAAATAGACCCGTGTATATACATTAGCGACATTGAAGAGATCTAAAGACAATCGAATTTTGTAGAGAAAAAATCAGCCACCCCTTAAAAAATAATTGCTACAAAGACTTCCTTCCTTTTGAATAGTATTTAAAGATGCAATACACAAATTTGTTTTATTCTGATCTTCAATTACAGTACTTATTTTTTGAGGGACTTTAGACTACTGAGCAGTATTAAAACTTTAGCTTGCGTAATTGTGCAAGATCATCAGGTATGGGATCTGGAACACACATATATAGCTGTGTTTGATCTCTTCCTCATCCATGTTATTTGTGTAGTAATTTCAAAATCAGAAGATTTGAAAAAGATTGTTGATCTAGGAGTATGGATTGTGGACGTAGTACTCTAACATTCTTTTGTTTCAAACATCATAAATTGAGTTGTTTCCTTCTTAATTTTATTTACTCGTTTACGGATGTGTAAGAACTATAATTCGAACCTTCATTTTAGTTATAACTCAATGATATAGTAGTGTCCTTCATCTCAAAAAGACAATAATAGGAGTATGGGCACTCACATTTTCAGAATTTTTCTTCCCTAAAACTTAATGCAATATTTTTATGAAGTCTCAACTTAAAATACTTTCAGAAGGTATGCAAATGAGCAGAACAACTGCATATGTTTATGGTATTCAAAATTTTATTAGCAAAGCTAGAAGATTCATAAGACAAGACACTTCTGTTAATAGAAAATAGAAAAAGATACATTCAAATTGCAGGCAATCAAAGTTATTTGCTGGTTAGGTTATGTAGGAGAGCCATCAAAAACAGCTTATATAGGAGAAGTGGCAATGCTCCTAATCCTACTTGAACGCCTAATTGGAGTAACTATCTCCTCTCCGTCACGTCCCTATAAAAACAATATGATGAAACACATTAGAAACAATTCAACATGTTAACCGTTAACAAGGATAAAATGATGGTTCAATTAACAATCAACAATGCTCACCTTTGGAATTTTCTCACACACTGTTAGGCTTCCATAGGATGGTGAACTTAAGGAGTAATAACTTCCCCACAAGTACCCCTATATCTGTTTGTTTTCTATATTTGGTCAGACCTATTGAACTCGTGCTGCAATTACTTAATCTATGTTATTCAACAATTCAAACAATTACACACCATGGATGAAACTGAAACTACCAAACTCAAATATCATAAATTAGTAATGCTGAATTGCTCTGTATTTATCTAGTACTAATAATCATTCGTTTTGTAATGAAATTATTACAGATAATAAATTTAAAGTGCTTTAAGTGGTTTGAATGCTAGATTGGATGCAACTATCCTAGTAACATACACTTGCCCACGCGTCACATCTTGAGAAGAATATCATCACCTTCACTCATTGTCTTGATAAGCCAGTTAACCTTAGCAGATATTTAGTTTTACTATATCTCTGCAATGAAAATTAAACCAGTCACTCTCATTATTCACAATCTGTCCTACAATGTTCTCTTTATTCAAAATGTCCACTCATAGTAATTAGGAGAATATGATTGCAATAACAACCAATCCAATCCTCTCTCCATTTAGTTATTCAAATTGAAAAATGTGTGTCACCCTCCAATTCTTTATTCATGTGATTTTGCAGCAGGAAAATTTCATGAACAACTTTCTAAGGCACTAATCAAATTTTTCAATTGCGGTCTTTTGATTGGATGAGATTTGAACTTGCAATAACAAAATAGATTCAATATTTGCTGAAAGTAATGATATAACAATTGATTTATTCATCCATTAATTCCTTTGATTGAAACCCGTATAGATTAAAAAGTCTTGGATTGAAGAATTGGATATGATAACTATTGAAAAAGGAAGCTAAGTTATCAAAAGTAGAGATGGAGAGTTACCAAATTGGAAGGAAAAGCAGGAGAACCATAGCTGAAGCCACATGTTATTGCCCTTCCGGCCAGCTGTAACAATGTCCTGCGAATGAATACATTGCAAAAAAGTACACAATGAGTTCACTTAATCACAAGTCTGATAAATGTGAATGTTCAACTATCAAAGCTATATAATTCAAGTTAAGTCATATTAATCCTTACAAAGTTTGAATTTTTTTTTTATTTTTTTATGGTGACCGGGGTTCGAACCCCGGACTTGATATATATTTATGCATTGTTCCTATCAATTGAGTTAAATTCATGAAGACAAAACTTTGAATTTATTATGAATTAACATAATAAATAAAAAATGTTTAAAATATTTTTTGAAGGCTAAAAAATGTTAAAAAATAAAAGTTTTTTTTTCTTCACAAATACTATATTTACTCAATAAGGTTTATTTTGCGTAACATGAATACAAATTTGTATCATCAGATAAATAAATTATTAAATATTTGAATAGGAGAAACAATTTAAGGAGCCTGAAATAATAACATAAATAATATCAAAATAGTTGGTTTTTTCTATTTCATTTATACTCTATAACAAATTTCGTTATAAGAATACCATATTTTTGGTGTCTTTCAAAAAGATAAGAATTTATATTATATAATATTATATTTGTTACATTGTTGGTGTCATGGAAGCATATATGTTTCGTTTTTTTGAATAAGAAAAATATATGTATATTTTTTTTTTGGCACACAAATACCTTCCAACATCTCAATGCCCATACGTAGGTCACAAGCTTGTGTTACCATCTTAATGCATAGTTTGTTATAATATAAAAGTGCAATATATATATATATATATATATATATATATATATATATATAAGTATAAATTTTTAAGGCATCTATACCTTTTTTTGAAGAAAAGACATCTACAATTTTACTTTTAATTAAAATAAAAAATTTATAAAAATAATCATACGCATTTTGCAACGCCAAAAAAAATTATACGCATTAGCATAACAAAAAAAACAAACACACATAAAGTATTACTCTAAACGCTAATGTGTGTGTGTATATATTTGCGAGGTTGAAGAAAGAAAATAAAAATATTTGGTATCATTAAATGACAATGTGAATAAAAATATTTGTGAGGTTGTGATGATTAAATGATATTGAAATTAAAGTGATAAAAAGATAATAAAATTCCTTTGTAAAAAATGTAATAAAATTAAATGGAACCTCTTTAAAAAAATTTAAATGGAACGGTTCAAAAAAAAATTAAATCGGAGAAAAAAACATATTGAAATATAATATTAAAAAATAAAAGAAAATGTTCCCAACGTGAATTGAAGAGAGATGCTTGTGAAATAAATTGTCGAGAAGTAGCTTTTTGAAGTAGCATTCAACAACTTTTAGTCAAAGCTCATTCCATTCAATTTTATGCATTAAAAAGAGTACATTTTTAAGTAAGTACTTAATTGATATTGTATTTGGCCTAACTTCTCCTTAAAAATGTATAGAAGTTGGAAAAAACTGGGTCAAACGGTATCTTAATCTCCCACAACAGCAGTGTAGAAGCAACTGAATTTGGGAGAAAAAAGTTAAAAATAAAAAATTTAAAAATAGTTAAAAAATTTTAAAAATAGTTAAAAAAAATCGGTGAGGTAGCCCTCAACCAAGCAACACTAAAAAAAATTATATGCATTAGCGTAACAAAAAATAGACAAATGGACATAAAATATTACTCTAAATGTTAATGTGTGTGTGTGTATATTCGCGAGGTTGAAGAAATGAAATAAAAATATTTGGTATCATTAAATGACAGCGTGAATAAAAATATTTATGAGATTGTGATGTTTAAACGATATTGAAATTAAATATATAAGTGATAAAATGATAATAAAATTCTTTTGAAAAAAAGATAGTAAAATTAAATGGAACCTCCTTAAAAAATTAAATGGAACAGCTCAAAAAAAATAAAATAAAATAAAGTTAAATGGGAAAAAAAAACATATTGAAATATAATATTAAAAAATAAAAGAAAAAGTTCCCAGCGTGAGTTGAAAAGAGGTGCTTGTGAAATAAACTGTCGAGAAGTAGTTTTTTAAAGCAACATTCAACAACTTTTGGCCAAAACTCATTCCATTCAATTTTATGCATTAAAAAAAATTACTTTTTTTAGTAAGTACTTAATTGATACTGTGTTTGGCCTAATTTCTCCTTAAAAATGTAGAGAAGTTGGAAAAAAAGCCGGGTCAAACAATACCTTAATCTCCCACAACGGCAATGTAGAAGCAACTGAATTTGGGGGAAAAAATTGAAAAATAGTTGAAAACATAAAAATTGGAAAATAGTTAAAAGTTATTAAAAATATAAAATTATAAAATAATTAAAAAAATTGGTGAGGGGTAAAATGAGAAATATGCCAAAAAATAGTGATGTGGCAACAAAGAGAATTCAGCAATTAGAAAAATACAAAAATGCCCCTCCCAAGGGCAAAATGGGAAATTCATAAACCTTTTTGTGGTAAAAAAACAGAAGAGAGAGTCTTCATGATTTTTGAAAAAAGTGTTACCATTTGTCGTGAGAAAATTTCTTCGCAAATATCACGAATCTAAAATTAACCAACACATTATGCAATATGTGACCAAAAATATCACAGAAATATACGCATCCTCTTGTTTCTAACATAGCGAATGTTTATGTGTCTGTGATTTGAAGTTATAAACAATTGTGTTGTACCGTTTGCAAAGTGAATGAATTACATATTTCGTGTCTTTTTCCTTGCACGTGTTGCACACATGATTTTTGTTTAGACTTCTTTTTCATTTGATTAAATTAACCATGTGGAATTGAATCGTCAGATACAATGGAATACAACTCTATTAAAAATTGCAAAAAAAAAGGATGCAAATTAAGATTCATTATCCATTTTACTCATATTGTGAGATTCTTGTGAAATGTTTACTCACGATAAATAACATTATTCTTTTGAAAAACAAATAACAAATGAAGTGGAATAAAGATAATTTTATATCAAAAAATTCATATAAATAGACTTTTTATATAGTAAAAAAAAGAATTTTTTTTCATTGAGTATAAATAGATTTTCTATACCTAGAACTTTATCAACCATCACTAACAGTGTCCAATTTCTATTACAAATTAAACTGAAAAAGTTTAAAGTGTGTTTACAATAAATATATCTTCAAATTTCAATAGATTAGTGAGGTGAAATGATTAACAACTTTACAAGTAATTCATAAGAGTTGGATATCTTATCTATTAAAAGTGGTACCTTAGAATTATTTTAATGATAAAATGTGTTATAAATCTTTACAGCTCAAAAACTAAAAGATTAACATCCTTTAGGAAAAAAACTAATAGATTAATATAAAAACTAATAATTTAGATATTATAAAGTCTATTGTTATTCGTAAAATAAAGTCTCTTTAAAATGATTGTCTTCTTAATTAAGCCTTAAAACATGGAAGACCTTCACCAACTACCACTCATGAAAGTGGCTGTTTTTTGTCAAGAAAACAGAAAGTGGTTGTTTCTTCATTTTCATTTTGGTTTCCAAAAACTTAGGTTTTTGTACGCAATATAGAATGAAAGAAATTTTCTAGAGTGAGCATGGTGAAATTTTGTAAGAAATATAAAATGATACTAAGATCACTATTAATTGAATCAAATTTCGCAAATGAGATCAAAAAGAAAGTATAACAACGGTGAGACCTCATCAATCCTCTAACTCAATTATTCTTTTGTTCGAAACATTTATTCTGTGTTTATTTTTTTTTCATACTGTTTTATTTTTCAATTTTGTCTTTTTGAGAAAGTGTCAACAAAAGACCTCATCTAATTGCAGTATGCGGATTTAACTTTTCTTTTTGAGAAAGTGTCAACAAAAACCTCATCTAATTGCACTACGCGGATTTAACTCTTTGAAAACTTCCTTGAAAAAAAAAAAAGGCCAAATACCTCATTGAGTCCTTTAAGTTTCATGTTTGTTTTAGATAGGTTCTTTAAGTTTCTAAGGTTTCAGATACGTCCTTTAAGTTTCGAGTTTGTTTCGGGTAGGTCCTTTAAGTTTCTAAGGTTTCAGATAGGTTCTTTAAGTTTCGAGTTTCGCTTAACGAACAGATCAACTTTGGATTAACGGAGGTTGATAGAAAGGACCTATCTGAAACAAACTCGAAACTTAAAGGACCTATCTGAAACCTTAGAAACTTAAAGGACCTATCCGAAACAAACTTGAAACTTAAAGGATTTATCTGAAACCTTAGAAACTTAAAGAACCTATCTGAAACAAACGTGAAACTTAAAGGACCTAGGGAGATATTTGG
>Ga0228711_1003589_pt1 | contig 24111 bp, 6 predicted proteins | sample MedpolnodulmetaG_2_FD_177996 | JGI IMG/M metagenome (GOLD analysis project Ga0228711, IMG submission 177996) | Root nodule microbial communities from Medicago polymorpha collected in Santa Monica, California, United States - brown nodules | ecosystem: Host-associated > Plants > Roots > Nodule...
TTAAATAGGGTTAATTAAATAGGGGTAATACAGTAAAATTAATCATTGAAGTTAGGTTAAATCTAGGGCAACATTTTGTGTTCGGGTTAACTTTAAGGAATAAGAGATAAGAGATTTCAGAAGTATTTGAAAATAACATTTTGATTAAATTAAACAGGGTTAATTAAATAGGGGTAATACAGTAAAATTAATCATTGAAGTTAGGTTAAATCTAGGGCAACATTTTGCGTTCGGATTAACTTTAAGGAATAAGAGATAAGAGATTTTAGAAATATTTGAAAATAATATTTTGATTAAATTAAATAGGGTTAATTAAATAGGGGTAATACAGTAAAATTAATCATTGAAGTTAGGTTAAATCTAGGGCAATATTTTGCATTCGGATTAACTTTAAGGAATAAGAGATTCGCGTTTCTGAATAGATAGTTTGCTTAAAGAAAGTCCATTCATATTATAATAATTCGTTTCAAGAAAATAAGTTGAAAACAATCGACAAATATGCAACTAATTACTTGTTTTTATAGTATAAATATTTATGTCACATTAAAAAAAGCATAAATATTTAATATTATAGTTTAATATGTTTTTGTTCCCTATAAAATTGGGACCTTTTAAGTTTAGTCCTTACTTAATTTTAATAATTCTTTTAGTCCCTAACTTTTTTTCCTGCACTCAGTATTAGTTCCTCTTCAATTCAAATTTGTTTAATTTATGCTTAAACTCTTGAGTTTTTGAATAATTTTTTTTGCATACGTGTTAAGAACATTACTAAAAGTTCCTCTACAAAAAATTGTCGCAAAAATTGATTTCTACGTTCATATTTTGTTAATTTTATCTTTAACTTTTGCCGTTTTAAAACATTCATATTTAATTCGTTTCATGTTAAAAAATTCTAAATTTTAGTAAATGAAACTTTCAGTGTTTTAAACTTGTCTCAAAAAAATCGTTCAAAAATTTAAGAGTTTAAGGATAATTACACAAACTTTGTTGTAACACGGACTAAAATTAGAAGTAATTTTTTTTGTAGGGACTAAAAAACCTATTAAAATTAAGTAAAGACTAAACTTAGAAGTTCCCTATTTTATAAGGACCAAAAACATATTTAACGCTTAATATTATAAGCTCTAAGCTCTAAATAATTTTCTTAGGAAACCAAACCTTTAATTTTTTTAGGAAACCAAACCCTGTTTTATTAGCGTCAGAGCAGTTTACTATCAATTTGTCAACTAATTGTTGAAAAAATATAATTAGCATTCGGATCACGTCATTTAGTACTTACTTCTAGTTCATTCGTCTTCTTATATTTGTTGTTTTTGTTTCACACGAATTCAATTTACTTAACTTATACAATTATACACAGAGCTATCTTATGATCAATATATATAGCAGGAGCAGTTTCCCTCAAAAAAAAAAATATATAGCAGGAGCAGTTTTAACTTCTTTTTTAAGGCAATAGAAGTTAGTACTCGAACGGTTTCACTTGTTAACTTAAACAACACGTAATATTATTAATTAATTGTATTTTGACTCTTTCGTTGTGTTTGATTTCACTTAATACCAATAAAGAACAACAAAGAAAATGAATTGACTACTTAATAGTCAAAATGGTCTTATCCTCTGCTCCCTAAACCATTCCCAACTTCATATAGCCATGAACTACTCAAATTTAGACCTGTTTGAACAAGTATGTTGCGTTAGGAAAACGGTATGTTATAAATTTTAAAATGGTGTTTAACTTTTAACTAGTAAAATGTGACAATGGGTCATTGGTTTTAGTCATTGGATGTGTGAGAGACCGCCATTATAATATTTGAATGTGTCAAAATTGCAAACACATTTTCAAATGTTTGTTAAATTAGTTATTTTGTTTTTTGTTAGACAATTTAATTCTATCATTATAACCAAAAGAGATATTTGAGGATGCTTTTGCAATTTTGATAAATTCATTCACTATCGTCATATCACCTTAATATTTAGAGATTAAAATTATTGTTTACTCATGTGATAGATGACCCCGAATCTCTTATATACAAATGGTGCATCTAATATGCATATCTTAAAAGGATAAGAAAAACAAAAAGTTTTTAGATAAAATTTTATTAATATATTATGGGTGCATCTTCTAATACAGACCTCTAAAAAAAAGTCCAGCGTTTGGATTGTTACACCATAAACTAGGTATATGATCTACAACTCAATAATGTTGATTTTGAGCTTGTTGTAGAGAAAGTTGTGGATTATTACAATCAATGCCAGAAGGAAATCACAAAATTCAGTGCTATTTTAGATAAAAAGCAAAAGATATTGTAATTTATATTTTACAAACTCTCCTGTCGAATTTACTTAAAAATAAGTGAATGATACAACTTATACCTTAGTTGAAGAGACCCATTCTTAGTTACTCCTCACATTTTCATTTCATTGATGTTCTATCATAAGTCTTTAAATTGATATCTGATGAAATATTATAAGTTTTTCTTCTAAAATGAAGGGAAAAAAAACACCATGAGATAGACGTTTAATGTTGGAATTGGTTTGAATATAAAACATTGTGTAGTATTTAATTTACAATGTGGGACCAAATGTTGACAAAAGGAATGTTTATGCATATAAATCAACGAGGGTCAGTTATCCATGTCAACCGCACCAAGGCAAATTAATTTGGTGGAGTTTCGTTTTGTCTACAAAACCAATGATTATCAAAGGACTCTTGTCACTCTTTGAAATGCAAAGATCACCGTGTGAAAGATGAAGGCGTGATTGACTTTCATACTTGCTAGTCAATTCTGATAGAGATTGCTTCAAGTAAAAACAAACCTAAAAAATGTTTATATATTATCCTTAAATCATTTGGAAACCAAATGCTTACATTAGTTAGATTGGTTAAATGATCATTAGACCTTATATTATTAATGAATAAACTAATGCCAAGGTAAGTAAGATAGGATAAATTCTATGAAGCACGGATACAGACACGACACTGACATAGACATATCGACACCGATAACAATTTTAAAAAATTATATAATTCAGTGTAATTATGATTGTCTGTGTCCGACACGATACGTGTTCAACATCAGGACACGCCTAATCTGAAAAATATCTGTGTTTCATATCGGATAGATCATAAATCATCTAGAGTCTTGTAAGAGGATCAATCCATTGGGGTTGACTCAACAAGCTTACCAACGACACAACACAACACTCCCACTTTTGATTAAATCAACAAATTAAATAAAGCAAGGTGTACAAAACACATGTGCTAATGAGAAAGCCTTCTACCAGTTCTAGTTCTAGTTTTATATCTAGCTAGACTCGTGGCTACAAATCCGTGTGTCCATTTTAGGTTACTTAATTTCTTTTCAATTTTCATTTGCCCATTTCTTTATCGTTTTCCCTCTTTCCTTTTGTCGCATTTAAATAATTTTTTCTGATCTTTTTTATTCTTCACCTGGCCAAGTTATCATGGAATTGCAGCTCATCATTCAAATACTGATACGTGTCTTGTGCCAACCTGCATAACACGTGACCATCGTCGCTGCATATACAGAACAGATAAATATTTCTCGTAATAATAGTTCTATTTTTTTTTTAATTTGTACAATGCATAACTCAATATTACAAGAGCATGACGTCAATATAGTGACTATCTATATATTCGAAAAGAAATTATTCTAGTATTTTTTTGTATAATACTAGTAGTCTTTTATTATTTGAATGTGTCAGTTAAATATACATTATTTATAAAATACATTAAAAAATATTATTTAAAAATGAAAAAAATACTATATCAATATCATTAATTGTTGTAAAAAAATCTAATAAAACAATATCTATTTTTATCGTTATTTCAATATTTGACGGAGGATCAGGATTATTTGTGTCTTTTCTTGTGTTTTTTGTTGACGTCAACTTTGGCTTTTGATATCGGTTGGTTATGCATTTCAACGACTCTTCAAGATTCCTTATTTGAACATTTTCTTCGGTTTGAAGATCTTGGGGGTTTCTCCAACAAGTCTCGTTTAGCTTTTAACATTATTTGAATTTCAGCTCTTTTTACTATTTGGAAGGATCGCAATATGAGGCATTTTCTCAATAAATTGGAACAACTTCTATCTTTATTGAAAAAGGTTAAATTCCAAGCTTTTTGGTGGCTCAAGCCTTATTATGTGATTGTTAAGTCATTTATTATGTTTCCAAGTTGTAATGTAATTTTATTTTTATTGGCTACGTTATGGTAGCCGGGGGTTTTCTATTGTAATTTTTGAATTCTTTAACTTTTTTTGATACATCTTATATTAGAGGAGCTTGGTTTTTAATATATTTGCTTATCTTCTTAAAAAAAAACTTTTATACACTAAAGAGAATTTATCGATAAATCAAACTAGAACTTTTATACACTATTATAAAAATATTTGTAGTTATATTTTAGAAACTTATACCAAAAAAAATAACATTTTAAGTGATTTGATTGAATGTACTTGTAAAAATGTTTTACATTGGTGTATTCAAATTATTGGTATAAATAACATCTTTATCTTTAAGTGATTTATCTAAAAAAACATCATTACGTGATTTGATTGGTGTATTCAAGTTATTGGTTAAATAACATCTTTAAGTGAGATAAATACTTGCTTAAGGACAAACCTAAATACAAAAAGTTTGAGCACAATCACACAAATGTTTATTTTTTTAAAAGATAAATTGGTTTAATGATATTGAATAATATAACTAATTTATTTATCATTTAATTTTCTTCATTGTTGTGTATGTGTCGAAATAATTTTATTTATGTTGTTTATATGTAAGACTTTCTCCTTTAATTTAAGTGATTTCTCTAGAAAAACATCTTTAAGTGTTTTGATTGAATGCCTATTTATGAAATATATATTTAGATATTAAGTTATAAATCTGTTACAATATTCAAAACATTTTTTTTTTATGAAAAAAATATTCAAAACGTATTTACGACTCAATCACATAAATTTTTTTCTCTTTCATAATCTGTATTTCTTTAAGAATGTACTCCCTCCAGTCTCAAATATAAGAAAATATTCTTTTTTTAGGTTTATTGAATAATTAATGTATTTATTTTACAATGTAGATCAAATACTTTAACTATTTAATGAACTTAAAAAAGGAATATTTTTTTATATTTGAGAATGAAGGGAGTATATATCTAGATACATATCTAAATGTATATATCTAAAGTATTTTTTTACACATGCATGCATGTACAAAAGTGAAGGCAAAGGCAAATAAAATGAATGGGTAAGTGTGAAGATTAAAAAATAAAAACTAGTCAACCTTTTATTCTTCTACTGTTTTTGACTCATGGTAGTATGAAGAGGTCCCTTTCGCCTGTTGCAGGCGTGCTTGTTTGGTGGGTCCTTTGACTCTTTCCACCTCAACTCAACTCAACTCAACCAGGTCATAAGCATGACGTCAACTTTCTTCATTTCTAGCCGTTAATTCATTTCTCTATATTTTTCTCCATCAACCCTTTAAAAATATTTAACGAGATAATTTGTTTTTTTGGCAGGAACGAAATAATTATTGTACGTGCTGTTTTATGGAGTCAAAAAGAGCATATTATAATAAGTTTCCACGTTTGAGTGTTGTTAAGATCCTCTCCATTTTATACTTGTTCCTTTTTTTTTATTTGGAGTGAGCATAGTTGCGTAGAAACGTTATATTATAAATGTAGAGGTTAAAGTTCAAACTTTGAACTCTCCATCTATTTATATCTAGGTTTAAATATATTTTGGCCCTTAATTTTTAAAAGTTGCAATTTTAGTCTTCTTAAAAAATAACAATTTTGTCATCTAAATTTAGGTAATATTTTTTTTTACCTTATATATCTTTAGGAAAATATATTCTTTTGATCTTTTATCTTTTGTGAAATATGCTCTATTAGCGCTTTATTTTTACAAAAAGTAGCATTTTTTACCCTTTGTTTTAGGACACATGACGTTTTCTCAGTAGTTTTGCAATGTCTCTTTATTTTTACAAAAAGTAGCATTTTTTACCCTTTGTTTTACAAAAAGTAGCATTTTTTACCCTTTGTTTTTACCCTTCTTAAAAGTTAAGGGGTCAAAAATGCACTTAAGCCTTATCTTTAAAAAATAAATTTTTAACTACTAGACTACTTGATAAAAATAAATAGGGTTCTATTTCCGCGACTTTGAGTTTGATGACTTTAATAACTTTATCTCTATATCTTTTCTAACCAATCATTATTTCTCATTAAAATGGTTTATTTTAACATTTATTTATCAATTAAATATACTAAAGTCATCGATGTTATCAAAACTCAATCATTTAAGTATTTTCCTTAATAATATCAATGAATGGTTGTCCTCAAGTCTTAACCGTGACAAAGAAAATTGCTGAAATTGTTAGATCCAACGTAATGATAAGGTTCAAAACTCGACAAATATGGATGAATTGTTTATTTCTATAATATACTCCTAATTCAAAGAGAACTAAGGGCAGGGGCTATCAAATGAATCATCTGAAACAAATTTCAAATAAATTTCACCTTATTTTAATAATCACAAAGCATATTGTAAGTCAATTTCCTCGCAAATTCAAAGAGAATTGAAATGTATTATGGATCTGACCTAACTTCTCTTATTGGATCAAAATACACTCAAGACTTTGCTTTCTTAATTTTTTTTCGCATCCTATTTCTATCGACATCTTTGTCAAATGAATCTATAGATTTGCCCCTAGAAATAAATGGATCTATAGATTTGAAAATTTATTGAATAATGACATTTAGTATATGAAGTCAATATATTTTTTTTGACAAAGTCAATACATATTTTCGTTATATGTTTGACAAAACAATTACATAATGGGTAAGCTAATTTATATGTGATACATATATGGTAAATAACAGATAGTCTAGCTGATAGAAATTAAGCTAGCACATTCAAAAAATGTAATCAAGGAGGGGTGGTTTTAGGTCATTTTTTGACCTAGAATTACCCTTCTGCATCTTTTTTCTCCTTTTTTTCAATCTAAATAAGTGATATCCACATATATCAAGTGTTTTTTTTGGTATTTTTTCGTGATTTCGTCGTCTGAGTGCGGCGTTGTGTTGTTCGTCGTCTTGTGTGGTGTTGTTTGATTTCGCATCTTGTTGCGGTGTTTGTTTGGTTCATCTTGACATGACAACTTCAGTGAATCACATATTCTATCAACGATTTGAACTTCAACGTTGCAGATCCAGAAGCATGTGCATTCTGGTGATTTAGATTTTATCATATTATTTGTAAGCATTTTGCCGTTGTATACTATTAACTTGGGTACTGTGAGTTAGTTCGTAGATTTATCCTTTATATTTTTAGCGATCTTGATTCTGATGTATTCTATCAATTTAAATGAATGAATATCGTCTTGTTTTTGTAAAAAAAGTCAATATTTAATTTTTTAAATTAAATATGATAAAAATGAGACTTTTGGCAAAGGATTCCTATAGATGGAATTTGAAACTGAAATATTGCATAAGTGAATTAAGAACAAGTAACTGACCTTGTCAAAAAAAAAAAAAAAGGTAGCGACATGTTGACTAAACGAGTGACCATCAAAGTGTTTAAGAAATTAAGAAGCATCTTGGTTTTATTGTTTTTCTGAGGTGAATTAAGATGGTGTATTGTGAATTACTTTATCCGTCTTAAGTTATAAGTGGTTTTAACCATTTGATATAAATTAAGAAATGTAATCAATCTTATATGAAAAAATGAAATTATAAATAACTTTACTAAATTATCCTTCATTAATCGTATATGATTTTTTTTTAAGAATTGAAAGAAAATATAATATTAAACAATCAATAGTAAACAAAAGAAAGAAAACATTATGATTCATTGATATTATAAAGTGATTTATAATTTTAACTTTTTTTTCACCAATATGATTTATAATTTAGGACAGAGGGAGTAGTGGATATACTAATGTAACTTTGCAATTAAACATTGTATTAATCAATCAATGTGAGATTAGAAATTACTTTATGTATGTATAAATAGTTTGTGATAAATTCAATATTCAATTTGTGTTAAGTATTTTTTTTTCTCGCTTCTTGATATTATACTATCTTCATAAAATTTGTGAGTGAAACGATATAGATATATTTGTGCTCATGATAAACCGACAAGGCGCGATTTTATCGTGTAATAAGAAGATCGATTTTCACACGGACTTTTAAGTATCAAAGTATTTTTCTAAAATGTTTAGGGGTACATTTGTTCTAAGTTATATTAGTAGATTCCTTGGAACAAAATGATAAAAATATATATGTCTATGTTTGTTTTATATTTACTAAATTTTATTCTTGGATATAAAATGTTCTTAAGAATAGTAAAAAAATTCCAAAGAAAAGGGTGAGAATAAAGTTCTCATGAAGATTAGAATAAATTCATTTGTAATTACCTATTATAGTCCCTATTTTTAAGGTCCATAGGAATATTATAATATTAACCAAATATATTTTTTTCTATATACCTTGAAATAAAATTCACATGTTTATATTCTAAGGAATATTATTCCTGAAAATAAATTTGATAAACTTCAAACATACCCACCTTAATTAAAAATAGTTTGAATACAGGAGATGTTGATTTTATAAATGTTGAAAAATATGCAATTTATAAAAGAGTTAAATTTTTTGAATTTCATCACAACGATGAACCAATCAAATTCCTCCAATATAATGTTATGAAAAACAAGACCTAAATTAATGTGAGGTAATTTTTACGGTAACTAATCCCCTGTAATGTCATCTTTATAAGGTAAACAATACTATCTATTTCGAAAAAATAACTTGCAGGTCGAGAGTCATCCTTCTTAATAATTTCAAAAATATTTAATTATTTTAAAAATATACACTATTTTTTGGTTACTTTTTTCTTTTATGTAAGTGTGTTTGCATAGGCAGCACTTGGTTGACATAACTCATTGTGATATTGGTGACATTGACCTAACAACAATATCACAAACCTTATAAAAGAGAAATAAGAAAGGCATTTGCGATACAATGATTAACCAATGTCACTAGATGTTATGTCACTTAAGTGCTACTCACGTCTATATGTTGCGTTAAAAACTTATAACCATACACAATCATCTCAAATATTTGATCTCAGATTTTTGTGTTTGTTTATCATTACTCTTGTAAAATAAACACAAAAGTCTCAACCCAAATAAAAAACTTTAGTCAATATGATGAGATTATCACGATATCTAATCTGAAAGATTAATTGAACATAAGCTAGCTCAACGCCAAATATTGGGGTTGACATTGACTTAATTAAGCTCGGTTTCAATTTGTTTCTTCTGAGAAAGTAAAGCTACTCCATTTATTTAGTATTTGACATCAAACACAAGTATTGTGCAGTAGTTGAAAATTAAAATCTTCAATTGCTTAATTATTTGATTACCTAAAGCCATAATACAAGTATTCAGTGTTATCTTTCTCAGCTAAAGAAGGAGCAGTTTTGGGGACAAAACAAAAGACATACGAATTTGGTCCATGCTACAGTTATGTCTGGTCAAGTACCAGTTACGTTGTGGCAGAACTAGTTGTTGTGTTTCAGTTTCACTAACTCTCGTGATATACACGCGCTTACCGACTGCGATTTGGTCACTTTTTAAAAATTAAAATGTTAATACATCATGGTGTCAGCTTAAGAAAAAAAAAATATTGGTTTTGTGTGTACACCATGGTAGTGCTACGATGTCTATATTGAGAAATATTATGACTGTATTATTTGGACCATCAAATGGTCCTCAAGTTTATCATGAAGAACACTTTTTTGAATGATTAAAATTGTGCACCACGTCTATAATTTATCAAAGAAAATTGTGGATCACATATGAAGCTTAATGAATATGAAATGTCAAAGAAGGAGGAAACTAATAATAAGAATAGTCATGCTTGTACAAAAAGAAATATTCTTGCTATAATTATTTTACACATACATTAAATCATATAACAGATAAAATATGAGTGAATATTTATCAATATATTTTAAGAAATAATGTAAAATGTAATGTCATAATGATAATTGTTTGATTAGCTTCCCTCAAATAATTTTTTTTTTGTCTAATTAGCTTTAAAAAGAAAAATGAAATTGTTTAATTTTCATTTCACAAATGATACTTAAGAGAACTTCAATAGTTCCATTATAGTTGACAAAATGTACCTGTTTAATGTTTAAAAATAAAAGTTACACAGATTGTAAACCAACCTATGAATTTAAACCACGTAACCTAGGGTCTAAATGGTCGAAGCAAAATCTTGACACCGGTCTTAGAATAATATATCATCGAACATATTTACAATGTCTTTTCACCCTGCATGGTTAATAGAATCAATGAATGAATGACTTGTTTTGTTAGGCGATAAATGAAAAAGTTATTAGTTATCGAATTATACTGTCATCTTGAAATCGAATTTGATATCATGTTAAAAGAATTTAGATATCACTGTCAAAAGTTAGCTCTTAAAATAATGAAGCCCTAACACATATACAAATCCAATAGTTCTAGAATCTTGTGAATGTAAAACCCCACTACAATACTCACGCTCATGTCTAGTATGAGTCCTGGGCCAAATTCTCACATTGATATCTTTAACTCGACTATGATATCATGTTAAATGGATTGAATTTACTCATAACAACTACCTCATAAGATGCGATTTTCCTACCTCATATATACATACACTAGCGCTGAAACATTGTCAATGCGAAACTCCAATACAACTTCAATTTCTAACTCCAAAAGTTCACAATTGAGTCTACAATTATATATTTTCATATATTATTTCAATCACATTTTGAAAACCATGGGATTAATTTCAACCATATGATCGATATTTTATAGATAAAAGCCCACCACACCATCTCCATTATGGTCAATCCAATATCATCATCCTCACAAAACTTTATACACAAGGAACAAAATTGTCCACACGGCATGTACTACAATTCTTTATATACTATTATATTTTATTCAATAAAGCAAGACAAAGAGAAAACAAACCCAAGACAATTAATAATTTAATCATAGGAACATATACTAAATTATATTTAATAAAGAAAGAATTAGAATTGGATTCAAAATTCTCTAATATTTTCTCTCATTTGTCAAATCACCCCCTTGTAATGTCAACCAAATTCCGGTCATTTCCGGGGTCCATACCCTTCTAACCATTCCATATATAAATATTATCCCAATGAGCTTATAAACATAGTTGATTTTGAGTGTGATATCATTGTTAACTCAAAGAAGAAGAGTTCCAACACAGAAACTTGTTATTAGCAAAAATATAACATATATAGATTCTGTTTATAAATAGCAACAAACTTTAACATGGCAGAGGAGTTTCAAGCTGGAATTTGTGGTGAAACATGGTGGAATATTAATAATTCAACAAGAAGTGTATTCCCTCTTATGATGAACTCATCATCAACATGTTCTGTCGCAGCTAATGATGTAGGAAACTATAGTACTTGGCAAAATGACTTTTTGGGTTTGAAGGAAACAATAAGAACTTGTTCTGATATTGAAGTTAATAACTTTGATGTTTCTGATTGTTCTCTAAGTTTTCTTGATACTCAGAAGCCACAACATAGTGAATCATCAGCTAATGGAACTGGTAGCATGTTGATTGATTCCACCTTACAAATTATGGGTTTTGATCTCTTATCTCCAACTTCATCTAATTGGAATCAGTCCCTATTGTAAGTTCTCATAATTTGCAAGATTTATTTTTCTGTCTTTTTTGTTTTATCTTATTGTTCCATTTGAAAAAAAAGGAACAATATTTAGGTATAAAAGTTAGTTAGAGATAAAGCATGATTAGAATATATAACCAGAAGAACAACTAACAAGTTTCAACTTATATGTTGTAAACTATTTTTTTGCAGTAATGATTCACAAATTCAAAAGGAGTGGAGCACAAAGAATTTCTCATCTACAAGTGGAAGCCAAGTTTCAACTTTCATCAAGCCAATGGATCAAGAATTTTCCTTAGAACAACAAAATCTGAATTCTGTAACAAGCAATGGTTTATCATGTGGATATCCAATTGGATCAGTTAATAATTCCTATGGTTACCCTTCAAGTTTGATACAAAGTTTATTTGATCCTGAACCTCAACCACAACCACAAAACTCACTTTTTACCAACCCTTCTATGTCCTATTCATCCTCCAATGAACTTTCACCAACATGGTCTAATGTTACTTCACTTATGAAACCTTCAATGCCAAAACAACAGCTTAGTGGATTGCTCTTTTCAAATAATACTCCTTTCTGGAATGCTTCAGCTGAGGCCCTTAATGACATCAGAGCTGGAGTTTTTGCTTCATCACAACCACAACATCAATCTCCTAATTTTGAAGACAACAAATTCAATTCCTCAAATACTCTATTAAACAAGGTATATAATTATTTATTCGTTTACATCTAAACATTAATTATAATATTATTATCATTCCTATTAATAAAACACAGTTCACTTATCTACGTTGTGTCACATAGTGGCGTCTTCATTTATCGTTTTATATGTAAATAAATTTATAAAGAAACTCTCATATCAACTAGGTTTCCTGCACACATGCCGAGCACGGGTCCCATATGCCATAGTTTATATGTAAACAATCCATGGCTAGCTAAAATTAGGGCTTTTTTTTTGGCTAAAGGATAATAACATATTATAAAAATTTAACCATGTGCAGCTGAAGAGAGAAAAATCTCCAGATCCTAAAAATTCATCAGAAGCTGCAGCTAAGAGGCCAAGAATTGAGACTCCATCTCCATTACCAACTTTTAAGGTATTGTACTATTATATTATAAAGTGTTATAATATTCTTGATAATTTTTTTTTTTTGACTATGCAAGACTATTTAAGATGTATTTTACTCTTTTAGATTTGATAAAGTTGATATGTATGGACATGCAGGTCCGGAAAGAGAAGCTAGGGGACCGGATCACAGCTCTTCAGCAATTGGTTTCACCTTTCGGAAAGGTGAATTTCTTTTTAATGGTTCTCTTTCACTTTTTCCTCTATAGCTACTTTGAAAGTGATATATGTAGAATTTAAACACCTTTACCTTTTAAAGACATTAACTAAGGGTAACTAAATTATTTAAACTTACTAGTTATATATTTTTGTTGATCTTAATATACAGACGGACACAGCATCTGTTCTTCATGAAGCCATTGAGTACATCAAGTTCCTTCATGATCAAGTCAATGTATGTTTCTATTCTTCTTATAATTAACTTTGCTTTACAAATATCCTAATTAATAATTTGGCTAGCATAAGATCATAGCGTAGCTTTCTTAATTACGTTTATAATAAATAAATATATATATAATTGTTTATTATTAATTTCAGGTTTTGAGCACTCCATATATGAAAAATGGATCTCCCATTCAACACCAACAGGTATATATATGCTATATAATAGCTTATCTTCAAATTTATTCTAGGAAATATATATAAATCTATCAAATTTACATGGCATGCAAGATAAATAAGTATTTATTTTCATAAATAAAATAAAGATTTATGTAATGTTTGGATTTTGAAAAATTAATTTGTATATATATTTTGCATGAAGGATTGTGATAATGTGAATGAGTCCGAAGGGAAAAAACAAGATTTAAGAAGCCAAGGACTTTGTTTGGTGCCGATTTCAAGCACATTTCCGATGACCAACGAGACTCCTGTTGACTTTTGGACGCCTACATTTGGAGGTCCACTGTTCGGCCGATAGAAAAAAGACTCTACCGGTAGAGTGCGGTTATGAGTACGACCGGGTATGGAGTGTAAGCTAATTGATGACATGAATTAACTATATATATTTACAAAATTTAAATCCTCTACCGCAGTTGCATGGTGCAATAGCAAATCCAATATCATTATATTTACATTTGTAAGCTAAAAGGAAGAAGACAAGATATTGGTATGCAAAAGAGAAAAGCTGAAGAGGCAAAGAAGGATAAAGGAGGAATGAAAATAAATAAAAAAAAGGAAGTAACACTTCAAAGATGGTCTGGGCCATGACGTGCTTTATATATAAACTAGAGATTAGAGATAGGTTGTTTAAGATTATACTAGCCCCCATTAGGTTTTTATAATCTAAAGTTAAAGAGGGGCAGGAACAAGTGCTAAATTCAGCAGCATTAGACATTAGATTATAGTTTTCTTTGTTCTTGTTTTATGGCTGAATTTAGCAGATGGGGCTAGCTACCTAAAACGCCTTTTGTTCCTGCTAGTCGATATATTTGAGTAGTATATATCTTTTGAATCATATCATTAATTAAAGGGGGATGCACCCACTTTTAATTTGTTATTGTTTAGATAAGAAAAAGAAAAATGTGCAAAATGTAGTGGATTATATATAGTATTGTGTGACTATTCATTTGATGTTGGTTTAATTTACACTTTTATTAGTTTATTTGTTTGGAATGGTCTAGTGGTGGAGGTGGCTTTTGTTATCTCCGTTTTAGAGTTACTTCTCTCAAAGAATGTGTTTTTAAATTAGGGCATATGCGACAATAGCTTTTCTAGCACGTATCAAATAATTGTCTTTGGCTGCCAGTGAATCATTATATATATGTTCCAGCCTTCTTGTATACATTTTGATCTTCCCCGTTACGATTCTTATGTGTAGAAATATAAGGAGGATCAAATACTACAATTGAATATATTATTTTTTTTTGGAAGAATTGAATAATGTTACGATGTTCGATAATATATTTATCTAATATATACTTGCATTACAAAACTCACCATTAGATTAAAAGTGTATAAGGTCATGCTAACAAATGTCAAGAGCTAAAATGTAGTAAGTTTATATTGGAAACAATATTTCTATATATGTTTCCTTAACCAATATTCTAATAGCAATTTTTAGCATTTTTCTAATTTATATCATATAAATTGTTTTTTCTAAATTTTTATGTAATGATGAAACTCCTCACAAATTCTCTCCATCACTCTTGGCTTACTTCTTTGGATGAAATGATGAAACGCCTCACAAAAAATCATGTTTATATGAGAAGAATATGGTTTAGAAACCTAGATTAGATATGGTAGATATAATCAATATTTAGATTTACACAAACCTCGTAACACTCATTTTCACTTTTTCTAAGTTCGAATGTATAGTCTCATGTTTCAAAGAAGAAAATTCTAAATCCTTGGAATATTCATCCTTCTTTCCCATGCATTGAAATTTTATCTATTTTTAGCATCAAATCGTTCAACTAATCACTTTTTTTGTGGTAAAAAAAAGTGTAACTTTTCATGTTCAACTCACGCTTATATATTAACATTTGTTTTACATTCATAGGTTTCTTAAGTCAGGTCGGTCTGGTAAATCAACATCTCTTATGGAAAGATTGAGAGCAGTTTTTTTATTTTTTTTATTTTTTTATTTTTTTTAGGCTCCCTCAACATTTCTTAGGTCATTTTTTAACACATTCAATATATTATTTTTTGAGGAGATTTTTTAGTCAAAAGAGAATATTGATGGAGTTTAAAAAGAGATGTTCAAAGATACACTAATTCTTTCCTCAAAAAAAAAAGATACACTAATTCAAGCAAGTAACCACTAATCAGACTCCATGACAACACACTTGCTATTGCATAACGAAACTTTATTTTTACCTCTAGCATGAACAGCTACATATAAAAGAACACGTGGAACAAGTGAAATAGATTCGAAGACAAGACTGAAACAAGAGCAACAATATGTTACCATGTAAAAACAACATACCATAGACCAAAAAGAAAATTTACACCGCATAATTAGATGATTTTCCCCACAAAGTATGCAAAGTGTATCCTTTATTTACATCATCAGTTTCCCTTTGGTGATACATATTAACTAGATTGGAATTTTTGTTTTAAAGAACTAGATTGTGAATCTTATTTAGTAAGATTAATTGTAGTCGAAGGAACAGTCGTCCACTGAGTTTGGTTGAGGCGCCAAATCAGTAGAATTGCTCTAGAGATTTATGCTCAAAAACCCCTTAATTTATCGGAACATATATCTTTTGACGACACTAATAATATATCAAAACGTATCTTTTGATCAATCTTTTTTTAAAGTTGAACAACCTAGAGGGTCTATAAAACAACTTTCTTAATTTAGTTATACGCTGATAGAATCATCAAATAAGCTCGAATCTCTTGGCTCGAATTTTTTTTGGCCCAAATCAAGGACTTCATGGCTCCTGTTTTTATTCATCCAACAATATTTTGAATTAACTGTTTATATTTTTTTTTTAAATATTTTAAAATAAACAATTCAAAAAAGTCATTTCTTCCGAGACAAAATTTATTTATTTCACTTGAAAATATAAAAAATAGTCTAGGGAAAAAGGTTATGGCATGTGGATCGGCTTTAACTTTGGGGGCTTTTTTGTCTTGGAGACATTTAAATGGGGATTCTTTAGTATCGAAGACTTATTGGACCCCAAACGTGTGGGTTAGGGTCATAGTTTGAGGCCTTTCAAAATTGATAAGAATATATACAAGAGGTTCGGAGTTCAGTCGCTTCTTCTACTAATTTTCTCACTCTTCATAAGGTTGTAACAAACTAGTAACCATTAATATTTTTCAATATAAAAAAAAAGTAGATTAATATTTTGGACATAATTTAATAATATTTTTTAATTTTTGTTTCTAGGAAGATTATTTAATTCATGGTATTTGTCAATTAAGGGAAGAAAAAAAAAATTTAAACTCGTAATTGTGCGCTGTGTTCACACTTCACATATAGAAGAGGTGGACCGTTGGAGAAGGCTGGACAATGAATCAAATAATCAAAAGAGAAATAAGCTTAAAGCTAAAGAATCCATTTATGAAAAACGACTAATCATAAAAAAGTACTACTTTAGGAAATAAAAAATCTAATAAATGGTAAGTATCTCTTGGCAGAGGGTTATCATTTTTATTCATCACTTTTTAAGTTGATCGGACGATATGAATTGCATCATACCATACCTTTAATTCAAGCATCTACACATCATTTCCAGTTTCTGTATATATATGTCTGGAGTAATCCATGGATATCAAATCTTTTTAGAAACGTTAGGTTACTTCATGTAAAAGAATATACTTGAAAGGAATTTAATAAAGTGCATGCAATGCTGTGGAAAGTAAAAGACATGAAGCATCATTGTGATGTTAATAATTAAAGTATGCGTATTATGACTATACAAAAACTTTTCTTTTATTGTTTTGGCAAATCAATTACAAAGCCTGTGTTACAATCTTGTAATGCAAGTCTTTATGTAAAGCTTGAAAAGGGTTCTTTCTTTCTTGATTTTGCAAATTATTCATATAGCAAAGTACCGCTCAAATTATACTATCAAATTGCATTGACATAGGCCCTGTGTCATATTATTCCATACCTGGACTGACAGGCTCTACCCTTAATTGAATGTACTTTTGACACTTTTTAGTGTTGTCAAGTTACATATGCATCCTTGACCTATATATGAAATGAAATGTTCTCATTTGAAAAGACACGAGGAAATTAGTGTGCAGCACATTCCTATACTGACTTTTTTTTTGAGTCACATACAGATACTGACTTGATCATATCAATAATCGGTCATTATTCCTAAATTATGTTATGATAGTGTATATAAGAAGAATTTGAAATAAATGCCTTCAACAGAAAAGATTTTGTGATAAACGTGAATTCTTTTTATGTGTTCCTTGTATTTTTCAATAATGACAAGAGGATTACTGTATTGAATATACTCTTTTGGTACAAATATTCGAATCAATAGTTCAGTAAGTTATCATTTGTTTCAAGACGAAAAATCCAAGGAAGATTGTTCTCTACACTCTAAACAATGCTAAAAAACATCAGTAAATGACAATTTTAACCTCAAATTCCATCAGCAGTTAACTGCCGCTGGAATAAAACCGCAGTTAACTATTGATGATGTTATATTGATATTTTCCTAGTGTTTCCTAACACCCTTTGACGTGGGAGCAACAATGGTCAAATTCAATTTGGTTTAAAGTTTTCTTGTGGCCCAATTAAATTATTTGCAAAAAAAAATGATATCTAAGTTGGTCTCTGGTATTATCATAAGGAGAGTATATTAGTCATAATGCTCAAATTATTTTACTATTAGTATAATACATTGTAATTTTTGTTTGAATCTCATACTAAACGATATTGATATAATATGATTGATTTTTAGTTTTAATATTTTTTTATGAAGAACAAAAGTGTGTGTTTAATATGAACATGTCACATCATTTTTCGGAGATCAAGACTATTTGATTAGCGTTTGACTCACTTTTTTATTTATTGAACTTTTAAATTTTTAAGAAAATGGGAAAAAAGTTCAAATTACCCATTTATTTTGAAAAGATTAAGGGTTCGGGGGATGGTTATATTTAGGAAGGTATTAGCACCCTGAATATTCATAGTACTCTACGAGAACCTCTTGATTTTGTTTAATTTTTGTGCTATGACTTGCTTGCTTTTAAAATGGAATTAAAGTGATGACTAAAAGAAAAAAAAGAAAGTGTTTTTATTTATATTTTTTATGATTTGGGAGGACGAATATCCTTTGCCTACGTACCCGTGTGGGATCAAAACCTCGTAGTTTGGGGTAGAAATTGACGTTTGATTTGGTTTATGTTTTTTATTAGTTTTGAAAAAGGTTTTAGAATAAAAGCCAAGTGACAAGTAAGTTTGTTTGTGTTTTTAATATTGAAAATAATTACTCAAAGTAAGATTAAATTAATTAAACATTTGATTTAAGAAAAAAATAAAAAATAAAGGAGTCACTTGATTTTTGAATCAAGGTTTATTGTGAAAATGTTTTTTGTGATTTTTTGGTTGTTTGTATTAAATTAAGACTACAACTATCGGAGCAAGAAAGATAAAACGTAGGTATTTTGTGGTAACGTTGGATCACCACAAAAACCTTTTAACCTAAACTATAAAGCATACACACACGCACATGAGTGATTTACATTAAGCCTAATATATATTCTAGAGTCTACGAAAGAATAAATATACATGATAATAAACCTAAACTAAAAAATGCATGATTTTACATTAAGCCTAGTATACATTCTAAATCCATGCGAGTAAAAATAAATGACATAAAATAAATATGTGAGTGATAATGAGTAATAAAATAAAGCAAATGGAATGCTAAAGAAAAATAAAATGCAAGGTAAACTTGACATGCATGAGAAGGGGAAAAAAATGCTGGGGTGTAGAAATTAAAATGGGGGGGGGGTGCAGAGAATAAAAAAAGCAAATTGGGCCTAAAAGGAACTGCAGGCACGTTTGGGCTTAGCATATATGTTGTGGGCTGTTCGATCAAGGTCATATGGTTAGGAATGCGGGGTGCATGCTGATGCAGTGCACCCATGCGTACGGGAATGACTAAGCCTATAAATAGGTTGTGGTAAGAATTCTCACTCATTTGTGCTTTCACGTTCTCTCTCTTCACCTTTCCCCAACAAAAAAAGCTCTTTACTCTCACTTACCTCCTATCTCCTTCTCCGATGAAAAGGTAAGGGTTCCGGCGGCAGTTGGCCGGCCGGTGCGGCGGCACCACCGCGCTGGAACCCTAATTCTATTTTTTTAAATTTTTTTTGTCTATTTCTTCTACTCCTCCTTCTCTATAATTTTATCAACCCAAAAATCAAAGAAAGTAAACCATGCCCCCTAGATCTAAACAAACATTAAAACGACAAAAAAAAGATAAATTTCTACCTTTCCCTTTGTGTCGGTTCCGATTTTGGTGGCGGCGGATGGTCTATGACAAGACCGTGATTCGTCTCTTCTGTTGTTTGGACCGGTTTGGTTGTAGCTGGTTGGTCTGTATGTGCTTCGGCCGGATCGATTGTGTGTGTGGTTTGTTTCTATTCGCAATTGGGTATTTGTAGTTGGGCTCCCTATGGATTGTTGGATTTTATTACAGTTTGTGATGTTATAAGGTTAAGGGTTTGAGGTTTTGTGAGATTTGTTGTACTGGTTTAGGATAGGTGCGGTTGTGATTGCTTTGTATGAGGATTAGGATGTTTGGATTTTTGTGAAAAACGATTTGTAGGTTCGTGAATTTTTTGATGATATTGATTTGGTGATGTGATGAGATGTTGGCTATAGTATCGTGTGGATCCGTTCCATTGTGTGTTAAAATTGTTTGTGTAATTGGATGTTGGAAAATTGTTGTTGCTGGGTGGCGAAATTGTTTCTTTGATTTTGAAAAATTTGTCTGTGTGATTTGTATCAGTGAAATTATGTTTTGTTTGCAGGTTTATGCGTGTAATTCTTGTAATGGATCATAAAAAAGAAATGGTTGTGGGTGTGTTGATGATGTTGGTTTCCGATGAATTTTTTGGTCCTCCTTCTAGTTGTTTTGCAGGTTTAATTTATGGTACTAACGATTAGGGTTTGGCTTGTTGAAAAGAAGCAAATCTTGTGCTGAAATACGTTTATGTTCCTGAAAGTCTGTTTGCAGTGAAACTGGACTTTGAAAGACAGGCGTGTGACAGGCTGTTCTCTTGGATTGAGACCACTTTTTGGACTTATCAGATTTTTATTTGACAAAAAATAAAATAAAAATAATAATAGTAAAAAAATGGTAAAGACTAATGATAATGAAAAAAAGAAGATAAGATTAAAATAAAAATAAAAAGTAAAGATTTAAAAAAACAAAATTAAAGTTAAATAAAAGATGGAAATTAAAATTAAAAAATAAAAATAAAATAAAGAGAAGAGAGTCCGACTCGGAACCAAAAATGAAGTATTTTAAAATACCTCTCTGCCGCATTATTTTTACTGAAAAGTCAGAGACTGATCAGAGTCCAATGACATATGAACGTAAGTCCTTAGGTCAAAAATTGGGGTATGACAGAACCCCCCAATAATGATTGGATATTTACCATGTTCAGCAAAAAATTAATTTTATGATAAGAACGTACAAAGAACAAAAATAAAATTTATAATAGTAGTAATAATAATAAAATTTAATAATAATGATAATTCAATTTTTTTTATAATTAAAATAGGAGGGTCTCGACCGACTAGGTCTATAGTAGATGACTCGTATTATATATATACGGTTGTAAACGTCCGCAAGTGCTACTCAACCGACAAAAATGTCAAAATTGTTAGATTGAACGTCGTGATTGGATTAAACATATGCTCCTCCAATTATGTGTGTGAGTTCCTACTATTTTTATTTCGTTTATCTAAAAAAAAGATTGTAGACTTGGAGTGCTGTCTTGATGTTAGGATCCAAAATTTGTTAAACATTTCTATCAGTCAGGGCTGGCCCAAGGTATAGGCCGAGGGTGCGGCGGCCTAGGACCATGCTTGTAGGGGGCACAAAATTTATTTTTTATGGAGGCGGGGGTGTATATAGCAATAGTTTGTTTAAAGTGGGGTAGAGGATCCAAACATTTACCAGACTTCAGCCCATCAGCCGTTTCACATATTTTTTACAACCCAACAACATTTCATTTTCACACCCCCCCTCCCCCGAACCCAGCGCCTTTGTTTTCACCCTCACATTTGATTAGGCAAAACACAAAACTTAGAAGTAAAACGTAAATTGTAGAAGCAACATGTAAAATGCAAAATATCTAATCCTTCCCAGAGACCAATTTTTTTATTTTATTTTAAGGATGTTTTTTGGTGTTTCAGATTGAAGGTAACTTGAATTTGTATTTAGATTTCATAATATAATATAACTTTCATCATGAAAGTTTCATGTTTGGGAAGGGACATCAAATTTGGTCTTGTTGTGATTTTCGATAAGTAACATATCATATTCTATTGACAAATGATAAAATGTTTTCATGTTACTGGTGTGAGGGCAATATATTTTATATTATTATGAATTTACGGTGACGAATGATAATAAAACTCTTTGAGAAATTGTACCCAAAAAAAAAAAAACTTTTTTAAAAATTTTAGAGGTAGTAAATCAATTAAATTATCAAATCAGATATGAAACTTAATTATATAAAGTTTGGTATGTTTACTATTATTTTACTTAGCTTTGTTGGGTTTGATTCAACCCGCCCAATTATTATTTTTTTGTTTTGTTATTATTCTTTTATTAATAATATATAGGACAAGATGTATTTAACACATGATATTTTAGAGTGTCAGCATATTTGGAATTTCAAAACATGTTAGGGGATCCTTTTATTAAACTTAGCATAAGGTCCATAAAATGCTAGGAACAAGCATGTTGTGTTAGCCTGTCACAAATATTGTTATTTTTTGCAATTAATTAATTCATTAATATTTCTTCATCACTTTTAACTACAAATATTTTTATTGTTCATAGAGATTTTTGTTTTTAAATTAGCCGACCCTATTTAGTGCAATAAAGTTTGATGGTTGTCGTATGATACTATTTTTTTTATCAGTGTTGTATGGTACTATTAAAACAGTCATATATTATTTTTCTTTATTTTTAATAATAAAAGGGAAAATTACACTCACCTCCCCTAAGTTTTACTTAAATGACGCTGGCATTCCTTCAAGTTTTAAAACTTACACTAACCTCCCTTAAGTTCTCTTCAAATACACAAACACCTCCCTTTTTCATTAACATCGTTAACTTTCCGTTAACTTTATTTTTTGAAGGAATTTTCCAGAAATAAAATTCCCCTTTGTTGAGTTTACAATTGATGGCGAATCCGCTAATACCATCAACCAAATCTAAATACAACTGGATAAAAAAAAAAAAAAACTCCCCAGCAGTTGTTGAACCAAGAACGAGTAAAAATACGTTTTTGTGTCATCATTTACTTGAATTGTGTTGAGTTACTTTAATGCATAACTTTGATTTGCAATGGAAATTGTGTGGATGTTTTGCTTCCACCTATAGAAATCCTTTTTGGTCTACAACATGAATATTTACTATTGTTTCAGAGCATCGGCTAGTGTAAGCTTTCTTTCCAATATTAAATTGCTTCAAATGATGCTCATACCAGGTTGTGTTTGATTGCGTTTACGATGCTTTTAGTTTTATCAATGAAGGATTTGGTTGATGACAACAATCAAATGGTTATCAACTACGTTTACGGTTCTTTGGCCATTTTTTTGATCTAAAAGAACACTTAAGGAAAATTAGTGTAAGTTTTAAAACTAGAGGAGATGTCAATGTCATTTCAATAAACCTTAGGTGAGGTCAGTGTAATTTTCCCATAATAAAATTAGCAACACATTTAAAAGTTATTGGCACAGGTAAACTATTACTAAAATAAGGGGTAAAAACTAATTAATTCTCCCACTCTTTCCCCCTTTATGTTACAAACATGACATCTTATTTGATTAGACTAAATGATAAGTGGATACAGAAATGCAATGCAGTGGAAGATAAAAAATCATTGTGACCCTTTGAGCTTCTTTGTAATTTCAGCAAAGTACTTCCCCTGGTGGAAAGCTTGAGCCAATTCTAACTCACTAGGTTCTCCTATTCCATGCTCCCCAAAAGTTCCTGAACCATATGGTGATCCACCCTTCACCTTCTCCATCTCAAACATTCCAGCACCAAATGTGTATCCAATGGGTACAAAAAGCATGCCATGGTGAACAAGCTGAGTAATAGATGTAAACCTGAAAATTTGAAAATCCAAAGAAAAATCAGTTACTTTGCTTGTGTTGACTTCTTTTAGTAAGTACATCCGATGGCGAAGACAGCTTAAATTCTACAAGGAAAATAACCTATGTTTTTAATTCCTATAAATATGTTAATTTTTCGTTTTAGTCTCTATAAATTTTTTCTTCAACTTTTAATCCTCCAAAAGTTTATCTTCACTTTTGGTCCCTCTTTTAGAGTAAATTTATATATAGAATTCATATTTTTTTAATAAAATTGTGCAAAAAATTTATATTATAAGAATCTCTCAAAAAAAAAAGATTTTTTTTAACAAAACATGAATTAAATAATATGAATTTCTATATTTTTGATGGTTAAAAATTCATATTTAATTTATATTTTATGAAAAAAAATATAATGAATCTTTTCTTGACAATTTTTTCATAGTGACAGAACTCTCTGTATAGCGAAAGTT
>Ga0228711_1003590_pt1 | contig 24109 bp, 13 predicted proteins | sample MedpolnodulmetaG_2_FD_177996 | JGI IMG/M metagenome (GOLD analysis project Ga0228711, IMG submission 177996) | Root nodule microbial communities from Medicago polymorpha collected in Santa Monica, California, United States - brown nodules | ecosystem: Host-associated > Plants > Roots > Nodule...
ATAGATTACATCGTTATTGTTTCGTTACTTTATTATCCTTATTTAATTAAGTTTAAGGGTAAAACAGTAAAATAATTTTAAAATCCCTCCCCTCCCCTTATGAACCAAACACACTTTTAATTAAAATATCTACCCTCCCCTCCGTTAAAATTCCTCCCCTCCCCTCCCAATTCTCGAACCAAACGGACCCTTAGGGGAAGTTAGTGTAATTTGCCCTAAATTTTATTATGAACTAGTCTTTAATATGTCATTTTACTACTATCAATCATCAATCATAAATTATCTGTTATTGCTTGTCAACTATCAACTATCCATTTGTTTATCAAACAAAGCCTTACTATCAGAATACAATAGTCCCTAAAATGTTTTCATAATGACTTATGAGTAAAGTTTTAGAGAAATTTCTAAAATATTCATAATGTTAAAACTATTTAAGACTGTCTTACAAATCAAAAGAGTAACTTGGTGTTTTAGTCCATGAATTTTATACTTGTATCAATCATTGAATTTTGCTAAACAAAGTATATGAACATAGGAAGGTTGATGATTGGGCTTGTTTGGGAAGTCCTATTCCATCCCATGTCTGCTTGAATGTTCTCTTCTCTTCTTAGTTTCACCATATGATGGAGCCCACTTACCACATGGTGACAAGTGAGCCTTGCCGGACTTCATTTTCAATTCCATTGCTTTCCTCAAACAGAAATGGGTCTCTGTCAGATTGGAGTTAAAGTTTTGATAGGATTTGTATTGGGACCTTAGCCCTCATTAATTAATTTACACATCCCCAAAAATGTTCATTAAGCATAAGAATTAAACTTTCTACTTTGAACATCTTGAATTAAAATCACTGTTTGATTGCAATATAGGTTTTCAGGTTATTAGAATTGTCAAATTTTTGAAATAAGTAATATTGGTGACTTGATAAAGAGTCTCTAATTTGGGAAGCTTTCCCAAAAAAGCAAACATAAATATCGTGCTCGAAGGATTTAATTTGTGCAAATGAAATTTGACAACAAAGGATGTACTATCATTGATATATAGAAGATCATAGTTGCAATTAAGCCAAAAATCAACCTATTAAAGCCATGTTTAGTTTGACTTGTTTGAGCTTATTCATTTACATGAGCATTTGTGAGATTTTTTATAGAGCTTATGGAAGTTGTTGTTCATGACATGTTAGTTAGTTGTTTTTAATTTAACTGTTTTCACTAAGAAGTGCCCTTAAAAGTAATAAGTTTGTCTAGAATTTAACAATTTTTTAATTTTTGATAAGCCAAATTTATCATCTTTCATCATTTTGCAATACAATATTTTTATTTTCGTCTTTTAAACTAATGTCCTAAAAATATTCTTTAACATTTTCCTTAATGGATCTCCAAACTATCTAGAATAGTTTGATGAAAACAATTTATAACAGGAAAATCAATTGAGTTTAATTAATCTTTTCTTTAGGAAAGATATTATTTTATATATTGTTATCAAAATATGTCATCTATATATGATTATGCTAGTGACTAATTAAGTTGTTTATTGATACTAAATCTTAACAACCCTAATGTTTTTATTTCTAGGACAAAAAACAAGAGGAATGTTGTTCAATGCAAAATATTATTTAGAAAATGAGTGTTAAAATGTAACTTGTATACAATGATACATAAAAAGAACAAAGGTTATTTTTAAATAATTGTACATCATTATTCTTACAATTTGAATTCCATTATTAATATTGATTAATAGAAATAAAAATTGAAACAATATTGTGGGAACATGATATAAAATATGAATATACTCAACAAAACAAAGTATGTGCAGAGAGAGAAGAGACAGAGGGAGTACTATGTACCTGGAAATGAATGGACAATATAATAATAGAGAAATGATATTTGAAATTTATTTGGTGATAATTTTTGTGACAATTTTTCCTCTCACATTCACATTATTTTTTACTTTATCTCTCTATTGTTATAGTTTCCGTGTCAATACCATCTTTTTCTTTGTAAAATACAGTTGTCAAATAAGTTGTCATCAAATTGATAGTTCAAATAACTCTTTCATAATAATAATCCCATTTATGTGTAATGATAGATAGATGCGTGGAGTGGAGTGGAGTATAGTACAGTATTGAATTTGATATGAAGTGCAATGGCAATGGCAGTGAGTGACAGTGCATTGGGAAACAGCTCCCGCGCTGTTCCCGCGCGACCTTCATCAAACGACACACTTGGAGGGTCCCCTTACTCAGAAAGATTAATGCATGTAAATTACTATGGTTTTTGTCTAAATTAATGATATTTGTAAAATTATTTGGTGAGAATTATTTTATTTTTTTTATTTTTATTACTCAAAATTAATAGAGAAAAAAGAAAAAAATAAAAATATATTGTGAGTATGAGAAAGAATTGTCTAAACATTGTTAAAAAAATAATTGTATAAATATCAAATCTATTTTGTTTAACGCAAAATAAATTACTCCTGCATCATTTATAAATCTACTTTTTACTCTCATATCAATAAATTATATCATATTTGCTAACTTGTAATTTAAGGTACATCTTAACAAATATGTAGTACAAAACTAGAAAATCATGATTAACAGCCGATTCTAAATAGAACTGAACTATTTTCAAAACTTAACCAGTTTTTTTAAGTGGTTTTTAATAATTAAACTGCATCCTGATATATATTGTGGTTCAATTCAATTTGATTTATGCACCATAAAAGCCCCTATTAACAAGTGATTTATTGCATCAAAAACCTCACATTGTTTGAAAATTAATGTCAAAAGTAGTTTATAAATAATACACACAATCCTTAATTCAATAAACCATGAAAGCTCACGCAACGAACAAAGCATAATACATTAGAACTAAATTGTAGACTTCAAGTTGAAAATTGAAATAGGAAAATGTTAACTTATGCACTTAAGACACAAGTTAATAAGCTAAAGATATAAGTTTTTTTTTTAAACTTTTTTATTCAATGATGTCAAAGTTTAAGAATTTATATTTTCAATACAATTTTTTTTTTAGTTTTTTAACTTATGCCCTAAGACAAGTTAGCATGACCCATTGAAATACACCGAAAAGACATTGTTGTGAATTTGAGGTCATAACAACATACATTTTGGCTGGCTACTTAGACATATGTGATTTGGGTTCAAATTTAGAATTTCATTAATATTTTTTTTTAAGAAACTCTTAATAAAGTTTTTTTTTTTACAAATCTTAATAAAGTTGGGATGTGTTTCTCTTTAACTTTGCATGTGGTGTGCTTCACATGTATAAATTTATCTTCTATAAAAAAATTAATACGATATTTGAACAATTTTCATTTAATCACAACCCTAAATTAAAAATGAAAATATTTGAACGAACATACAAATAAAAAAATTTTATTACATCATATTTTAATCTTAATTTTTTCTTATTTACGTGTGCTTAATTATTTTTTAATTATTTGTGTTTATTACCGACTAAGATTTCCTCGTGTATAATTGTGGGTCATGTGACTGAACATAGTGATGGTGACAGTGGAAAAAAAAGGCACGGTCAGAAAAAGACTCAACTCAAACTGATAGTGAACTACAGTAAAGTATATCTGCTTCAGATGTGTTTTCTAATCTTCTCTGATACTGACGGTATATTGAGTAATCCCCCTCATATGGAAAAGTTCATAAATATATTGAAATAACAACTCTCAGTTTCAATTAAGTCTCTATGTTATATTTGATTTGATTCGTGTATTACAGTGTTTCCTCTTCACTGTTTCAGTCTCCATGTTTTTCAAACTGTCTTACGTACGGATTTAATTATTCATTTTTTTTTTTTTTTAATAATTTGCTTTCTACCTTCTCTCTGTCGGAATGAAACCTGCTTCTGTTTCTATTTATTTATTCAAAACTCAGATATAAAAAAGGGAGTTGGTTCAAGTTGGGAGGGGAGAACCCAAAAAATCATTTCATACACCAATATTCTGGTTTATGTATATAAAAAAAACTCATCTTATGTATTTCGATTTATATTGCAAATCGCACGCAAATAATATAATTATATATGTTGAGGATTTAACAAGAGAAATGAAGCAAATAGTAATGACAACTAAATTAAATGATACATCGAATAAAGATTCAAACGCTCCTAAAAAAAATATTCAAATAATAACAAACCTGGAACCTATGTGTAAATAAAAATTTCAAATAATCAATTCAAAGAATAAAGATAGAGAGTAGAGCGAAATAATATCGTTGTTGGTTCGACCGAAAACTTGGTACCCTACATATGTGGAAAAGAGCAACTCTCTAATTTACTATCAACTAGCATTTGTAAGAGATTACAAAAGATTCAAAAAGAAAAAAATAGCTTCGATTATTCAAGACGAACAATCCTCAATTTCTACACCTTTTTATCTCAATCCTAAATGATTTGCACCCTAAAGAAAGCTTGAATTCTTCCCCTAATAATAATCTATATGTTTATAATATGTTTCATAACCCAAAATGTTCTCCACATGAAGCTCTTTTTTCTCCTTCGTGTGCCCTCATTGTTGCGCACACACTGAACTCTTATGACAACTTTGTTTTTAAACGACCAACATGATTCAAACCAACCTATCAGTCTTTTTACAGTGATTAGAATCGTGTAATACTGACAAGATACATGAAATGAAAAATTGTATCATGATTTGAAGCATTAATGCCAGAATGTAACAAGAAGTGATTGCAATACCATGGTTCAAATCAATTTATTACCCACATTACCATAATTTGAATCATCATATCTGAAAGTTAAAAAACACAAATTTTGAGGCATGTTCACCATAATTCTTCACCTTGACTTCAAATCAGCGGTGATACTCAACATGTACCCATCAACCACTTTATACTCTCTATAAACCTTATATTACTCTTCAACAAATTTGATTAAGTCCATGAATGCTCGAACCTTGATCTGGGTGATGATTTGATGATCTCACATCTTTGAGTAATTTCAAGCTTCCCAATCACACCCTTCAACCATATAGCTTTCTTCCCCCTTAAATGAGAACAATATACTCCGTCTAAGTCGTAGACGATACAGAAACAAGACGTTCATTTGACTTTCAACTAAAAGGTACTCATAACAACATTTGTAAGGAATTATCTTTGACCCCCTTCTTAAGATAATCCTTTTTGAAGTGATCGATCTTGTGACAATCAAAACATTTGTACTTCGATTGTCTTTCCCCCTCAATTTGGATAGATTTCTCCCCTTTGTCATTTCTCCTCTTTCACTTCTTCCTCTTGACACATTAAAGTCTTCATAACCATCTTCCACCTCCAGGTGTTGAAGTTAATTTAGTTAGCTCATTTATCTTAATGGAGATTACAATTGTCCTTTACGCGGTTTTATGTGGGTTTTTTTTTAGGAATTCACTTTTTTGGTCAAGAGAAGTTTAGGTGACTTGAACACCCTTTGCAAAGGTACTTATAAATCATGCACATGTCATAGGAAAAAAAAAATCCACCAACAATTGTTTCAACATGAATTAAACACATGCCCTTGTAAGGAGTGGGTCAACTTCTTACCAACTTGACCATCCTATATTAACAATTGTTTCACCATGAATTAAACACATGCCCTTATAAGGTTTGTGTCAACTTCTTACCAATTGGACCAACATATATTAACAATTGTCTCATATTTTTTTACTAAAAAACATTTGTTTCATCATTTTAAACCATATCAATTTATTTATTTTATGAAGTTTCATCATTGTTTTTTTCAACCTATATGATTTAATAAAGTTTTATTTATGTTTTAAATCAATTATAACTAATAAATTATTATTAAATCTATAACTAAAGTTGCGAGAATGACAGGTTCAATATGAAAAATTGAGGAGGTTTAAAATGAGAAAGAAAAAAAAAAGGATTATAGGTACCAGGTTTTAAATCTAGTTCCAACGCTGCCATGAATACGGGTATGAGAACAAGCATACCTAAACTCTAAATATTGTCACCTCCTTGTTGATATAAGAGGTGCATATTTTCTCATTTACTCATTCGGATTAACTAAAAAAAACTGTAAATAACTCTGTAAGAGAAAGAACTCGTTTTTTCCCCACAAATTAACAACTTCTCTTACTATTTTTAGCTTGAAATCTACAATGATGATACATCCGAATTTATCTGTCTCTTTCCCACTAATCAATCTGCTTATCTCCATATTAAATTGACATCTTCAATCTTTTCAATGGCATAGTCAATAGATAGTGCTTGTTGCTGTACTAACATTAAGTTAATAGAAAAATGACTCATTTTTGTTGACTAATCACGCTTGATTATCCTTTTACGTTCATTGTTTGACAGCAAAGTGGAATAATAATTTTACCTAATAAAGCAAGCCAATTCTTCTTAGCAATAATTAGAATAAAATTATTCATTATTATATATTATGTGCTGATTTTATTCCAACCTAGCAAGAAACGTGGATGAAATCGTTCCACATCAGTCGCAAGTTATTGATCAATTTGGGAATCAAAAGTTAAACATTATCGCCTCGGATTCTTTCTTACCAAAGGTTCATTGGTTTGCTTAACAAGTAGTTAAAGATGAACAATTAATTTATAGGCTACATTATATATTTGATCTATTAAATTATTTATTAGTTTTATATCTTTTAGTTGTATTTTGGTTAATTAAATTGGTCTCCATCTGTTAGCTTTAAACTCCAAATCTCATAGATGAATCTATATTCTAGTTGGTCCATCAAAAATTTCATTTATTTTTTTAATTTTAACCGTTTGATCTTAGTAAACGTTCATCAAACAAATAAGGGAATAAGTTGAGTTCCTTGTGCACATCATTACATGGAGATGAGCATATTTTTATTATGAAACGGTTTTAGAGTATGCAATGAAGATCAACGGCCTTCTAAGTGCTTTCTTAAATTAAAATTCTAATGACTATTTAACAAATTTAGATTTTTCTCTTGGTTTGTTAGACGAAGGTTTATGAATACGACGACGAAGATGAAAACAAGAGAAAACAATGTAAAAAAATTGTTGCGGTGGTTCACTATAAGATGCGATAAACACGTAAGATTCAGTGATTTATTTTAAGATAAAAAGGCCAATCGGTTAAAATTGAAAAAATTATTAAAATCTTTAATGGGTCATCTATAATATTGATTCATTTTATACATTTGAGGTTAAAATTAATAATAGATGACTAACAAAAATACAGTACAACAATTAATTGTGAGACCAAATTAAAACTAGTAAAGAAGTTTTTTTTTTGGTTTTAGATGTAGTGGTAATTCATTGAAATTAAACTCACACATAACTGTGGGGCCTCGGATTCGAACCCAAGTCATGACGTTCAGCTTTGCAATTTCGGCATTTGTCAGTTGAGCTAACACTTTTAGACAACCTAGTAAATTAGTTAATAGATCAAATATATAATTTAGTAAATAATATTTACACTATCGATCAATTTTTTTAATAGATCAAATATATAATTTGATAGTTATAATTGACTATCAATCAATTATAACTACATCAAATTATTAGAATTGTTTGCTTTTATAATGACCAACTTTTAAAATTACACGCATTATTGATTGTAATATGCTAAGTTGCCGACTTAATAAAACTTATTACGTAGCCATAACATGAAAATTAAACTTTAAAGATAATATCCAGTCCTCTCTTACATAGATATATATTCAACAGCAAACATTTTTATCTCATAATTCTTCAGCTTTGTCTTTCTTATGCTATCAATTTTTATCTATTACTATATTATGCTTAAATAAATGTAGAAAAGGTAGCTGCTAAACACATTTGATATGATTTAATGGCAGACATGGGTCCTTCAACGATAGGCCCCTGTTTAGTTTATATTCTTGAATCATTTTTTTTATCTAACTATTAAGATTTGCTACAATCGATAGTGGCAGGCACAAAAGAGGGGTATTTCATCCCCTACCAAACAAAAGCACATCCTCTAATCAAAAGAATAATAGAGCACAATAACTTCTAGCTCTTTTAAAATAAAAAAAAATAAAAAACTTCTAGCTCTTTCTAAAATCTAAAATGATTCATTTAGCTAAATATCTATTTTGACGGGATAAGTTGAAGCACAACTGTGTTGCAGTGGTTTAACGTCAGTAGTGCATTTGGATGTAAATACAAACACTCTAACGTTTAACTCATTAGAAGATCAATAGAAGTGATAGGTTGGAGAAATGGAGCTAACAATGATTCTATGGATGAATTATGTCATAAGTCAGTTGAGATGGATAAATACAGAAGAAATGTTAATAACACTCTCTTTTGAACACTTTCTCTAGCACTCACTCTTTTACAAAGTGAAATCAATGTATGTCCCACAACTTTATGTAGATTTCATTTTTAAAATGTAGGTCCTGCATTGATTTTATCAAATAAAAGAGTGAGTCCTAAATAGACTATTCAAAAGAGAGTGCTACAAGTGGGGCCTATCAATCACAATCAATATTCAATTCTTATCTATTGAATATTGATTGAAAGAGTGCTACAAGTGGGGTCAACAACAACAGAAACATGGAAGATATTTTTCTGAAGGATTAAATACTTATTTATATTGAAAATGAGATTGCAAAAAAAGTTATCATATACATGATGATTGTTGATTTTAAGTCTATGAAACAACAAACACAATTGTATAAGTGAGTGTTAATTCTTTTATATTTGTTTAACCGCATAACTTTTGCTGTGAATTCGAACCCTTTTCAAAACAACTAGAACCATGATGTGGAGCAAATAACAACGACAACCAACAACCAAACACGTTCAACAATAATATTCAACCAAGAACAAATCTATCAACCTACATATATATAAAATTCACAATCAAATCAAAGAGCACAAGTTAGAGAGTGGAAGAACAAACACACTAAGATTGTTCATCCAGTTCAGCCTAAATTTGACCCACAAAAAGATCCAAAGAGAAGTCGAGACAGAAAATTTAGATCTTTCTTCCAATGAGATGCCGCTATGTGTTTATAATTTCCTTCCTAACCCTAGGATCTCATTCAAAAGCACTCAATCTCTAACAATTAAGTGTCATAAAAGTCCCCTACTACGACCTCTCAAAATTACACAACAAAATAACTGCATTCATAGGCTCCAGTGGACCAATACTGAAGCAAGTGTCCCACACATGTCCATAGCTTCCCCATGTTTTCAACGGTTATTACAGTATAAAATTGTACTATTGGTCCCCTGGTCGGGGGCACCTTACTCCTTTTTGAGGCAATGGTGAACTACCCTAAAACATTGATCTTGAACTACTTGGCACCCAACCTTAACCACCCTACGTATTTGACATTACCAAACAAATTTCCTGATTTCTCCAAGTGAGATTTTAAAACGTACACAACAATTCTCCACCTTGCCTTCTAATCCATGGTAATGTTAGATTAATCATCAACCACCATGTTGCTCTCAAGCCCTGAATTACTGTTCAACGAAATTGATCAAGTTCAAATGATGTTTGAACCTTGGTCTAATTAGTGACTTGACGAACACATCCACCAAATTATCATCCGAATCAACTTTCTCAACCATTATTTCGTTAGATTCAATCATGTCTATAATTATATATAAACGGATGTCAATGTGCTTTATCCTTTTACGATAGACTTTACGACTTTCCAAATGAATGAGATTTTTGCTATCATAATGTATCTCCACACATTCTTGAATAATTCCTCAGTCTTTTATTCACATATATAAGTTTTTTTTTAATCAGCAAAATTTATTGATACCAAACTCTAACAAGACGCAAATAGTAGGGGATAAAAGTAGAAGGATGCGCATATAGGCGTAATATCCAATATCAAACTCCATAACAATTAAAAACAAAAATACAGTGAACCTCCACAAAAACAACAAACCACAAAACCCAAAAATTGTGTATATTATGAAATTGTAATCCAATTCGATGCGAGACGACAAGATTTCAGACTCATAGCTATGCCTATTCATATCATTAAATTTCAACAATAGCATATATTTAATTTTAAAAACACGTGGATCTTTGAGAGAGATGTTTTTATTAAAGTTGCTATACTCAACAAACACATTTTTCCCCAAATGGAGATGCATATACGATATCAATGGTTGTTGAATTTGTATCTGTGAGCTTAGTTTAGTTGGTAAAAACAATGCATAATATATGAAAGGTCTGAGGTTCGAACCCCGGACACCACATTATTTAATTCTTGTAACTAGACCAATTTTTGTGCGTTTGAATGGTGATCGATGATTTTTAATAATATTATTTGCAATATTATTTATAAATAATATATTTTTTCTATTGAGTTTATCTCATTTTTGATAAATATCTAGGCGACAACAACTTCAAATAAAAAAAATTCCATGCAATGAAAAAATAAATTATTTAAATATTTTAAATATACACATTATTTAGTTCTTTTCCTTCTTATTTTTTGTGTTTAAGTAGTTATTTTTTGTGTGCTAACCATTCAATTCTCATAGAAATAACAATTTTTTGGTTGTGAGAAAAATATAGTATGATAAAAAGTTATTTAACATATAAATTAAACACAATTTTTTTAAACGATTCTTCATTTGATGAACCTCGTTAACTATTTTAGTTTATAAAAAAAAAAAATCTTTGTTCAACTAAATATTTTCAGTTTTGGTATATATTCTTATTTTTGTCTCTCTATGTATTCATTAAGTAATCCTTAAAGAAAGATACGAGAACGTGACAAATCGTTACAGTTAAAAAGATGCAAGCATGTCCCACAACTAAGAGCGCGAGACTTTCGGGGGGGCTGTTTGAGAATGAAGGCCTTTTTGAGTGCGGTGGGGTCTTTTAAAATTCAGATTGTGTCCTGTGAAATGGGGCTCAAAAGTAATTTTCTTTTTGCCTTTGCCTTTTGCTTATAGGGAAATCTATCTATACTAAATATAAAACTCCAACAAGTTATGGAGTTCAACTATTTAGTTAGTAATTCCTTTCCTTCTTTCCTCTTATCATTCTAAATTTTCAACAGCCGGAACAAGTTAGGGTTTGGTTTAGATAAATTTTATATATTTATATGATTTTATTGTTTATGGATGTTTATAGCTTATATATTAGCAAAGAATGCATGGTTTTCGTCCCATTTCTTTAGTGGGGTGTATGTATCAAGTTTTGGGAAAGGTTTAAGATCATTTTATATACTCAACCTATTTTTGTGAAAGACCATTAAATTTTAGATGATATTTTTATTGTGAATAAAGTCATGGATTATGTAAAATAGATTGAAGAAAGAGTTTATTCTCTTCGGGGATGGTTTTTTAGGTGGCATATGACTCAAAATGCGTGGTGTATTTTGATGACGGGACATCATATGATATTTTGACTATGCTATAGATATTCTTTTTTGTATTTAAAAACAAATAAGATGTCCTTTAGAGAAGTTGTCCATGGTTTCATGAATATCTTGTTGTCTATGGTACGTTCTTTTCTTTTGTTATGATGTTGGTTACGATAAGTAACTAAACCTCTGAGGTTAGAGTTCTAAGATGAATATCTATTTTTTAATTATTAAATTAATGTAATTTCTTTATTCAACATGATTTGAGTTATATTTGCTTTCCATGTGTTTCGCCATTTGAATATTTACAAACTATGCTAGGGTTCATAGGCGAAATCTTACGCTCTAATTGAATCGTTACATATGACTTGCTCAAGAGTTTTTAATTTATCTGGCACCCTTAACGTATGAGTGTTAGACATCTTCATAAAGTGTAAATCCTTTAGATGACAATTCATGAGACATACGAGATGTTGAAGTCAAAGATATATTCACATGTCTTTCATAATTTAGGTATGGAAGTTATGAAGTAATCCAACATTGTAGCGATAAGTATATTCTTCCTACAATTAAAACCAACAAAGAAGATAGATTAAATGAGATTTAAAGAATCTTAATCGCCACTAAACCTCTGAACCCTTTTATTTTCAAACTTGCAAACAAAGCTCATAAATTCTTTTAATTGCTTTTCTAATCAAATAAACTTCATTAATTGCTAAGTTAAATGACGATCTATGTGGAGAAGATACTTTATTATTTGTTTCAATTTGGTGCGTTTGTCAACCGAGCATCAAGTTTTTGACGATGATCTCTAAAAAAAAAAGTTTTTTTTAGGAAAGCGTGCTTATAGCATTTCAGTAATAATAAGAGTTTCGATACAAGCAGGTTTATCATAATAAGTGGCGGGACTAGCTGAACGCGTGGCCTCTCGTGCAAGAGTATGGGCCACCCCGTTGGCTTGCCGCCGAACAAACTACACCCTAGAGTTAGAAAAAAGATTATGAAACAAAGAGCGACAGGAGGAAATAATACAACCAAATTCAGACAAGTCGCTCCGAGTAGAACGGAAGGCATCAACTGTTAATTTAGAGTCTGTCTCAAAGTCTACATTATCGAGCTGCATATCACTCAACCATTGTAGAGCAGAGTGCAGCCCTAATGCTTCACCCACATCCGCCGAAACAGTACAAGGATATGTAAAAATTTAGGCCAAAACAAAGATACCTTCCGAGTCGCGAACACAAACACCAATCCCTGTGCGGTTATGGTGAAAAGAAAAAGCCGCGTCAACATTGCATTTATATCTACCGGGCATAGGAGGCTGCCACAAAGGTCCGGTGTGGTGGTCGGGGGCGGAGTTCCCCACGTGCGCTGCCAAACCCGAGGAAGAAGGCGAGGTAGCTGCAAGGACGTCCGGAGCGTTTGCTAACTGCCAATCTGCTACCATGTTTCTAGCACGCTCTACAACCACAACACTTGTTTCTGTGACATTGTCCCAAACTCTCAGATTGCGGTGCTTCCAAAGACTCCATATGACCGTTGACATACGTTGAGATAACTCTGCAGACAAGTTCTCTAAGAGGTGAAAAATAGCCTCCATTGGGGAAGCAGCCTGAGAAAGTGCGTGATGGACGGAGCCCTAGAGACCAGTTGTGTTCCACACCTGAATAGTAAACGAACACTCAAAAAAGACATGTAACAGGTCCTCGTGGGAGGAGTCACAGCTAACACAGGCAGTGGGGCAAACTACGCCTTTATCCAACAGGCGGACACGGGTCGGTAAACAACCACGGCACATGCGCCAGAGTAAATTCTTAACCTTCGGTGGAACCTTATGTTTCCAGATCCCCGACTAGTACCCTGGGCGCCATAAGTATGACGAATCGATAAGCTCTGTGACACACAATCGGTAAGCACTACGTATAGAATAGCGTCCGTGCCGTTCCCCTTTCCAGACAATTCTATCTTCCTCGACCTGAGAGATTAGTGGCGTGTGAAGTATCTTAGATGCGATGTCCGCACTAAATACCTGTCATACAACCTGTTCGTTCCAGCTTTTGTCATATAAATTCATCAAACTATTAATGGTAAAATTGTGTATAGAGTGAGCACCTGGGACATGACTACTGATAAATTCCCCATTTGTCAGCCAAGGTTCATTAAGAATAGAGATAGATGCACCCGAGCCGATAGTCCACTGTGCCCCCCCACGCACGATAAATCTAGCGCGCAGTATACTGCGCCAAACATAGCTCGGATTATGGCCAACAGTAGCCGTGAGATAGGAGCCGGATGGGAAATATCGAGCTTTAAATATTCGAGCAACTAGAGTATCCGGCTCTGTGATAAATTTTCATCCTTGTTTACCCAACATAGCTAAATTAAAAGCAGAGAGGTCTTTGAAACCCATACCTCCATGAATTTTTGGTGCCGACAATTTCTCCCAATTCATCCAATGTATCCCTCGTTGCGTTGTTTTACCATTTCCCCACCAAAAGGAATTTAGCATCTTTTCAATAGAGTCAATCAAAGTATGGGGCAGCTGAAAGATGCTCATCACGTAAGCGGGAATAGCCTGCAAAACAGATTTTATCATTACCTCACGCCCCGCCTTTGAGAGGCACTTACCACTCCAGGAGTTAATTTTCTGCCAGACACGGTCCTTTATATACGCAAAAGTAGCCTTGCGATCCCGGCCTATCATAGAAGGTAGGCCTAGGTATTTACCTGTACCCAAAACTGCTTGAACACCGAGAATGTTGGTAATAGTGGTTTTGAGACCATCAGGGACATTGCGGCTACAATATATCTCTGATTTGATGCACTTATCAATCGTATTTCAACAAGACAATTCGTTGAATTTATTTTGAAAATATTAATTTTATTCATTTTATTTGTATTCTCTGTTTTAGACTAGGTTTACTTTTTTCTTAGGTTAGATCTATTTTAATTTTATTTTGGTGGAATTTTGTTTTTAGTAGGAATAGGATTATTCCTCAAAAAAGAAGAAGTAGGAATTGGATTAGTTTCTAATATTTTAGGGTTGGTTCCTATTTTCTGTATAGGATTATCTTTTTAGATTATGAATTTTTTTAAATCTCTTAGGATTATGTTAATTTTTATTTATCATTAACATTTAAATTATAAATAAATGAATTTATTTTTCTTAAATGGTGGATCAAAATTAATATATATCATATAAATATTTATTTATGCTAAAATAGATTAAAGTGTAGTGCATATTTAATTATTAAGGGAGGGGGTTGTAATTCAAGCATCTTATAAGGGAAGGGAATATAAATTTTACTTTTCAAGGGAGGGGAGTGTATATTTTAACATAAGAGAGGAGGAGAGTGTAATTCAAGCATCTTTAAAGGGAGGGGGTTTGTAATTTACTCTTTTTATTTATTTATTTATTTTTTTGATAAGGCCAAGAGAAAGGTTAGGCATCCGGGCAAATCTGAAGCATCCCAACTAGGTTGGCACCCAATAGAAACTCCCATCCTCTACCGCCTTCCCAATACATAATATTATTAAAAAAGATAAAAAATATGTACAAGAGGGGGGGACTAGGCCAAAACCCTCGGGGAAACAAAGAAAAGATAAATCAAATGACTAGAAATGACTAAGGAAATCTATAATTGGGAAGCCCATGTCTGTCTCTAGCAAAATCAACCGCAAGTGAAGCCGACATAGAATAATACCAAGTAACAGTCAAATTGTGACCCAAGGAAGCCATGGTGTCTACACAACCATTTCCTTCACGGAAAATATGGGAAGAAATGATGAATAAACCATGCTGCATGCAATTGTGCCAACGATTCCGCAACCACAAAGGAATGATAGATGGATTCTTGAAGGCCTGCACCGCGCTTGAGGAATCACTCTCCAGCCACACCCTTGGCCAGTTGTAAAGGGCTGCAAATTCCATACCAATCACGAGTCCCGTAAGCTCCGCCTCAAAGACCGAGCAATCACCAAGATTACTCGCAAAGCCTCCCAAGAATGTTCCCCTAAAATCTCGAAAAATCCCACCGCAAGCAGCATTTAAATTAACGACTGAACCATCCTTATTCGCCTTGACCCAAGTGATGGTGGGAGGTTTCCAAACCACTGTAATAATGTCTGCAACACGCCTGTACAAAGGAGGGACCAGAAATGCATCAAATAAATCAACATCACATGATAAACATTTACCGGTGGAAGAGGAGCCGAACAATGAAACCACTGCTGCAATCTTCGTCGTAGTAGCATGGAGAGTAACTTTTGCGGAGCTGAATCGAATAGAATTCCTAGCCACCCAAATGGTATGTACCTTATGCACAATAGCAACCAAATAGACATCACGTAGCTGAGAGTTGCACCTCTGCGGTATAGAAGTCAGCAGGGTCGCAAAAGATGTCTGTATAAAAGTGCAGCTGAGTTTGGAACCTAGCCATCTCCAAATTGCTACCGCAAATTCACAATTAAGAAATAGATAAGCTGAAGTTTCTGCTTGCTTTCCACAAAGGACACAAATTGAAACCAAGGTGCAGCCACACTTTTGTAAATTCTCATCCGTAGGAAGTTTTAAAAGCACGAGACGCCAAAATACAAAAGAATGGGATGGGGGAATATATTTGCGCCATATAGGGTAGAGTGTTGTTTTCCTTTTGCTCAGGTCATATTTGTTTTGCTTTTTAGGTTAGTTTTATTTTCTTTCCTTATTGTCATAAACAAACAAAAAGATTTGATTCTAAAATTTAGTTTTTCTAAAAGTATCTTTAGTTTAGATTTTATTTGGTTTAATTTCTATTTAGGTAATGGTTGTTTTTTTAGCAGTACATTTTAGAGTAAATTATACTCCCCTCTAACAGAAGCTTGAACTACACCTTGAACTACACTCTTCCCCATCTTATGTTAAAATATATACTTCCCTTCCTTGTAAAATAAATATGTCTATGATATATACTAATTTTGAACCACCATTTAAGAAAAAAATTATTCATCCTTCAAAAAATAATTATTTTCTTTATAATTTAAATATCAATGATAATTAAATTTAAATATTTTGTTATTAATTTTATAATCAAGAGTACTTATAAATAACCACACTTTACAGACTTAAGTAGTTTTTCACATATTTTAATTTTACTTTGTGTTGTTTAATTTTATAATAAGGTTTAAAACTATATGTTAATGAAATTGTGAATAAAAAAAATATGTATTCGAATTTTGGTTATAGTAAAATCGACCTGCATTACTATTTTTCTTCGAAGTATTTTAGATTATTAGAAGAAAAAAATATTAAGGAGTACAATGTAGATTTTAACATAAGAAGGAAAATGGATATAATTTAAGCTTCTCTTAGGGGGTGGAGAATGAAATGTTTTCTTATATACAGTTTCACTGGAAACAAATTATTTTCCATTTTTTGCTTTCTATATGTTTTGGTTTTTTTTTTTGGAGGGTTTTGTCTCCCCTCTTCTTTGTACTCTTTTTTCTTTCGTTTAATATATGACTAGGGTACTGCAGCTGGAGACCCCTTTGCATCCGTCTTTGTGAACTTAACTCAGTTGGTATGAACAATGCATAATATATGTAAGGTCCGAAGTTTAAACCACGACCACCACAAAAAACGACCCTTTTGCATCCCATCTTTCGCTTAAAAAATATTTTCCAAAAGGACCCACACACCAAAAACAAACAACAAAAGTGAAACTGATCACCCAACAACAACCCAAACACCCCTTGAGAGCAAATCATCAAAGTATGCTGGAAAAAAAAAAAACCAACACCAAGGAGAAACGTAGATGATTGGAGATCATTTATTCATATGCTTTTCTACCACGAAGAATTTAAATTAATATTTTTACACTTATTCATATGAAAAAATGTAAGTTATTATAAATATAATATAAATTTTTAACAAATAAAATAAAAACTATTACATTTTTTATCGGTGGTAAAAAAACTTATCATATAATGTCAAGAAAAATTCTTTGTACAATACTTCAAAATAAAAAAACTATTAAAAATAAATTATATCGTGCTTGGCCCATGTCGATGGCTTCAGAAGAGGCGTTGTTGGAGGAGTGTAGGATTTTACTTCTTAATGTATCTTTGCAAGTTAATATTCTAGATGAATGGAAGTGGCTTCCTTTCAAGGAGATCGGTATATTGTTACATGTTACTGGTTTTTATCAGATGCTCACCAGTCAGGAAACTCACATCTTTGATTCGGCTTTGGATGGTGTCTGGCAGGGCCATTCCGGTAAAATCGGAGGCCATGTTCAAATATTAAAAATGGACCCCTATAAAAAAACAAGATTTTTTAAGCAATAGTAATCATCTTCCTTCAAGAAAAGCAATAGTAATCTCTTTAAGTTGTAAATAACACAAAAATAGTCATTCTTATCAAGTAAAATTTGTGTTGAACTTCACTAACCACTAATTGTTTTATTATTAAAATTTGGGTTCATATTTCATAATAAAAAGAAACACCAAAAACTTAAAAAGAATCATCACTTTATTTACTGCAAAATGAGTCTTAAGTATATTGGTTGTTGTTGTTTAAATAAAGTGTCTTTGTTATCTAAATAGTGATAAACTAATACTAATATCGGAAAAAAAAATTGCAGCAAATTAGTACTAGCATGCATGATTAAATTTAAAACAATAGAAAAAATACCAATTATTTAACGGATTTAATTTGCATTGTTAATGGAAATAGATGACGAAAAATTCAAGATATATAGTAGTTTTCTACATTCATAGTTAACTCTAAAATGCATTTTAAATTGTAATGGCCTATTAGTTGTGTATGTAATTGAGACTTTTATATTTGCTTCAAATTTACACAAATGTTCGGGATTGAACCCCAAGACCGATGATTCAAGTGCATTCTATTTTACCACTAAACTATTTCAAAATGTCTATTGATTTTTTATATTTTATTATATGTACCTAACACTTTTGAGTGCTATATTTTTTTTTTTTTTGAGGCTCCTATGATTGTGAGGCCCGGCACCGTAGCTCTCCTTGCACATGCCAAGGGCTGGGCCTGGTGTCTGGCACAAACAAGTTCCATTGAAGGTCTCTATCTGTGCGTGGGGTCTGCTTCAAAACAGGTTACCGACAAAGGGTAATCTGGTTAGAGGTGACATCATTCATCATGAAGCACAACTTTGTGTGAGTGGGCGTAGTGAGGTAGAAATCGCTCATCATACGTTCTTCAATTGCAATATATTTAGTTCTCTTTGGCAGTTAGTCAGAAATTGGATTGAGATTTCTTCGGTTGATACCCAACATGTCATTGATCATTTCATCCAGTTCCCTCATTCTTCAAGAGGTCATAAAGCGCGTAGTTTTTAAAGCTAATTTGCCTTTCACCTATGTGGGTTTTGTTGTCAGAAAGAAATAACAGATTATTCAAAAATAAAGATAAAACAATTTCTCAACAACTGGATAAAGTTACATTGCTCTTATTGGTGGAAAAACCCCTTTGTTTGTTTGGACATTAGTTGATTCTTCTCGTATTTTTGCTTTCATTGACTGTGAATGATGTAAAACTCTTTTAGTCTTTATGGCACATCTTATACTAGAAGAACTCGTTTTTTGATTCTAATATATATATCACATTTTAATTTGTTCAAAAAAGAAAATAAAATATATATCAATCCCAACCATCTAAATATTTACACTTAAAGTTTGATTTTATTTTTATAAAAAACTTATAGTTTGATGGATCTGTTTGATTAAGTGGGGTATAAATACCTTGAACAACACACTATCAATCCTCTTGCCATGATAGAATCGACCATTAAAAAAGAGTTTCTAAAGTAAATTTTCTTGAAGACAAAATACTTGATCGTTGATATCTAAAACAAGTAAATCCTATTGGAAAATGAGAGCTTGTTTACATATAATTACGAGTAATGTTATTTTAATAACCTTTTTTAAAGAAAAAAAATTATTTTAATAATCTTTTGATGACAACTTTTATGATAATCTTATTTTTCTTATTTTATTAATCAAAATTAATAGAGAGAAAAATAAAATAAAATAAAATAATAAAAACATAATATAAATATGAAAATGAATTATTCAAAAATTATCATAAAATAGTTGTATAAATATTATTTATCTATAGTAGTTTTATACACATTGGTGTGAAAGTGTAATCGACAATTAAAATTATAATTATTTTAACAATTACTTCAAAAACAAATTATTTTAACAATATAATTGTACCCACATGACACCACTTAACAGTTTCGTTTGAACTATGTAATAAACAATTCTTTAAAAAAAACTATGTAATAAACAATTGATCAAGAACCCAAAAAGGAAAATCAATTAGGAGACAAACTACAGAGAATTAAAAGCAAAGAAAACTAACTTTAACAAATAAAGCAAAGAAATTAAAAAAATATAAACCTAGCTACACAACACTGCATTTGCCTAAAAAAACACTGCATTTGCATGTTACGACATAGTTGTTATTTGAACAACCATTTAAGTGATAATTGTTACGACAACCACTAATTTACAAAGAAAAGTAGATAGTGACATGGAAACAAAAGTAATAAAGAGAGAAAGTAAAAAAATAATGTGAGAATGAAAGATAAAATTGTCACATAGATTGTCACAAAATGGTTGTCAAAATATCATTTTTCATTACAATATTAAAATATATATTCATATTTATTTCCATCAACTAAACAAAGTCTTGTCAACCACCCCCATCTCCAAAACATTGCTGGTTTGGACTAAAGCCACCATTCTCTCTTCTCTCTCTAATCTTTCTCTTCTTCGTACAACAACACATCATGTGAAAGTTTTGCTGGTTTCTACCTTCTCCACCCTGTCAATGCCCAAAATCTATAAGCTCCAATCATCTTTAATCACTTCTTAACTTCTTAAACTTTTGAAACCTCTTGGACCCCTTCAAACCCAACACACACAAAATCACAATTGTGTTGTCCCTAAATTTCATTCATTATATAAACAATCTCAAATATGGTTTTCATTAGGGTTTCAATTAAGTTCTTGATCTTTCCATAATTTTTATTACTCTATAAAACAACAAAGTAGGGTTTTTTCATTTACCCTAGATGTTGAGAATTGAGTTGAGCGAGAGAGTTAAACATATATGGTGTTTGGTTTCTTAAATTTGAGTTAAATGGAGGAATACACTAATAATCCAAATCCAAATTCAAATCAAAGTTCAAGGCCAAATTTCTTGTACTCCATTGCCAATGGAAACAACCAACACCAACACCAACACCATCACAATCATCAACATAATCAGATTCCAATGAACAACTTTCATCTTCAATCAAGTGGATCAGACAATTGTTTTCAGTCTGATCAAGTACAACAGCAACACTCTGCTGTGAAAACTGAAGCAAATAGTACTTCACAACTTCACACTCCGATTTTTCATTACCCAGCTTTAATGAGAACAAATATTATTCCACACACCAATATTATGCATAATCATCATCATCAAGGAGGAGGAGGAGGGAGTCCAAGCAGTTCTAGTGGTGAAGCTGAAGCTATAAAAGCTAAAATCATTGCTCATCCTCAATACTCTAGTCTTTTACAAGCTTACATGGATTGTCAAAAGGTCACTAATTAATTATTTTTTTTATTCATTTTCATCATTATAACAATTTATTTTTCTTAAACCTGCCCTTCAAGAGAAAGAGAGGGTTTGGTTAATCTCAAATTTAGTGGAAGGTAAGTAAAATAGTACTATAATCAAATAATTAATGATTGTTTCAGTCAGGAATTAAACTTGGACTCCCACCATCATGATAACAATTTAAATAAGCATACCCCATTTTTTTATAGATATTTTAATTTTTATATTAATTAATTGATCTCTCTCTTATTAAACAAACTATATGCAGATTGGAGCTCCACCGGAAGTGGTGGCTCGTTTGGTTGCGTCTAGGCAAGAGTTTGAAGCACGGCAAAGATCTTCAGTTAACTCGAGAGAAACTTCTAAAGATCCAGAACTAGACCAATTCATGGTACAAGGGGGTATATTTTGTTTTGGTTTATGTTTTTTTTAAAAAAAAAAAAAAAATTATTTTTGTTTGGCTTTTACCTTGATAATCAATAAGTTTAAATTATGTTCGATTTGCACTGTGATGTCGGCAAAAATCTTTATGATTTATAGAACTAACAAATGGTGGTTTTGGACGTTGAAATAGTGTTTATGTTTAACAGGAAGCATATTATGACATGCTTGTGAAGTATAGAGAGGAATTAACAAGGCCTATACAAGAGGCTATGGATTTCATGAGAAGAATAGAAACTCAGCTAAATACACTTTGCAATGGACCCCTTCGGATCTTCTCTGGTGAGTAGTACTTTATCTTTTCTCTTAATATATTCAATATTCATTCATAGTTTTATTATTACAAATTTTACTGAAATTAAAACGAGCTCATTAATTAATTCTGGATTATTGACCATGAGTAATGTGACTGATGTGTGAGTGACGGGTTGTGAAAGCTCTTGAAATTCGTAAACTCGAGTGTTTCTGAACATAGCCTGGAAATTTTGACCAAAAATCTCACATGCTTTCAAATCGTGGGAGCAGAAGGGTAGGGAGGGACCCATATAAGTGAAGATGATATTTCTTCATCATCTACAGAACCCTAATCGCTAGTACTTCCTAAAGATGATATTTTTTTTATAAAAAATATCACATTTACTGGTATGTTTTTATACTATAAAATATTTGTATTTTTTTTCTTTTCCTTTTGGAGGTTTGATTTTATTTTCATTTTTTTATACCTATTCCTTTTAGAGGGAGTATTTGTTCAATCTTCGCGACTCCAGATGAATTTTTTACTGTTTCATTTTTGAAAAATGTTAACAAGGCCTCGCGACATTGGTTAAGGAAACCAAATATAGTATAAGGACCTTGGAACTTGTGTAATCAAAGTTAAAAAAATGTAAAAAATTATGTTTACAATTCAAATATTTCATTTTTTGTTTCCTTAACTAGTGCCCCGGAGACACAGACCCTTCATTTTTTATTATTGCCAAAACCGAAATCTACACGTTGGCGTCTGGGTTGGGCTTCTATTTCCCAAGCTAGCTCCTGAGTTCTGACAATTATTCTTCTAGGGTTTCCTTGTTAATCAATGTATTTTGCTGACTAAAACTCTCGTGTTTATCGGTTTCGAAGGATTCATTGGGTTTTGTGGAATTTACCACTCTTTTCTCATCATTACATTGGTCAGTTTTTCGGCCGTCATACCGCTAATGCCATTTTAATCACTTTTTAATTCTCTCTTTTCTTTTGCATCCTTTCTTAAAAAACACATTGGATGCCGTTCTAATCCAACCCAGCATACTCCCTATGTTCCAAAATGATTGACTTTATTTGACTATTGTATTATGCACATAGCATATTTTGATTATATATTTCTACTCATAAAATGATTTGCTATAGTATCAATTGAACACTCTTATCGACATCATGAAGCATGTATTTTGCTGTAACTAGCATTTCTTATTATCAAAATATTAGTTTTTTTTTATAATTTTAGCTATATGTGAAACAATCAAATAGATCGATTATTTTGGAATGAAAAAAAAGATACTAATAATTTGGAGATTTTTTTTATTTTTTATTTTTATTTTTTAACTCATACACAAGGAAAAAGATCACAAGACATCAAAAGAAAATACTCGATTTAAGAATGTTGCTAATCTAAGTTAAGAAAAAAATGATAAAGGACTAAAGGAGTATACTTCATCTGATCCTATTTATAAGAAACATTTTAATTAATAAAAATTAATATATGTGGTTTATATTTTGTTGACTTAAATGTCTTTAATAATGAGATCAAAAGGTGTAATATTTATCAAGTGGTCGATAATTCGTAATTCTTGGGTATGTTTGTTGAACTACAATTCTCTTGATTTATCAAAATAATTAGATGATGTTATTTGATGAGATATGGACACAAAATGGGAGTAGGTCTTTTTTTTTTGAATAAACCAAAATGAATTATATTAACACTGACAACACAATCGCTTCAGCATAAGGCGTGCTAAAACAACCACGAAAAGTACAACAAGTTTGTTAAAAACACATAAAAAAACTAGTTGATGTTCAAACACATAAGTGAGCTCGACCACCACAAATGAGTACAAAAAAAAATACAGCGTTACTAGCTTTCAACCACCACAACTAAACGAGTTTCAATCAAAATTTAGTTAAAAGATTAAAAGTGTAATTTTACTTTATTTTAAACTTTGAAGTTTTTTTGGGAAGCATCGGTTAAAGAATCAAATTTAAAACAATGGTGAAGTTTTTTTTTAGGGAAGCACCGATTAAGTATTATATTGAAAGTTGTATATTCAATTTTTCAACAGTGTAAAATGTGTTATATTTGATGGTTTTAATTAGGGGTGCTCGTGGGTGGGTTTGGCCAAACCTAAAACAAAACCAAATAAGGTAATCCGGTTTGGGTGAGGTAAAATAACCACCCTTTATACTATTGGATGAGTTTGAGCAAACCCACTAATTTTTGGGTTGGGTTGGATTGGGTAATGGGCTACCCAACTTATTTTTCTATTTTTTTAATATTAAATGAATAAATGAAAAATCCTCATAATTTTGTTTTAAAATAGTACTCTACTTTTTAATTTTCTTAAAAAAAATGTTTAACTTATTTTACTATAATTTTATGCATCATAGAATATCAAATAATAAACTCCATCATAAAATACTTGCAACAAACTAAAGT
>Ga0228711_1003592_pt1 | contig 24104 bp, 13 predicted proteins | sample MedpolnodulmetaG_2_FD_177996 | JGI IMG/M metagenome (GOLD analysis project Ga0228711, IMG submission 177996) | Root nodule microbial communities from Medicago polymorpha collected in Santa Monica, California, United States - brown nodules | ecosystem: Host-associated > Plants > Roots > Nodule...
CCCCCCCCAAATGTTTTGTCTAATATGATGAACAACATTGTCAGCATTTTGGTTTCGATTGACTATGATTACATTTCAAGGATCTATTGTTGGAATTCAAACATGTGGTGGATTTGAACCCTTATGGGGGTTTTCTTTATTAACTAGATTATTATTTGCAAAATGTTCAATGTTACTTTCATCAAGTGTTCTACATACATTTGTTATTCGACCTATTTGTTTGGCCAATGTCTGATAAGAGGCAGCTGTATTTTCAAGCATTTGACTAAAAATAGTGCACATTTGACTAATAATCACATTTCATGGTTACTATCATCAATTTATTGTCTAAAGGGTTGCAAAATGGTGTTAGTAATATAAGGATTGATATAATTTGTCACATATCCATATACATAATAATTATGACTAGTTCTTATATGGTATAATCGAATTCCAGCGTCTCTTATGAGAAAGGATCCTGGAAAACTTCTTCCCTAATGGGGGAACGTATGCTGGCGATATATATACACACACACGCTGTGTTATTTGTCCTCTGAATTGATGGACATGCACATAGCCAATTTCAATTTGACTAATAACATGATCAGAAGTTAATTCCCCTTTGAGGAATTGGATCAACATTTTGAGAAATATTTATCTCTTGTTCATCATCGTTCAAATTGTTATCGTTAACATTTATTCAACCGGAAGGAGCCATGTTATGTCTATATATGTTTTTATACGTTTTTGATAACTAGAAACTTGACATAAACTATCTCAAACTAATGTCCTACTAGGCGTGCCAATTCGTAGAATTCTTCGATAGGCTCTGGCAGTTATTATGAATTTTTCTAAATGTCTCCATCTCAAAATGAACCTATTTGATTCGAGAAATAAGTGGTATCTTGCTCAAAATATAATTTAAATTTCATATGCAACAATTTTAAAGAGAGAGGATAATTGATTGAGAAATAGATACAAAGAAAATTATAATAGGTAAAACATTAGAAGGTTGAGAATCTCAATCCCTCTATGTAGGCATCATTATATTTTAATTTATTTTTTATTCTAAAGTGCTTAGCAAACTCATATACACACTAAATAATGAGAAGTGGATGATTATAGATTTGAACCCACTTCCCAAGGATTCAAATTTACTTGTAGTCGTTTACCATTTGAATCATACTCCATCCGATTCTTAATTCATATACACACTAAATAATGAGAAATGGATGATTATAGATTTGAACCCACTTCCCAACGATTCAAATTTACTTGTAGTCGTTTACCATTTGAATCATACTTCACCCGGTTCTTAATATAAGAAGAAAAATGTTAACTAGTGCCCCCGAAGTACTGGTTAAGGAAACCAAATATAGTATAAGGATTTTGGAACTTGTATAGTCAAAGTTAAAAAAGTGTAAAGAATTATGTTTTCAATGCAAATATTTCTTTTTTTGTTTCCTTAACTAGTGCCCCGGGGGCACTAGTTAACATGACCCATATAAGAAAATTTAAAGAAAAATGGTCTTATTTAAAAGAAAATGTTACAACTTTTAAGATGCAATTATTGCTTAGAGAAACTTTTTTATTCCTCATTTAATGATTGTCTTTTTAATATTAGTGATTGTATTTAATGTTTCACAAAATTCTATAAGGGTATATTTGTAAAATTGTTTAAAAATTTACAACAATTAATAATAACATTAATTTTGATGTTTTTTTTGTTTTTCTTCTTATAATAAAGACGGGAGGGGGTACGTCTTAAAACTTAATACTATGTGTTTTTTCAACACTAATTTTTTCACAAAAGAGTTTTTTTGGCAACATTTTATAACTAGCTTTGGCCAATAACCATCTGCAACTTACCAAAAATAAACACCTAAATTTTTATCATCCTTTAATACACTAGATATAGAGGAAATAAGATCACTATATCAAGTGTTGTCTTAGTTTATTTATGTCATAATCAGTGTTTTCATTTTCAATGTAAAGAAATCAAATTATAAAAAATATGCATTAAAAAAGACTACCATTTAATATATCAGGACTGTATATTTTTTTATTTATAAAATTTGTTCGTAATCTGTGTGGTAAGAACACTTTTTGACATTTGATCACATGAAATACATGCTTGAAATTATGTCCATATACAAGATATATGAAACGAAATCAAAAAACAATAACTACATCAACGGTTGATAGAAAATTTCAAATGGTTTCTCATATTAAACAACAACAATAATAATGTACTTGTTAGTTGATTAAAACTACTTAACTTGTCAAAAAAGATTTGTCAATATATTTATCTTTCCAATCAATCACAAGTGTTTTTAATCCAAAGATAATTAGAAAATGGGCAACAACATCATCATCAATATTCCCCTAATGTATTGTACGTACACCACAATATTATTTCTTTCTTTTTGGTCAGTATTGTTCTTTCCAGCAAAATACACAAACATTGAAGGCAATAAAAATATCTTCTGATTTCTTGATCTTACATAAACAATTCAAGTCTGAATAGGGTAATTTTATATTAATAATTTATGATGTAGGGCACATTGACTCAATAGTTTGTGCCAAAACAAGAAAATTTATTACCTTTTTCCACATTTCAATAAACATTTACAAACAGACAAAAGAAAGCTATTAATACACATAAGAAAACAAAGTAGATTAAAAAAATCATAAAAGAAACAGAAAATCATACCATGGCCCCTTATAAAAAAAAACCACAAAGGGCATAGAATCCAAAAAGTGAAAAAAAAATTGAAAACAAAAAGAAAGTGACATTAATAATTATAGATATAACTATAATTATATCAATCAATCAAATTAAGAAGATAAAAAAAAATAAAACAAAAGCATTCACAAGAAAAGACAGGAACAAAGAGAGAGAAAGAAAAGAAAGAAAACAAGAACCTAGTAATTCCACATAAAACTGTCGAAACTAGTTACAACACCATTATTAACAAGTCCATCATCACCAACACAACAACCTTCTTCTTGTGTTGTTTGTAGCCATGTCATTGGTTGCTGATACATCATCCAAGCATAGTCTTGTGAGAGTGAGTCAACATACAGAAACTCCTCTTTCCCAACATCATCATAACCGTTTTCCAAAGTAGGTAGCTCAATAATCTCACTAAGTTCTTCCGAAGTAGCTGACAAGTCAGCTGATGAAGACAACGCTTTTGTTGTTTTCATTAACAGACTTGTTGATGTTGACATCGTTGTCAGTGAAGATGACAACGATGACAATGAAGAAGATGATGATGATGATGGTTCAAATTTGCTAATGTCCATTTGAGCTGCTTTAGCCGCCGCGGCCTGAACATCGCGAGGGGCTAAAGAAGCAGGTTTTGGAAGAGAATCCATGAGCTGAGGGAAATTTAGAATGGCGGATTTTCCTTTAACGCAGAGCGCAGCAGCGTCATGCGCTCTAGCAGCCATTTCAGCCGTGGGGAAAGTGCCTAACCAAATCCGCGATTTCTTGCGTGGCTCGCGGATTTCAGACACCCACTTTCCCCAATTTCTCATGCGAACGCCTCGGTAGACGGGGTGTTTGTTGGAATCACGGTTGCGTTTCACCTTCTTGTTGTTGGATTCTTGGTCTTGAATTGAGTTTGTTGTGTATGGTGATGAATTTGAGGTGCTCTCGGTTTCTGAATTTTGTGGTGAAACTCTCATTGTTGTGTTAGATTTTTTTTCTTCTTTTCAAGAGAATTGGGTGTGTTGGTGGAAATTGGAAAGAGAGAAAAAAGGTGAAGATATTAACGAGACATGCAATGCAAGTGATGAAATTGATCTGCTATATATGCATAAATTTTTTTAGTTTATATATTAAATAATTTATTTGGGTCAGTTTTCAATGAGTCATAAAACACTTAAAAAAAGTTTATGTAGGACCCACAAGAGAAATGGGTCACCCTGCAATGCAAGACTCAGTGGGCACAAATACTATGGGTCACCCCCTCCTTCCGTTCTTTATGCCACGCAAATTTCCTTTTGGTTCTAATAAGTGTACACTATATACTGTTCACTATGTCACATATGGTTAGGTGTTTATAATTATGAGATATAAACCGGTATTGTATGATTGAATTAGGTTAAAAATAATTAAAATGATATTAAAGTTTATTTAAGATTTAATTTGTGAGAATGGGTACGTTGAGAGTTCTAACACCATACAAATAGGAAAACATATCTTCTTACTTATATACAATCTGATTATTAGTAAGAGATGTTTGAAACAAGATTGAATTTCATAGAAGAACTATGGAAAATTTCATAAATAATATGTATTAAAATCTTTGAATTTGGTGTTCTCACATTCCAGCAATTTATTATTAAAAAAAGTTCAATTAGAGTTGAGTCTAACCCAATTTTACAAAATCGGTTTGTGAGATAAAAATTATCAAATTTATAAAAAAATTTCATGCTATCTTTTATCCTATTTATTTATGACTCTTAACTCTTCTGCATTTGCTTATGACACGACTTGGTTGGAGTAAAACACATGGTCCAATGTATATTTATTCATGAATCATTGCATGGGGAATTTGGAGATCCACTATTTACCTCAACGGTTCATCATAATCTTTAACGAGAATTTCAATTATTTCACCAATGTTACACTGTTCATTTATCCCTTTATCCTTTATCCTTGTGAATTTCAAGATTAGACACTGAACATCTTTTTCCCAATTTCAACTTCATTACGTATCATTTCGTTGCATTGTCTTCAATTTCCCCTTTTTCCTATTGCAATATTTAATATTTTATGTGTGCATGACACACTATGATATTATATAAACTTTTAATTAATTCGTTGCATTTTAGAAGCAAGGTTGGTGGGTGGATTTGAAAACGGTAATATTGACGTAAAATGATCTCGCACTAAACAATATAGTTAGTCTATCATTTATGTATACCTTATATTCGAACCGTGTTACGTTAAGTCTTTATTTGTGTTCCTTACACACAAGGGTATTAAAGGATTATGCCATAATTTAAAAAATTCCATAAGAAGGTTCATGTAATTAATCGGTTGTATTCAAATGTTGAATGAAGGAGATGAAAAAGTTTGATGTTTTTGAAATGAAAATGGTAAGTGATTCGATTTTGAAATGAAAGAGATGAAAATCACATTTGAATGAAGGATATAAAGAAGTTTAATGTTCTTAAAATGAAAATGGAAACTCGTTGTAATAATAAAGATGAAGAAAACAAGTTTTTTCTTTAACAGAGGTAAATTACCTATCTAAGAGTAACGTAGAAAAAACCTAATAACAAACCGTCTCAAATAATCCGAATTTTGATCCTACCTCAAACTATCATTAACCATATACTTTACTTAGCTATTGATCAAAATTTAGTTTATAAGACCTCATTTCCCTAAGAACGAAAAGTTAAGAAAACAAATCAAACTTTAGGTGATTGAACTAACTATGACCATCTTTTATAAATTAGTACTTTGTTTTGTATTAACCAATTATATTACTTAATTTGATTAGAAATTAGAAATAATACTGGTTCATTAGTTGAGGATGTCGTATTCTATATATCTAATTCATATATTCACACCTATATAATTAGCGTGTTCAATGTATATGAGCTATTATTATGTAACAAACCAAAGCATGTGATTGCCTTTAAAACCCTATAGTAAGAGCCAACAATGATTTAGGCATTTAGGCATTTGGACCCTTCTTTGAAATTTTCCATTTTACTATATATATTTTATTTGCCATTCCTAGAAGGTGCAATGATATCTTTGTTTGTTTAAATTCTCAATTTTAGACTTGTAAGAAACTAGAAAAAATTTAGTGTGCTAGCTACTTGTATCAAAAATTTTCATGGAGTGATTGTCCAAATTCATAATCTAAGCTAGTAGTTGTAATGTAATATTGATATCAATATCATCCCCCACTTTTTAAGCACCAAAAAGGAGTCACATACTTCATAGGTGGACCCTTGTGTTGCACGTATGGTGTTATTGGTGTACCATCTAATTGTGTTCATCTTGCCCTATTATGTCAATAGTTGCAATTTAACTTTACTAAATGGAATAGACTAACTCTATACATCAAATTGATATTTCATTGTCAAAGTTTCCCAATCCTATTATTAAGAAATGTCCACACAAAAAATAAAACATAGAAATGTCCAAGTTTCCTTCCCCTTCTTTAATAAAAAGAGAGTTTCCTTCCCCTTTAAAAAAAAGTTTCCTTCCTTCGAAACAATAGGAAAGAAATGTCACATTACATTTATCGGGAAAAAATATATATATTAAGAAATGTCACATTAAGATTTAGATTCTCTAAAATCGGGATAAACAGGCTTTTACGCAGTCGCTTGATCTTAGTGTTTGATTAATTATTCTAATAAATCACCACTAAATTTTTTTATTTATTTTAATAAATCAATTAGGTGGATCGGCATAATCTATATTATGGCCAACTTTGATTAAACAAGAATTAATTGTTGAATCGTATTGCACTTTATTACTCTCTCCGTCTCAAAATAAGTGTCATCATTACTTTTTTTTATGTGTCTTGAAAGGGACACCTAATTTGAGAATTAATGGGTTGTAGATATGGATGAGAATATGATAGACTGAGTTACAACGATCTACAATCTAGTTTATGATAAGTTAGGTCAGACCAAACGTTTTTCTTAAATAGAGAATATTTAGTTTTTTTTAAAGCCTATTTAGCTAGAAGAAAGTCAGGCCACGAGGCATAACAAAAATCTCATAGGTCTATCAGACCGGCTTACTTAAGTAAATATGAATAATATTATTTAGGCTTAAATAGGTAAATCGTCCTGGTAAGTTCGTGTGTTTTTTGTTTTCATTCCTGTATATTTTTTTGTTCTAAAACAAACCCTGTAAAGTTATAAATATTTTGGTCTTGGTACCTACCGTCATCATCCTTTACAAAAATGAGTATGTGGCAAACAGAAGATGACATGACAACGTGTAACGTGACAGATGACGCCGATGTGTCGTTCCATGTGCTGAGTCAGAAAGTTAGAGAAACCAAAACCAAACAATAAAATTCGTAAAGGGACCAAAACTAAAAAGCGATTAGGGGTTTTTATCCCTCTAACTTTCTGACTCAACATCTTGAACGACACATTAGCGTCGTCTGCCACGTCACACGCCACCAAGTTACCTTCGTTTGCCAAATACTCATTTTTGTACCAGAAGACGACGATAGTGATCAAAACCAAAACATATATAACTTACAAGGCTTGTTTTAGAACAAAAAAAGATACGAAGACCAAAAACTAAAAACATGCGAACTTACATGGATAATTGACCTATTTAAGCCTATTAGTTTACAGGATTATTTATTACTACTACTATTATTATATTATATTTGTACTTTGAATTAAATTATAAATTTGTTAACCTTTTCGGTCATTTAAGCTTATTGATAGACATTAATTTTTCGCATATTTAAATGTATTATTATAACTAGAATCGAAATATGATATAATAGATAGTCATATTCTCTAAAATATCATACTAAATATAAAGAGTTTAATTTTATTGATCAATTGATTCACTACTATATTTAAACTTAGATCAGATTACTTATTTATAAATATTCACATGAAATAAACTTTTAAACAAACTAACATGTCATATCAGACTTTCAAAAAATCACATTTAAATCTTAAATTTTTTGATAGTTCAAATTTATGTCTTGCAAAGTCTAACCCGACCTAACCTATATTACTCATTATTCTAGGAGTAAATGTTAGACTATTCTATTATGTCTCTCAATCATCTCGATATTTAATCATTCTCTCGTTAGACAAGTAACTAAATTATAATAACATAGGCAATTAACAATGTTTCTACTCTCATTCATGTTCTGTGTATCCCTCGACTTTCATGGATCCAAATCGTACATATTCTTGATTCTTACTTATGTAACTTGATCATTCATTCACGATTCTTACTTGCTTAAGTCTTTTAACCAGCAATATGCAACACTAAAAACTCATATTTAAGCTTTTCAAAACAGATCCAACACTGAATGGTTAAAGATGGATCATCCATTAATCTTAATTTAACGATAAAAATTGACATCAACGTGATTGTGTGACTACAAACCCTTGCAATTTATACAATGCCAATTATTGAATGATGATTCCATTAACTAATACTCCCTCCGTCCCAAATTGTATGTTGTTTTAGGGAAAAAAAATTGTCCCAAATTATATGTCGCTTTACAATACCAATGCAACATTAATGTTGCTTTTCCTATTATAACCTTATCTATTTATTACTCTTTTTTTTTTTCAATTCTTTCATTTATCTTTCCTATATTTTTTATTAAGGACAATTTTGTAAAACAACTCATAATATCTCTTTTCCACATAATATTAATTGCATTTCTTAATATGTGTGAAATGCCCAAAACGTCATACAATTTGGGACGGAGGAAGTAATAAGTTAAGAAACACAATCATAGTGACTATTCATTCATTAAAACGGAAATTAAATTTTTGTCCCCATGGTTGTTTTTCTATATGTATGTTAATCAACGTTTGGCCACTACTAAGAAGTTGACATTGTACCAATGAAATGAGCTGTTTTTCTATGTCGATGGATACCTATTTTAGATCCAAAAAGTGTACTTTCAATCTATATTATACAAGTCTTAATACGTGTTATGAGTTGAACCGCACGGTGCACAAAAGAAACCTCTTGGAACTAAACCATTGCTATTCAATTTTTCGTTGAGAAAACGATTAAACAACCTTATAAGGTGACACATACGGGCCATATACAGGAATGGATCTCCTATTTAAGATATGAGTTGGTGAATCAATTGAGATTGTTTTTATGATTGTTTTTTCTTGACAAGGAGATTGTTTGTATGATATAGGGAGGTGAGAAGCATTAAAGGCATATCAAATTTTCATGAAATGTGTTATAAGTCCTAACTCAATTGAAAAAAATATATTAAAATTGATAGGTCGAATGCCATGATTGGGGTTTGAATCTCAGTTCATCTACTTATGCGTCTGAATTTCAATGGTTATTTACAATTTCATCTATGTACCAATTTTTTTTTCTTCATTAAATGTTGCACATTAACTTATTGCATTTTCACACCAAGTTTTGACTACTTTTGATTAGATAATCTTGATTTTTATATATGTGATAAATGACACACCATTCAATATTGTTTTCTTTATGGTTTATCTTGTGACATAAGTACTTACGTAAATTTTGAATATTGCTTATAGAAATTGTTAATGGCATGTTCATAAATTATTTTAAACTTATTTGATTAAGATGTTTAAGAATACTTATGAAAATCATTAGAAGTTATAGAAAAACAATAATTTTGCTTGATAATAAACAATAATTTTTGTTGTTTTGAAAACGTATATGTAAAAGAATTTGAATTAGTCCCGTAAGTGTAGCTCAGTTAGTAGCTACCAGGGATAATTTGTGCAGGGGTTAGGGTTCAAACCCCGGATTTCCCACTTCTCCACACATAATGTGTGTGAATCTAGCCATTAAACTACTTGACAAAAAAAAAAAGAATTTGAATTATATTCCCTATCTGGTTATAGAATATTTTTTTCTCTATCTGGTTATAGAATATTTTTATACAAGTACTTATGATAAATACAAATTCAATTATTCAATAAGTGCTCAATAGAATACTTATGATTAGAGGATTAGGAAGGTTTCTTACTCAAATATTCTGCATTAATGCTGCTATGTCTGATTAAAATTCTTTAGCTAATACTTGTGATTAGGAAGGTTCCTTCATCTTTATTTTTTGTTGCTAAAGGATAGTCTTAAACTTCCTTTCTTTATTATTTTATGTAAACATGTTCGGGCCATAATCCTGATTTGCAATTTTTTTTTTTACGTTGATGAAGAATATGGTAATATTCAAAGCACACGATATTCTCTGCATGTCATTCATGCCTCTCTTTGTAGTAGTTAATAAAGAAGTTTCTACCATGAAGTCAAAAGTAAAGGCATTTACATCTAACTGTGACAAAGGAAATGCATTAATCATCCCATATTCCTATGTTTGTAGATCTTCTCATTTATGTTATCAAACCCTAGATGTAGTTCAATCTCGGATATGACATGGATATTATAAAGTACTACTAGTACTATACCACAAATTAATTAGTTACATTGTGTATGCCCTATCTAACCCTTTTAATTTTTTCATTGGATAAAGTGCTATCTAGATTTAATTATTTGATTGGAGAAACAAAGGTAAGGTGAGTGAGATATCACTAAAACATGCAACTTCACCGCTTACTAGCTAATAGTATAGCGTCACATGCATTGCCCATACATAGAGGATATGTAACACACTTCTACCACATTAATTACTTACGTATACTAAAGTGGGTCCTCTCATTACCAAATTGAAGACATAGTAATAAATATATATCATGCACATAATATGGTCTCTCAAGGTTTTTGATGTTCTCTCGTGTTCTATTCACATGGAAATTCAGGTGATATATCTGCAGGGTATATATCTTATACACATGAACTTTCTATATGCAAGTTTTAATTACTTCTAGCTATCTATATAATAAATTTCAAAAATACTTCATCCAATGCATAGTTATTGGTGGTAAGTGGTTTCTTATTAAAATATTTTCATAAATCAAATATCTTTCATAGGCAACTATAAATATTAGTCTCTTTGAATCATAATACATCTAAGAATTCTGCTCTTCTTCCAACACGTTTTGCTCATTCCCAACCAAACTTCTGAAAATGCCCCTGCATGAGCTAACTCACGCTAGTGTTAATTCTGCGTGAGTTAACTCAAGCAGGGTGTTTTTTCATGTTTAATACCTGCGTGAGTTAACTCACGCATGAGTATTTTCATGTTTAACTCCTGCGTGAGTTAACTCAAGTGGGTGTTATACCCAGTGTGAGTTAACTCACGCAGGAGTATTTTCGAAAATTTGGTTGAGAGCGACCAATTTTTGGTTGGGAGATTCGATCTTGCTACGTACTAGGAGTAGGGTAGGCCCAAGGGTGAGGGCTCACTCAAAGGACCCTTTATTATGAAAAGTTAGTTAACTATTTGTAATATAATAAAATCAAAACTAATTATAATTAGATAAATGTTTGCACATGGTTGTTGAGGCAAAAATTCTTATTTAACTGTTCAAAATTCGGCCCCTATTGATAGATGTTTGAAAATTAAGTTAAATTTTAATTTATTTTTAATGTGAGAAGTGTTATAGACACTCTTTCTTACACTCTTAAACATTCACTCTTTTATTAGTTGAAATCTGGATGGGTACCATACTTTAAAAATGGATCCATATAAAATACGTGTTAGAGAGAATACTAGAAAAGAGTGTTCGTAATATTTTTATGACTAATTGATATTTTAATAGTTTTTTTGCAAAATCTGTTATTTTTTATTACCTTCTCATGAAAAAAGACTTCACTTATAAATTCTCTTTAAGCTTAAAAGTTGGTTAGACCTACTAAGAATTTAACGGATGTCCAACTTAGATATAAACTTAAACATTCATTAAGAGAATGATTATATTCGAGTGGTTATAATGAGTTTAACTATTTGAGAAAACTCGAGTCCAATTTAGACTATAACAATCTTTAATCGGACTTTATCTCCACTTTTACTATCAAACTCAGGATCATCAGATCCATTTCATTTCGGTTAAGAACAAAATGAAACCGAGATTTTGGCGAAGTTAAAAAGTACATGTTTTATCTCATTGAAAAGCTATTAGTTTCCTTAATATGCATTAGTAGTAATTTCCTTAATGCAAGCTTAGTCTTGAACGTAATGCAGGTTCTTGTCTAAATCAGTTAATTAATTCGGTTTGCCGTGAGTCCAAAGGTGCATTCCAAATTAATCTCGTGATATTATAAAAAAACTTTAGGTGTAGTGTCACATTGCATTACAATAATACAACGGAATACAACTATACAAGTACCTTTCAAATTCTCTTTTAAATAATAGTTGTTGAATATGTCTGGCTTAATTAGGAAAAATGTTAATTTAAACACGTTGTCAAATTACTCTTTATGGTTAGAGAAGTGTCAACCACCAGAATTAATTGTGAGCCACCCGAAAGTCATAATCACTTTCACATTTTATCATGAACAAAACGTATCTGATCAGATTGTGTAGCAAACAAATTGCAATTATGAGTTTTTTCACTTTCAAAGGTGATGTTGATAAGAGTGGAAAATAATCGAGAAATTGGAAGAATTAACGTTTGATGGACATGCACTGAGTTTTAAGTATGACTTACATGTTAATGATTAGTCTCATAGTCTGTTCAAAGATTTAAAGTTGTGGAAAGAACCGAAGATTTAAAATTGTGGAAAGAAATAATTTGAAATCATGACTAAAAGTCGCATATAATTCACTTATAATCTGAAATAAGTTTTTGTTATTATCTGGAGTATATATAATCAACTACTAGACTCAACCGGTTAATTAACTTATTAAAAACGGTTTGAGTTCCAATCCTACCTGGACCATCTTTACATATTTAACTTATCATTTGACCAACTTCGTATGATTAGAACCATTTCCTTTGAGAATCGAAGAGTTAAAACTAAACAAAAATTTAGCTATTATAATTTATAACATAAAATCTATAGAAATCAAAATGGAGTACAAAAATTAAAAACACATGTCAATTCAATCATGTTCAAACATTTAACGTACACTTCTGTTTTTTCTGGCATCATTGAATCTTTTTTCAGAATAATTATGTTCAAAAGTTAAAGAGTACTTTCAAGAATGGTATTCAAAGCAAGCTTACCCATATAATATCAAAAACACAACAAAACAAAGTATAAAGACAGTCCAAGATATCAATTTCATTGCCAAAGTATAGAAATGTAGTTTCATTAGTTATCATAGATTGCCAAAGTAACATAACATAAACTGTATTTTCCTTGTTACCTAAGTAAAAGTTAGAAACATAAACAGTGTCTTGATCTAACAACAGTTAAGCTATTTGACAAGTCATGTTCATATTGACTTATGTAACGTTATAAACATGTTCATAAGTTGTTTTCATTATTTCAAAGAGCTTACGGAAATAGTTTATGACATGTCTATTAACTGCTTTCAGACAATTTCATAAGCTCTCCAAAATAGCATATATGATATACGAAAAAAGATGATAAGCGCTTAATTAAGAAGTTTATCGTCACATGGTTCCAAGTTTCTTTGGATTTTTGTCTTTTAACATCTTTCTTTTTTCCCTATGATGCAATGTTAAAAAACTGTTATAACCAACCCATTTGGGTTTGCTCAGTAGTATTGACTTGAGATCTCGGAGTGTGTTTCTCTTCAAATTCTCAAGTTCGATTCTACCCAGTGCTAGTTTGAGAGGGCTAATTATTTAGCTTCTTAAAAGAAAAAGTTGTTATAACCAATGTGAGGCTTTCTATTTTACTACCTTTTTCTTCTTTTAGAGCTTAAAAGGACATCGTCATCGTGGTCATCATTCTCAACAAACTTTCTTGGCTTTTATGTCTCCATTTTTAGATTCTTGTTTATTGGAAGTTTCAGCTATAGTGGATGGCTTCACAGAATTTCCTGCCTTAAGCTCTTTTTGCTTCTTCTTCTTCTGCTTTTTCTCAAATGCTTTCTTGGCCTTTTCTGGAGACAACATTCCATGTTCCATTAACCTGCACATTAAAATATATAATATGTTTTAAGTTTTTAATGTTTACTCAATACATAAGGCAGAAGATGATAAAAGAATAGGCTCCAAATAAAGATATTTTATATGGTTTATATTATATCTCTAATTCTCTCAAAAAAATATATTATATCTCTAATTGTTAGATATTGTCTCAAAAAAAATATTATATCTATAATTGTTAGATGGTATGAAAACATCATAAAGAATCTTGATATTATTTTAAAATATCTGTTTAGATTGTTTGTTATGATTGCTTTTTATATGATTTAGTCATTACAATAAAAACGAAAATGCGGATATAGTTGAATGGTAAAATTTCTCCTTGCCAAGGAGAAGACGCGGGTTCGATTCCCGCTATCCGCCGTTGCTTATGTATTGAATACGAAAGTAATAATACTAATATAAATAATAAGAACATCTTCGATAGGAGTATTGTAGGGTTCCATAAGTTGATAAATTCTTATCTTAATTTTCAGTCTATTGCGAAACTTGATATTGTATAACGGATATCATAGAAATTGTTGAAGTATCTTAAGTAAAGTACCGTATCATAGAAATTAATCAATTAATATTTGAATATGAGACAATATTGAGTGAAAATAAAAATATAAAATGTGGGTTGTTTAAGAATTGCATGATTCTTTTTTACCATTGAAGCAAAATATGTATGAATTGCATAAGTATGATGTGTCATTGATGAAGCACATGTTAAAAATAAGTTATTTAAAAAATTAATAACCATTAGAAATGCTCCAAGGGTTGGTGCTTTATTTTCTGTATCACCAAATCTTATAAACACTATAATCATAATATAAAGCTATTTCATCCCTTTCTATTGTTCCTTATCTAAAGCCTTATAAATTTAACACATTTTTAAAGTGGTAGCCAATGATTTATAATTGAATTGACAGCTCTAGGGAAACAAGAGACCACATTGCTTTCAATGTATTATGTGCCTCCTCAATTGAAGAAGTATGTTTTTTTTGGTTACAATTGAAGAAGTATGTAATCCTTTCTACTTATTTTGAATGTTAATTGGAGAGTCAAGATTCAAAATTATGGTTAAATAATTGTACGATTGAAAAGTAACTTACCAAAACTCTGCCATTTCACTTGTTGGTATTTGTTTTGATAATGATTCATAGAAAATCCTTAGAGGTTCTTTCTGTCAATAAAATAGCATTAAAAACCACACAAATGAGCAGGAACCTATGAAGCACGAATACAGACACGGACACTGACACTGCTAATAATTTGATAAAATCGCATAATTCAGTATAATTATATGTGTCGTGTTGTGTCGGTGTCGGACACGACACATGTCCAACACCAGGACACGTCTAATTTGAGGAGTGTCTGTGCTTCATAGGTATGAACTGAATCTCATATAAAGACAATAAATTTGTAGCATTTTGAAAAATCAATTGGTTTAGATTAAAATCAATACCTCTTCTGGAGGATCATGTTTCTGCCCAGGAAGACTATAGACTTTCTTCTCTCTCACTTTTGTAGTAGTTGTCTTTGATGTTGTTTTTGAAGATGATGATGTTGTTTTAGGTTTAACCTTCAAATAATTGTCCAAAATAAAAACACATTTAGCTACACAAAATCCTAATTGAAATTGAATTTATATACATTAAGAAATAAAAGCACAAATGCATGAACTCATGGTGTGAGAACTCTATTAATATTAACATGAAAAAGGTTCACATGGATTCATATGAAGGAATTCAAATGAAAGTTACTAGATTTAAAATGGTTATCGCAATTGCAGTTGTTGTAGTGTCGCGATTCACCAATGTTGTGATGCAGACGCGACACATTTACAATCTTAATAAGGCGGGAGAGACATACAAAACTTTCACGTTGTGGCCGTAATTGGAGTTGCAGACCATAATTTAAAACTAATATAATTCTATTAAATCACATGATATTAATGTAACAATCAACAAAATCATGTATCTAATAAATCCAGAATCCCATGAATCTAATTCATTCAGCATGACATAAATTGAATCTACAATTTAATAACATGACACAAAATTATAATTTCAATTTTGAGGACTAATTGATACCTCAGATTTGATCTTTGAATCAGTTGGAACCTTGCTTGAGGTGGACAATTTCTTCTTAACAACCAATGGATCATTCTTTCCATTGAAAGATTCATCTGGATCATTTGATTTCAGCTTCACAATGCTTGTTTTGGTCTCTGTAGCCATTCATGAATCTTATGCCAATTATATGATACAAATTGGATTTTATTTTATTGAACATTAATTATTTTATACCCTAAGTGATCCATTTTCCTCTTCTCTCTATCAAGGAGCTGAAGAAACGTTCAGAGTTGTTGGTAAATGTTTGTTTAACTGACATGTTCAAAACTTGTGATTAAAGTCTCCTCTAAAAAGACACTTATGCCCTTATTTATTCCATTAATAAAAAAAAAGTATAGTTTCAATGATTTAAATTCAATCAGTTTAAAAATTTCACTCAAAGGGATGTAACCATGAAAATAGGGGGTGTAACTAGCTAAAATATTATTTTTACACTCGTAAGAGAGAGCACTCATAGCAACATTTACCATTTTCGTTTCTTAGTAATGTAATTGATGCATTTTGTTTATGGTTCGTTTATAATTTCTGGATTTTCTGATTCTGTTTTTGTATATATATATAATAGTTGTTGTACACAACCTGTTTGATGAATTGCCTGGTTGATTTGTTTTTACAATACTTGTCACAAAAATATTAGTAATTTTTTTGCTTCAGTTACTCTGAATTTGCTCAACTAACACATACATGTAGACACAGATAGTAATTTTGATAAAATAAAGTGACTGTATGTAATCATAAGTGTTAGTTTCAGTTTCTGTGTTGGACACCGAGACATGTGAGTGTTAGACATCGACATGTGTCTTATATCTGAACACACTTTTAATCTGAAGTGTCGGTGATACTTCCGAAATCATTTTTAGGTTTAAATATTCACTGTTCTCATTCTTTTGGTAGGCATATAGGCCATTCAACTATACGTGTGCTGCAAGTATATAGAATCTATAGATGCACATAAAGCCTGTGCATCATTCACATCATATAAAAGCAGCCTTCAAGTGTGTGTCAATGGAAAGATACAGAAAGTTCTATGACAGATAATCGATGCAGCTTTAAGCCGATGGACTGAATTAATGAGCGCAAAGACAGAGGAATATAAAGCAAAGGCAGAATGGTATAAAGCTCAAAATAATCAATCAAATCGTTATTCCGTGTAGGCATGCATGGATTTACTCGAATCCATGGAAGACATTCCAACTACAATATACAATAATGGATTGGAAAATTTATCAATAAAGATTGGAGAGCCATATTCATTAAGATGTCTTCATCGAGGAGAAACGTTTGGCTAGCGTCTCTCGAGTAGTGTTCACTGCTCAGTAAAGAGTTTGTGTTAGATTCTAACTTTATTAAGGCCTAAACCTCCAAAGATATACACAAATTCACAAATGACCTTATCTATATTTTTACTAGTGGAAAAATTTCTCGGCTAGGAAATTCAAAAGAAAAAAAAATATACAACCTGTTCCTACTTTATCTCCAAATTATCTAGCTAGTGGCAGAGAAGACTCTATTGTACCAAATAGAGTGAAGGATCATATGAAATATATCATACTTGACAGGATTCTTGTTCCAAAGGAAATGCTTCTGTACCTTTTTTACCCTCATTAGCATGCTTAGATACCTCTTTTCTGGAATAGAAAGTAGTATATTTTTCAAATTTGGAATATCCTTCTCCAGCACAATGACAGAAAAGGATTCCCAATCCAAAACCTCGAAAAAGGGTGGCACAAAATTATCAGATATAATAACCGGAACACATTCATAGAAAATTGCTTCTACGACTCTTGGACTATTCACTTCATACCCTTTTGCACAAATGCAGTACTTGCTACTCTTCATGTAATGAATGTAGTTACTGTTTCCTTTAGACTTTGGCAATTTTCCAAAGATTTTCATGTCAGGATCTTTGTTCTCCCAATGTTTCAATAGTATTGGCCTCACATAACCATGCATGCTCCCTGCAAAAAAGGCTAATGTTGTCTTCTTTGAAAATGAATTGCCACCAAGATCCCTTGTTGGATTTTGAGCGTTTCGGACGTATGTTTCAGGAAGAGACGCGTCTTTGCCGAAGACAAATCCTTCTTTTACATCAGCGTTGCAGAGGGACCTTATGCAGTTTGCCAAGCGTAATTTTGTTTCTGATGGAGCCTGCATAGAGGAGAAGTATCTCTTATCAGAAAATAATACAAAATTTACAAGACTAGTGCTATACAAAATATATATGTTTTTGTTTCTATACCACAAAGGCAATGTTTTCAATCACATATCGCGGAAAATTAGCAATTTTTTCAAATTCGACTATGTTATAGTGCTGCTATTTGAAAACAGTGCAGAAAGTTGACGACACTAAATTTGAAATAACAAACTTTTGATAACCTTAATAACAATTAGGGGTTCCAATGGTTTCAAATTACGGTCTACAATCACAATTGCGGTAAGAATATAAAGGTTGTAGACACCTTCACAACTACATAACAACTGCATTTGTGGTCGGATTGACCAAATTTGTCTGTACTTTTCTGCAACCGCGATCACAATCTAAAACCTGAGGCTTCCAAGTTCAAACAGTATATAGGTTTTAAATTGCGGTTCACAATCACAGTATAAAGGTTTGGGAAGCCTTCACAACTATATTTTAGTCGCATTGGCCAAATTTGTCAGCATTTTTCTACCATACGTATTAAGGATCACAACATATTCGTAATCACCATCGCAATTTAAAATACGAGACTTTCAATAAATTGACAAAGAGAAGAAGTCATTACCCAATCATGACAACCAACTAGAAAATGATCAGCACCTCCAGTTCGGTTCCAGAACGAATGTCTCGTCGCAATCAGGTCTACATAATGATGTAGATATTGAATCAGATTCTTGTGGCTATGTGAATCCTTCACATACAAGGCTTCCTCTAGCATCCTAGAACTGAATGGCAAGTAAAACAGATGAGCCTTCTTTGGATTTTTGGTAACAAATTGTTTATTAGCTTCCATTAGCTTCATAAACCACCCTTCAGAAGCATAGATTCCGGTGAGAAACGGCGAATGCAGTATAGGTCTAGCTCCTTCTCTGTATACATACACTTTGAGTCTCTCTTCCATTAATTCATAGCTCCTGAAAAATACAGTCACATGGAAATTTGAAGTTTAAATGTCAATTCAGCAACACCATTAACTATCATGTTTCATGTAATCACTACCAATTTCTTTCATTGTGAGCCAGTGTTTTTTAAACCAAACCGAACTGGACGTTAAACCGGCCTTTACTACGGTTCGGTTATTTTGGCGGTTCGATCACAGTTTAGTCCCGGTTTAACAGTCTATGGCAGTTGAACCATGAACGGTTTGATGTCGGTTTTTAAAACATTCAAAACACTTAGTAAGATTGCTATAACATATTCATATTTGTGAAATTTCAGGAAAAAAAAATTGACTTCTAGAAAATACTTCTATAAGTTGTTTTCGAAGGAAAAATAAAATAAAATTTTGAGTGATACCTCTTGAACATGGAAACATTATGATAAATCGGACCATAAAGATTTGGATCATTCTTTACAATTGGTGCATTTTCAATCTCTGATCTTGCCTGTAGTAACTCTTGATCAACAATTGAAAACCACCTTGGCTTCTAAAATACAATAAAAAACACATAAGCTTATATCATTTGAACATTATAGAAGGCTGAATTCTAAAAATTTTACATACCATGGATCGATACGAAGCATGGCTTTGAAGCAATAACTTGTTCATTTCAGACACTGTCGTAACTTCTTTAATCGGTGCATGAATTTCTTGACGCTCCTTAGGCACAGTGCTGCTGCTAGAAGAACTCTTGTCTTGTACATTGCCACCATTCTGTGATGATGGATTAAAACTCTCGTTCTTTATCGAATTTGTTATGTTACCATCATTTGATAACACTGCATTTGTTATATTTGGACCGACACTTGTAGTAGAACCAATAGGTGGACTTAAATTTGTTGGAGCATTCTCAGGAGAAGGAGAATACGAATTTACTCTTTCGGATTTATGTTCATGTCTTGATATCGATACACTATTTTCTTGAGACTTATCAAATTCTTGAGATTTGTTTTGTGACAATTCTGGTTCCAAGACAAAACCAGTTATTGAAACAGTATCCATAGTTGCATTAGCTTTCTGAATAGAAAGTTCATCTGTAAAGTTTGCATGATTCAAAATTGTCACATTGGTATCTGTATCTTGAGATATTGCACTTTCTGATGATGTTGGTATTTTATCAGCAGAGAATAGAGAGAGTAGAACATTGCCATAAGATGGTTCAACATACTGAAAACCTAAGATTATTGAAAAAGTAATGCCAATAAGCCATATTAATCTCTTTGTTTCTAGATGAAACATTGACAAAAAATCTCCACCCATTTTGCTAAAATTCTTCAACTATTATCAATTAACAAGAATTTGCATGCATCACCTCTGCAAAAAAAAAAAACACCAAAAGAATCAAACATCAAGTTTGAAAGAATGTCTCTATCTAAGTTAAAGAAAATTATGCAAAAAAATACTAACCAAACCAAACAATAGAACAGAATTTTTTTACCATTTTCTCAGAAAATCAAATATGTATTTGGACTGAAACTAAAATGTAATTGGCCTAAGAAAATGTAGAGAAAGTCAAGAATGAAAGAAAAATCAAAACAAAATACAAGAAAATGAAAGAAACTCACATAAACACAACAAGAACTCACCAAAATGTGACTTGTCACTAACCAAACAACAAAGGTTCAATCCTAATGACACCAAATTTAACATGCAAAACCAAATAAAACAATCAAGAAAAAAATGAATATTTTTCATAACAAAAAATATAGAAAAAAAGAAAAGAAAAGAGAAAGCACATAGGTAAATATGAACTTTACCACAAAAAGAAAAAAAATAATGTACCTTGTGTGGTACACACTTGAAGAAAAGATTCTCAAGAAGAGTTAACTTGAAGAGGTTCCAAGATTTGTTCTTTATCTTTTGTCTTTATTTTGCATGCAGTTTCAGAACAAAACACAAACTTGGGTAGCTTGTAGAATTCTTTAATATATTGAAAGAAAAAAAAAGTGTAACATTTAAGAATTGTGGCACAAATATCAAAATTGGACGTTCCTTCAACGGTGTTACTACTAACCATATAAACATGAATTAAAAGCTATGTGACAATATTTCTTTTTTTTAGTGTATACTATAAAGTTTTTCACAATCAAAGTGGCATAATGAAACTTTCTTGTTCTGACAAGTAATAATAATACTTTAGGTTTATGAACGCCACCGCAACATTAGAGCAGTCAGCAAATTTAATTTTGCTTGTGGAAAAGAAAAGTAAACGGATGTATTATTTTATGCAAAAATTGATTGGAAATGGACAAAAATATCGACCTCACCCGAAAAAAATATCTATATGTATATTAGATAATTTGAATATGACATTAAATTGATTGAGGTTTTGTTTTAATAAGCTATGAAACAATAATACTTGTGATTAAATGATTGATTCAAGAGGTTAATAAACTTCATCAAATAATGAATAGTTGATAATAAAGTTTAACTTTCGAATAGAATCATTTTTGATAAAATGTATTTACCTCATGATCAAACTCCACCAAATTACCATGACTATTTTTCCTTTGTAATAAGAGATTTAACAAAAAAGTTATAATGTTAATAATACTATATATGTATAACATATTCCTAAAAAATTATAATACTATGTATAATATACACTTTCAACCCATTTTTTTTTATTAGTTCAAATCCACAAATTCCACTAAATTTAGATAGAACTCAACCAACAAAAAAGAGAGTTGAAAAATATTTATTTTTAAAGAATTGAAAGATATGTATTTTTCTTTTCCTTAACTAAAAAAAAGATTTTTTTTTAAATTAAAAGTGTGCTGTTAGCACTTTTTATAATACTTTAACGTTAATTTTTTTGAGTTTTTTTATTATTACAAATTAGATCGCGGAGTCTGTCTTGCTTTAATTATTTTATTTTTTTAATAATTCTATTTTACTTCTATTTAATAGAAGTGTTCACAGGTAGGTATACAAGTCAAGTCTCCCAAACCAATCTCAACATCTAATCAAGTTTGGGATCAACATAAACCCAAGAAGAGGAACATCAAATCAAGTTCACTTTTTATTTCTCTAGTAAATACAAAAATAATCACATTCACCTAATCTTAATTCTTAGTAGTTGTCTTCATCCATAAGCAGAGGAACATGAGTTCTATCGATGAGGAAATTCTCATAAATGAAACCAGCAAGCCCACTACCAATGAGAGGCCCTACCCAAAAAACCCATTGGTCAGTCCAATTTCTACTAACCAAAGCAGGCCCAAAAGATCTTGCTGGATTCATGGAAGCACCTGCGAAAGCCCTGCCAGCCAAGATGTTAGCCCCTACAACAAATCCAACCAAAATTGGGCCAAGTCCAGCAAGTCCTCCTTTCTTTGGATCAACCATAGTTGCATACACGGTGAACAACAAAGAGAATGTCAACACAATTTCCCAAACTACTCCTTGAGTACACCCTACTCCACTTTTAAGTGTATGAACCGTAATTGTCTGTTGATCATGTAAGAGACAATGTACAATCATATTCTTAATTAGTTCTTCAACAATAAAAGATACAAATTGATATTATCTACTTTCTTTTTATAATCCAGAATATCTGGATCATTATTTTCTCTATCATTTGTATTGAATGAAATAATTTTAAATATAAAAAATAATATAAGTTATTCAAGAATATATGTAGTATTTTAATTTTTATTTTTGCATTGTCTGGTGACTTCTAGTCAGATATGAGATTTTCAATGTCCGTTCCGGGGGTTCATTGTTGCCTAGATGCAACATAAGGGAGTAAGGATGTTTCTTGTATGGTGCTTCATCTTGAGGCGGTACATCTCTATACTGATGAATAGAAAAGTACGTGACGAGAGGAACTCAAGACTTATTGGAGTTTGTTTATGGCGTTTGAAAAGTCTATGAGGATGGTTGAGCAATGAATATTTGGAAGGTGTATAAGTTTTCATGTCATGAGTCGTGCATGTCACCACCCTGGTGGCCTGGTTTGTGTTACTAATGAGACAGGGGAATTTAAGAGCCACATTTTACATATTTCAAAACCATCTAGAAAAGACCCCAATACTCTTTGTGAATAAGGGGCTAGTTTTGGATTCAAGACCGTTAGGGAATGTCCTCCAAGAACCTATGTTCATCATGAAGAGTATACCTCATGGTTGTTGTCTTGCGTTATCCAAGGCATCAAAAAACGCTCTTATCATGTGGATGCTAAGTCGGTTTATATAGGAGCTTCATTAGTTGTCATTGCTTCCTCGTCGCACATTACAAGTTTTAAAGCCTCGAACTAGGAAGGATTGCAGGTTTAAGAATCACAAGTCCTTGCAACAATATCACATTTTTGGTTGCTTGGCTAAATGGAGAGGAGTGGGTGGTCTTGCGAAGTTGGTTGAATTTGTGTTGGGAGATTATGGGCTATGGTGTGAGTTATGGAAGAGATTATTTTGAGGATGAAGACAAAAGAATGGCCATAATATCAAACAATACTTTTGTAAGGCTGTAGATGGACACTTCGCAACGGCTGTGAAGGTGTTTGGGTCATCCAATGTGGCCCTATATAACAAAGCTATGATGGAGGTTTTGGGGGATAAACACCTGTACAAGTCACCTCCCTCCAAGCCAACCACCATATTTTTTGTAGCTCCCCTTGTGATTGAAGTTGACATTGTTCTCAGGTTTATTAAATTGTTCCCCAAAAGGACATGGTGTTGTAGAGATGGTTTGTGGACCCAACCCCTATTATTTGTGTTGAGTGGAAGAGGTTTTGTTCTGACAAGAGATATTTTATGTGCTATCACTCTAGGGTTAACTTATGGATAAGAATAAGGTGTCCGTTGAGTTTGGTATAATTTGTAGCTTTTTCACCCTTGACACGGTTATTAAAACATGTTGGTGGAATGCGCCTTATTGTAGTATGTACTAGTTGGAGGCGTCCGATATCCAAGGTTGCTATGAAATAAGTCCGTAAGGATGTGTCCTAATATCTCAATGACTTTTAGTTTGGTGTTGGGATTTCAGGTGGTGCAAAGGTCTTTTTTATGACGCTAACACTACAAGAAAATTGCCATATAGCAACGGTCACTTTTAGCAACTGTAGAAAAAAGAGTTGCTATAGATAAAATTTAGCAACTGATGTTCCAATACCCCGTTGCTATAGGTTAAGAATGAAAAAGCA
>Ga0228711_1003593_pt1 | contig 24103 bp, 5 predicted proteins | sample MedpolnodulmetaG_2_FD_177996 | JGI IMG/M metagenome (GOLD analysis project Ga0228711, IMG submission 177996) | Root nodule microbial communities from Medicago polymorpha collected in Santa Monica, California, United States - brown nodules | ecosystem: Host-associated > Plants > Roots > Nodule...
GAATAGTGTTCTTATAATTAATGGAGTCTCACGATTAAGTCGTACTTAATGTTCAATTAAATGAACTAATTATTCTAAGGACTTTATTAATTTGAAACAAAACAAAATCATTAAAGAAATGTCTTATTATATATATATATATATCGAGGTTACTCGAACGCTGTAATGATTATATCTTTTAATTAGTCGAACGATGTTTTTTCATTCGCCGACAAAGGTTCGACCTTTCTACCAAATTGCGGATATAACTACAGTGAGACTTAACTTTTTATCAGATGAATGAACTATAATGAGTCGTTCGTTTGGATCAAACGAACTATAATGTGCCTTAACTTTTTATCAGTTAAATTGTGATTTGATTTTTTGACAAAGGTTCAACCTTTCTTCTGCATCAAATAACCCAAGATGAAACTCAACATACGATCAATTAAAATAGAGCAAATTCCACTCTCATCCTCTAAAAGAAGTTTGAATTACACTCCCCTCTTGAGTTAAAATATACACTTTTCTCCGTTGAAAAATAAAACTTATACAGATGCTTGAATTACAACCCCCTCTCAAATAATTAAATGCACTACACTTTAATCTATCTTAACATAAACAAGTATTTTTACAATATATACAAATTCGAAAACACCATTTAAGAAAAAAATATAATTCATGTCTTTGTTATTTAAGTGTCAATGATGATTAACTTTTAATATTTTGTTATTAATTTTATAACTTAGAACATAAATTACATTTTAAGTGTGAAATGTTTTCTAATATGTTTTGCATAAGAGGTGGGGGAGTGTATATTTAACATAAGAGAGGAGCGGAGTGGAGTGTAATTTAAGCATATTTCAAGGGAGAGGAATGTAATTTACTCATTAAAATATTGTCATATCATTTTATAACATAGGTTAAACCTTTTTTATGAATCATATGAACTATAGCGAGCCTTCGCGGTTACTCGAACTGTGGTTAACACTTATTTATTTATTTATTGGATAAAATCAATGTATGTCCCATCACTTTGTGGGGGTTCAATTTTCAAAGTGTAAATCCACAATGATTTAAACCAATAAGAGAGTGAGTATTAGGGAGAGTGTTCAAAAGAGAGTGTTGCTAGTCTTACTCTTCTAACAAAGGTTTGAGCTTTCCTCTGAATCAGATTAACTATTGTGTGACTTAACTCGTTTTTGATCGAACTGCTGTTAGTTATTTATGTCAATGGTTTGACCTTACTTATATATCAGATGAACTATAATGAGACTTAACCCGTGATTGGTCGAAATGTGGCTTGTTCCTTTTTTGCCAATGATTTGAAATTTTTTCTTGAATGTATGAGCAACGATGAGACTTAAATAGAGATCAATCAAAATTGTGGTTATCACATTGACTGAAAAATGTTCGACTTCCCCTGAATTAGATGATATATTTTGAAAATTGTTAAAGGAATATATTTTATATTTATTGTAATGAAATAATTATTTTTTATTTTTATCGTATCTAATTTTTGTTTAAATATATTTATTCTATTTTATAAATACACATGTCTTTCCTGTTATTTTATTTAATTTTCTCTTCTACTATACCACTAAATAATTGCTAGTATCTTTAAAAAAAAATTGCTAGTATCTTATTTTGTTTTCTTTATCTTTCTTTCGTCGATAAAAAAAGTAAAGAAAGTTGAGACTAATTGTATCTCTTTATATTGTTGGGAATATAAAAGTGAATTATATATATTTCAGAGACTAAACTAGGTCTTATAATTTTTCTCAAGAACTAAAACGAATCTTTGTTTTTTATAATTTGTCAACAAAATATTTGTTTAAGTTAATAGCATTGGTCATCTTATAAATAAAATAAGATAACGTTTAGACTAATATTGATAGATTCAAGCATATGATAATATTTCCTCAAAAAAAGCATATGATAATATATAATAATCTAATTAAGAGAAAAAATCTAATTGATCTCAGAAAAAATAACGTTTTGGAATTATTATTTTTTGGATCCAAGCTTAAAAAAAAGAAGATATGGTGCAAAAAAATTGTAGAAAAATAAAAATTTAAAACAAAAAAGAGTAAAGAAAAGAGAAGAACAAAATTTGTCTAAACAATTGAAATGTGGAAATAAAATATCTCATATAATTTTTTGATTGGAAAAACAAAAGCACATTAATTGAATATGGGGTAAAAATGCAAATAACAAATTCTATGTAAAAAATATTTCCATATTTGATTTAGTTAATAGAGTATAGATTGTTCAATTTAATTGGTTGATATCATGAATGATAAATTACCCCCAAATCATGAGGAGGTAACGTAGACCTCACTGCTAAATAGGGTAAAACAATTCATCATCATCGTTAAATCATGTTTCTCATACTACTCGTGTAATACCTCAAATCACACATCAACACTTAACCATGTAGCTTTTAACATTCCAAGTAAACTATCAATCATAATACTAAGTGGGGCATAAACGATCATCATCATTGTATTTATATCATGTAGCATTTCACATTTCACATGATATTAAGACAAGTACATTGGTATTTTGCATGATTAATAAGTTAACAATGAAAGGCCATAAGATTAGAAGGCATAGGAATGCAGGAAATTTTGCTTAGCCAGGAAAATTTGGCTTAGTGAATTGAAGGCAGAGGCAAAATCAGGTTTAAGGACAAGGAATTTCGCTTAGCCAAGATAATTTGGCTTATGGAGTCCATACCTCAAAATTTCTCAAAACTGGAAAATAGACACACGACCAAATGCATATGTATGACACGCAACATGAAATTAACACCACCAAATCATATCCATACAATCATATAAACTATACGATCCTTTCTTCACTCAATGTTATACACGAAATCATGATAAGCTAGCTTAGAATCAAAATCCCAAAATTCAAAACAATCCACACTCTCATGCATATGGAAATATGGAAGGAAAACTCACCTCAATTGAATTCTTATCCTAGATGAGATGGTGAGATGAGAATGATGGTGGACGGTGAAGATGATGTGTTGGAAAATTTAAGTCTAAATAAAAACAGATTTCATAATACATGTTCAACAATCATAAATCAATAGGGGAAGCAAATGAAACATTGAACATGATTAAGATTGAATCTACGACATGTTTGATTTATCAAGGATATCAAGAATTAAGGTATTAGAAATACCTGGATAAAGCTTTCATGACAGCCCTCTCAACAACGACAACGATAAGGAGAGAGGAGGTGATCTGAAACAAACATCAACGGTTAGCGGCGACTGATTTGGTTCTTCCTCAACTGATACCTTTATGCCTCAAGTTCTCTTCAGATGGGGAGAAGAGAGAGTTTGTCATGTACGGTGTATTGAGACCATAGCCTCTTTTATATTGGATGAGCATTATGGTTTCCCATTATTCCGTTAATGGGCCATCCAGACATCCACTCGTTAAGTCCATATCAACTAATTAAATATTTAATTAATTATCTGATTAGAAATCTAATAGCTTTATTATTTAATTTGAGCACTAATCAATTAAGGCTCACAATTGATAAATAGCTAATATAATTATTATTACGATATTTGCCCACATAATGATATTGGAATATAATAAATAATAAAATATTCCAACAATCTCCCACTTGGGCTACATATCTTAATAATTATATTAGAATTCTTTAGGCGCGCAACTGAATACTATTTATCTTTAGATTTCAACTTTACAATCTGGTCCACTTCATATATTAATAATGGGACCACCGCGGCTGTCGCCGCTGACATATAACGTGACGGAACCCCGACGACCACCCCATCAATGCACTTGATGACATAGATCGATATGGATGAGTGTCATGAAAATTTCATGCAATATGATCTCTAAATCATGCCTATTTCCAATTGATCAAACTGAAACTTTAGTGAGATCAAACTGAAGTTTGCAAATTCAATATTTGCACAAAATGGTACAGAGATGGTTATAACAAAATAACCTCATGAACTTTATTTCTGCAGAAAATCGTAACATAAAGTCTGTATCGATACCAAAACAAAAGTATAGAACATAAAATAAAAGAGACTCCCACTAATCCAAGACATCTTTAATGACAACAACCATAGAAAGACCTTAGGTGTCATGTCTTTGATTAGTGGTATAGCTAGCATAAAGTTTGTCTCTACGTGTTCTATCATTTAACAATAACAATCTATAAGGTAATGAACCTTATAAACTTTGTTAATATGACTAAATTATGTCACTATATATCTTAAGTGGTCTTTCAATACATTTTACTATATGCAACCAAGTGACATAAATAATTACAGTCATTTCACCATTTCTTGAGTTAGGATGTGTATTATCTACTTACATCTAAAAGCCATAGTCTGACACACTAATGATCTCCAAATTGTCAGATTTCTGATGTGAGCATAAGCTCTCTTGTTTTCTTTAATAATCCTTACGGTTGCCTTTTCAAAAATTCAAACTTTGAATTGCTCAAGTATCTGCCAAATAATCTTGTTATATACGTTATTTCCAAATGCGTATAATAAAATCATACATAAAAATCCTAGAGGCAAAGCATAGAAAAATACTTATATTTCTGAATGCATAAATTTCTTAATGGGCAATATTTGAGACTGAAAAGTCTCGGTGATTGAGGTCATCCAAAAAAAAAAAATTATGTCATTTCATTTTCAACTTTATTGATATAACTCTTTTGTGATATCCAAATAATACATTGAGAAGAATCTCTAAGTATTGAAATACCTAATACAAAAGAGGTGTCCCCAGGATCTTTCATCACTAACTTTTGTTAGAGATTTCCTTGGTTTCACATAACAAACATATATCAGTGTTGACTAAATAAAATAAAATAGACATATCAAACTAGGAATATAAATTTACTCCCACTGAACTTGCTAAATCCACAATTCTCCGTAATATTATCTCAAAACAAAATGAGACAATTACTTTATGAGAATTTGTTGGTAACACTAAAGAGACAAATTTCTTAACTTATAAGTGGATTTCATGACTTTGCAAACCATCTACTTTGTATCAATTGACACAAAAGTTTTATTCAGCTGCACCATATTGTATCATTAATGTCATCATTAAGAAACACTATTGAAATCCATCTTATGCAACTCAAAATTATAATAAGCAAACTAGTATCATGATTGTCCTAATAGAGTCTTTCAATTAAACTAAATAGAATTTGTCTTTTCAGTCAATTCTTAATGACACTAGAATCCCTAGTTCTTGAGGGTGTTGAGTTTGATCTATATGAAATGATTTTTTTAACTTGATCGAGAGGAAGAACAATAATGTACTTATGAGGTTCTAAATATACTATAACAATAGTAACTATATGAATTAGTTTAGAACTAATTATTCCTCATTCCATTTTGTTCTATTACCATATCTCTCCCCCAAACTCAATATCCTCAAGAAAACCTAACAATTTATGTCTCAAATTTCATTAATTTGTGGGACGAAAAAATTATAGTTTTCAAACCCTTAAACATATTAGAATGTCACAAGTCATAACTGAATTGACTCTAATAATTGTACTTAAAAGACATATTGAATCATCATTTGAAAATAAAACTCAAAATATCTTGATTTATTCAAAGAGAAATTAAAACAAAAATTAATTCAAATAATGATTCACTAAATTGTCTTTTAAATACAAAAAAGCTAGTAACGACAATCTAAAATTGGTTAAAAAAAAGAATAAATCAATCTTTATCGACTTTGTCCATTCTAAACTGATATATCTTTCAACATCATTAGACATAAGTCAGTCAAGATTACCTTTCTTTATTTTCCCTTATCTTTTGAGGTATTTTCCGAATGAGCACTATTTTATTTTCTCTTGCTTCAATTTTTCTTTATTTTCACACTTTATGAATTGATCCTTCAAAAGATCATTTCTTACTATATCAGTTATAAACTTAATTGTGTAAATATAATACTAAATGCTGAATTTTCGAACAACTCACCTGATAGTCGAAATTATAGTGTCTCAGCAAGATTAAATATTTACATAATGTGCTCTTAATATTTTCTTTGTCTAATAATCTTAATAGAATACTCACTCTCCAATGAGAGCTTGTCTTTCTCTATATTGCTTCAAAAGCACCTTAGTTTAAGCAAAGGAAATATGACAAAAAAATTTGTCATCTTAAACAACACCTCTAATATATATGATATTTTAACTTTATGATCACACGTGACCTATGGAATTTGGTGTATACTCACTTGTCAAACTTGATTCTCACATTAGGTACTGAATTTGTGAGAGAATGTGAGTTTCACCATTCTTATCTAAGGTCTAGATCCAAGAACAATATCAATGTTCTTCTTTAAATCCTAAAAATTAGAATATTAAGAGTTAAAAAATTTAACTCAAATTAGCAGATACACAAACTATATTAGCTCAAAGAGAACTAGAGTAGGCAAATGTACTCACCAAAATACCTAACGCATCATCAATATCAAGTCGTTAAATAATAATATCAATTGCTAGTGGTATTTTATAGCAATGATCAAACAATGACAATTTACTTTGACAAAGTATAAATTCTTATAATTGTCGAATGTTTACCATCACAGGTGTGGATGTAAACTCTTAAATACTTAAACGAGTTTACATTCACATAACATTAGTCGACATGTCAAAATTAATTAATTATAAGACATGCACAATTTATCTTTATTTGTAAATTAAAAGACAAAAATAAGATACCAAGCGCACCATTAAAACACAATCTTTGTATATGATGATGTTGAAAATTGTGAATTTTTTGTTTGAGTTGATGAAGCTGAAGAATTAGGTTACTTTAAAAACAATGAAATTGGTGTTGGTCATGGAAGAAAGACAAGATTGATGGAGAAGTTTCAATCCATGGTTAAGCCTAAGAAAAGTGGCAATGAAGAGGTTTGGAGGGCCAGGTTGATGGACAAAGTTGACCGTGTAGGAAGTGAGTATAGGGTGATTAAGTATTTGATAGTTATAATTTGCTTGTTTGCGTAGTTTAACACGCTACTGTATTGTACTAGGTGTGTGTGTAATGTTGTAATGAAAAGAGGTTGAAGATGAATGAATGCAACCTTTATGTGGAAATATTTCCATCAAATTAGTCCTTCAATTATTTGCCTAAGTATCAAATCGATCCCTACATTATATAAAATTACCTACAAATTATTTAAACAGATGTCAATGTGATCCTTAATGCATATATGTGCAGAACATAGTAAAAAAGTAAAGAGACGCAATTTGATCCTTGATTATACCATCAAATAGTTGTAATTCAGTCATTACACTACAAGTGGAGGAATATTACATAGGCAAAAAGCAACCCAACTATGGGGCATTAACAAGTCATAAGTCACACATTCCATGATCTTAAATATTACATATCCAAAAAGAAATCCAACTAGGGGGCATAATTTAAACAAGTCTAAATATTACATTTTCCAAAAGCATAATTTAATCAGGCATCAAACATCACTTCTTTGGAAATCATGGGTTGGGATAAACTCCATGAATTCAGGTTGAGTAGAACCGGATGCGTCATAACTTGGATATAGTACTCTAATAACTTAAGGAGAAGTTGAATGTGGTGGAGCAGGACCCCTCAATGGTGTTTGCTTAGACCTCTCAGTTGAAATAAAGGTGGGTTAAGAAGTGGGAGGCGGTTTTAGAATTTGAAAGCGAAATTAATTCAACAAAAACATGTATGGCGTAATGGAAAAAACAATGATGGATGACCATCTGTAACTTGGCTCAACTCCCACCAAGGAATTTTTTTCACTCACACGCTCCTAAATTCTACTTCAAACTCTACACATGTTACTCCTAAATGCAAATAAAACCTCAAGTTTAGTAATTAACCTACATGCATTATTCAATGATAATAATAGAAGATCCTAACTATTTTAAATTATTCATATAGAGGGAAATTCGGGATGCAACATTTGTTATTTATGTTTAGATACTGGCATTCAAATCTTATTTTGGAACTTTGCTCTAAAATTGTTGTTGATGCATAAACAACATAGAGAAGATATATCTTAACTTGTTTGTAAATTAGACAAATGCATTGACTTCCTTAGTATTTCAAATTCTTTGATTATCGCCGTGAAAAACAAACGTGGTTGCTCACACTTAGTTACAGCGGCCACAAATTAGGCTTTCACTATTTTTTTTTGTTAATTATACGATCTTGTATTGCTGACACTATTTATAATGAAATGGATTGGGTTTGCTTTTGTTGAAAAAATAACTTAAGAGGTAAAAATAATAAAAATAATAACAGTGGATTGAAATTCAATGCTCTCATTGGCTTGCCCAAAATTAACAACATAAAAAGCTTCAACTCATTTACTCAATATTCTATTTAAAGAGGCAATTTAGAAAACGTACAAATGATGCATGTTGCATGTTCTCTGGGATTATATATTTTATTGCCTTTCATCTCGTAGTAATTACAAACTAAAAACATCTACAATTCGTACGGTTTCTCAAATGGCACATAAAACCAAATTACAAAAAAGAAACCAAAGAAAAAGAAAAATCCTACTTCAATTGTGATGATTAATTTAGACAGATTCTAAGTTCGTTACATTATTACTAGCTGGTAATAGCAAATTCCTACAAACTGGACACGAACCATTAACCTTCAACCATGTATCAACACAATCTCGATGAAAATAGTGGTGACATTGCGGCATCATCCTCAAAATCTCCGATTCCTTATAATCCGAAATACATATCGAACATATGGTGTCATAATCATGATTAATTGTGGCAATGTTGTTTTTGTCGAAGGTGAATGTGTGGTAAGAGTTGATGATGCTACGAGGGAGCCCTTCCACGGTGTTTTTATTATCGACCACATGTTGTATAGATGCTGGGTTGAAATTAGGATTTTGGACGTGATGATCACCATGTGAGAAAAAATAAACGTAGCAAACTCGAACGAGTAGGGCTATAAAGATTAATAAGAGAAACAACCTTGTAAATGTGTCTAATTCATGGATGGTGTTCATGCCTGGTGAAGATGTATTGGAGGCGGTTTGAGAGGACATTAGTGGCCGAAGGTGGAGGATACAATTCCTTCAACAAAAAAAAAGGGCGGAGGACACAATTTGTGATATGATATGTATAGCGCTAGCCAACTTGGCTGGAATATTAATTTGGAGTTTTATTTTTTTGGGTTTAGCTAGGGTGGAGAAATGAGGAAGGTTTAGTGTTATTGGTTGGCAACACATTGAACAAACTTGAATCTAATTGAAGTTGTATACAAACAGAATCTAAAAATTAACCAACAGAAATTTATTAGCTGTCGTACTATGGGAAATGTTTGTTTAATTTCTCGTAGTTGTTTGTTCTATACTTGCAATTTTTACATTTTGTTTTCTTGGACATCATGCAATTTGTTATTTTTGAGAAGAGGTTTTTTTAGTTAATAAAAGGCTTGTTGCATTCTATATATGGGAGAATGTTAATCTTTTTTATTCGTTTATTTTTCAGAAATACAAGAAGGAGAAATCAAATTACATTCATATCTTATAATTAAGGTATTTTTTAATATAATATGTGTCCCTTCTTTCAATCAGTAATTGAATCGTGGTAAAATGCACATTTCAAGATTAAAAGTGCGGTTCTTTTTATTTTTAAAAAAGAAGATAAAAAGTGTGGTCCAACTGCTTTAAAAGAAAATATGTTACAACAAAACACAATGATTTTTTATACAAGTAAATATAAGATATTTTTTTTGTCTCCGTGAGTTTAATTCAGTTGGTAGAGACATTGCAATATACATACATGGTCGGATTCGAACCATAGACATCCCACTTTTTTTTTGTTTGATCAAATATACATCCCACTTATTCACCTTAAAAAGTGAATTTCTAACCACTAAATATTTTGCTTGACAAAAAAATATAATATTTTTTTTGAAGGAAAAAAAATATAAAGTATTCAATATCGGTCATATATTTTTTTTGAAAGGAATATTGTTCATATTATTATAGAATATTTCTATTTTAATGCGATTTAACTAACTTTTACTTTTTTTACTAATACTAATTTTGTAATGTGAATTTAAATAATAGAAAAAAAAAATTTAGTCCAAGATAGTGTATCCTTTTATATATTAGTAAGATATTTTGATGATAAAATTGTAATTGGAATAGTTTAAATGAAGATTCTCTAAAACAAGTTTAAAGAAAGATTATAATCGAAAGATAAAAAAAAAATGAGTCCAAAATCATGCATGCATTTACACACATATATATCTTTCAAAAATATATATGTAGATCTACATAATTATAATTTATATATATCTTTCAATATATATATATATATATATATACATATAGATCTACATAATTATAATTTATCATATACAAGTTAGTTGATAAGGTTTGTAAAAAAAAATAAAATCATTGGTAGGGTTTACCAAAAAAAGTAGTTGGTAAGATCCTTTAAAAAAAACCTAGTTGGTAACTGTTCGGTAAAAATAACGGATATCTGATAAGTTAGCTGATAGTTTACAACTGATAAGCTATTTGTAGTGTTTTATAAAATTAGCGGTTCAACTAGCTGATAAATGTAAAATGACATAAAAGAGTATTTTTTTAAGGATACAAATGTATTTTTAATTCATAATAAAATTTATATCAATTGATATTTAGGTATTTTTTTTAAAATTTATATATTTTTTTAAAAAATTTAAAATTATTAATATAATATATCTTTTATGTTATAAATTAAATTTTACTCACGAAAATTTTATTTTATATTTATCTTGATTTAAGTGTTTATACTTTATAAAATAATTAAACGTAACAAATGACAGTTATCGAAATGTATTATCATTATCATTATTTTTTTTGAGGGATTATCATCATTATCATTATTATTATTATTATAATATGTTATTAACAATAATGTATGTTACATTGAATAATATCTTCTTAAGTAAAAATAATGTATATTTTTATTGAATATTATATAAATTATTAACGATGGAAGGGCTAAATAAACACAAAACATTTTTTTAGAGGTATATTTAGTTCAAAACCAGAATGTATATTTTCATTAAATAAAAAAATATATATGAAGGTTATATTCTATATGCATAAAAAATGAGAAAAGTGGAAGCATTCAAATATACTATTCTATACTATGTTTGTATTTTTCACAGTACTATTATGTTATTAACGAAACACTGTTTTTATAAATATGAGACTTATTTATTATATCAATGTGCTATTTTAAATTATAGGTGAAATAAATTATAATGGGTAAACATGAATTTTACATAAAATATAAGGGTAAAAATGGAAGAAAAATTATAAGCTATAAGCTCAAACACTACTTGAAATAGCTTTTGAAAAATAACTTATAAGCTCGTGAAATAAGTTATAAGCTTGTGGTGAAAAGACATTACCGAACATAGTTTTTTTGGTCAAACGAGCTTATAAGCTATCCGCTACAAGCTATAAGCTTGTTTGATAGCTTTGCCAAACAGACCCAAGATCCTTTAAAAAAAAAACCTTAAATGGTAAGGAATTTACTTAGGTCTGTAATTACACTTCCTTGATCTAGGGTTTGCTCTAACCCTAGTCAACCTTGGAGTGCCCAACATATGTATATTTTGACGGTTACTTCGTTCTTGACTTGCTTCATCTCTCTCTCTCCGTAGATGCTTTCCAATTCGACGATGAAGGATTCAGCATTGAATCACCTAACACCGCTTCCTATTCGAAGTTCCAGTTAACACTCGAACACGCTTTTGGAGACTCCGATTTCTCCGATGCTGGCAACTTCTCCTCTCACCTCAAAACTTGGAGCCATGGCGCTCAGGTTCGTTGTTTTCTTTATTAATCTGTATACTCTCTATAATTCATATTGAAATTTCATAGGTTTTTTTTATAAGCTTGAAATTTTTCAAACCTCAACAGTTCGTTGATTGGTTATGAGTTGCTGAATCGGTTTTGAATATACTTTTATGCCAAACCTGCAAATAATTTGTCGCGTTGATTCTAATTTATTGTGCTGAATTAGAATGGATTGATAAAATTGTACTGGGAAGCAATTTTGATCTGTGCATTAGAGATTCATATTGGTCGGGTTTAATTTTGTATGGAAATACGACTTGCATGTATTGTAAGATACTGATAATCATAGGTTCATCTTTATGACAGGTTTTTACTTGTGTACTTTATGCATTTTTCGACAAATATTATTTGCTCAGGACACAAGTAAAATATGATTATCAGTATCTGTGGTTTACTTGTGTACTTTACAAGGAACTTTATCTGTGGTTTACTAATTAAAAGTATAACAACTACGGTGTATCATCATTATCAACAACTGTTCGTGTGTGGCATTCTCGTCCTCTTTCACACGCTTGTCTCCCTTGCTTGTTTCCTAATTATACCTAAATCAATTCTACTCAAAACAATCAAACATATCAAAATCAAATTTTCACCTCTAAAATCAATTCCCACTTGCATCAGATGTGAACTCAAACATTGGCCTAATCTGTTTGTTCGAAGGTGAAATTACAAGTCTTTTGCAGCTAAAAAAAACACAGTGACAATTTGCAGCTAAAAAGAACGAAACCTTGATGAGAAAAATGGATGGTGAACTGAATCAGTTCTTTGAAATTGTTTAATCACGCTTTTACACCTTACCTTTATTTTTTATTGTTAAATTTCAATTGATTTAGGTATAATTTTCTCCACAATTACACCACAAAGGAGGAACTAATTTCTCAGATGTTTATTATTCAGTACTCAAATTTTGTAGATATAGAGCGTAGAAAAGTACATATTATTGCATATCATGTCTTTGCAGAAAGTGCAGAAAAATGAGAGAAAAAAATCACTTGAAAGCTCATATCATTCCACTTGGTGCCACTACAATAGGACTTCTAACAGTGTGTGCTCCACCATCTTCAATCCAAACAAGATCCCCAAATGAAACATATTTCTTCTTGTACATATCACACTTTATGACAATGTAGTAACTTTGTTTCTCATTTCTATTACTGAAAGTTAATATTTCAGGTAACACTCTCACCACACAACCTTTGGGTTGTGTCACTTTAGCTCTATATGTAGCCGCACCATCACCAACATTGGTAACAGTCCTGTTAAATGTGTGAACCGTTGATCTTGTTTTTTTGTTGTAGAAAGCTATAAATGATGGGTAATTAAGATCCAAAGAAGGGTTTTCACAACCATAAGAACTTGATCTTGTGATTGTTAAAATTTGCCTCTTTGTGAACTTCAAACCACAAAGGAAATTAACATAGTCTTGTGGTGTGCAATCATAAACTAAACCTGGATTCATTGCTCTATTAGGATCAATCTCACCAGCACCGATAGCAAGAGGTGAAGCATATTGAGAAGGGTTACTGTTATCCCTTATTGGATTTTGTGTATTGTCCAAAGGATTGGCTGTGGTTATTAATGCAGATCTTATAGAAGCAGCATTCCATTGTGGATGTGCAGCTTTGAGAAGAGCAACAACACCAGAGGCATGAGGACAAGCCATGGATGTACCTGACATGAAATTGTAGTCACTTGATAAGTACTTATTTTTGCCAATTCTAGCTGTTGGTTTATATGGAACAAAAGCAGCAAGAACACTAGATCCAGGTGCCATTATGTCAGGCTTCAAAATCCATGGAAAGCCATGTGATGGACCTCTTGATGAGTAATGTGCTGCAATTGGTGCTGGCTTTATTCCAAGAAATGTTTGTTGAAACTTAATGCTTGCTGTTGGATTATTCCTATTGCGTTTTGCATACTTGATCACAGATTCTGCATCTTTTGTCTTGATTACAATACTTGGAGTGTAGATATGTCTTAAATCAATCAAGTCAGGTCTATCATAGACAAACACTGCCCCTAACACATTGGTTTGTGCAACAACATCGATTTGATCAAACAGTGTTGAAGTTGAGTTTGACATTGAGTCACAAATAATGATGACTTGCTTGTTAACCTGAGATAAAAGCTTCACTGAATTGCATGAAGATATAGTGTTATCGTAAACAAGAGGAAGATTTTCAACAATAGTTCCATTTGATGCAAACAAAGTCCAACCAACAATGATTTGACCATTTCCCAAAACAAGAGTGCCAAAAGTTCTATCTATGGTTCCTGCAGCTACAGTTAGGACCCAAGGGATACCATTGTGCAAGGTTCCATGCTTAGGTCCTGAGTTACCTGCAGAAGATGAAACAACAATCCCTTTCTCCATAGCTGCGAAAGAAGCTATTGCTAAAGCATCTTCATAAAGTGGAACATCATCGATTCCAATAGAAATTGAAATCACGTCAACACCATCAATAATTGCTTGGTCCATTCCAGCTAAAACATCAGAAGCCATACCATCCTCTTCCCAAATGACTTTGTACATAGCAATCTTAGCTTTTGGTGCAATGCCTCTTGCTACTCCTTTAGCATAGCCAAAATAAGAAGCTCCGTTGACATAGTTACCTGAAGTCCGAAGCAGACAACTCGATAGTAAGCTGAGAGTACTAACATAATTTGGTACAATTTGTCTGAAAAAAAAAAAAATTAACATAGTTACCTGCAACAGTTGATGATGTATGAGTTCCATGTCCGACACTGTCTCTAGCTGAGTTCATGCTGATTCTAACATTTGGATTTGAAGCAATCAAACCTTTGTTGAAAGATCTAGCTCCAATCAGTTTGAAGTTGCACATGGAGGCATTGAATTTATGGCCAGTTTCACATGTTCCTTTCCATTTGTTTGGAAATTTCTTTGTCATGCCATCATCTTTAAAGCTTTGACTCTCAGGCCACACACCAGAATCAATAACACCAACAACGACATCATCTCCAAAATTTGAATGATGCCATAGTCCACTTGGTGAATCTAGTGAAAGAAATTCAAAGGTATGAGTTGTGTCAATGGTGGCTTTTCTATCTTGATATGCTGTAACAAAGCCATCAATGTTCTTAAGAATCTCTAACTCATTTGAAGATAACACTGCACTAAATCCATACATGGCATGATCATAGGTGTACACCAGTTTCTTCTGTGATTGCTTTGATGCTTGGTCATAATCATCAGGTACTAATGTTTTTGATTTTAAGGAATGAATGGTGGATTTGAACCAATCATGATGAGTTGTGAAGACTTGAGGAAATAATGATTTGTTCATATGGATTATATATGTGGAAGTCTCAGCATTGCTATGAAAGGTTAATAGAAACCAAAGAGAAATTAAGAGAAGTGAAAACACATTGTTAGGCTCCATTGATTATTTTTGCAACTAAACAATGAAATGTTTTGGCTCTTGATTCCTCTTATCATGTGACTATATAGGATTTTTAGAGAATGTAAATGATGTTGACATTCATAAATTGTTTAGAAATTTGAGGATGATATTAATTCAAAATGATTGAAACAGAATTTTTTTTGCTTTAGAATTCGTTCTAACTAATCTTTGGTCCTTTAAGCTTTTTATTTTTGTCCTTAAAACATCAGCGTTATGACGTAATTTATGTTTGTTTCAAAATATTTTATTTTCGGAATCACCCATCTGAATTATCTAACAAATGTTGCCTAAAAAAATGGCACAAAAGCTAACTTTCGAATTGTTTATTACTTCAAAAGTTTTTTTTTTCTTTTTTTGGAAAAAATTACTTCTAAAAGTTACTAGCATCCCAAAGACATGTTTTAAAAGTTTCAAAATGTTAATTTATGGCCTTTCAGGAAAGGCAAAAGTTAATTTGTGAAAGTAGTAAACAACTCATAATCCTCAAATGAATAGAAACAACACATAAGTTAAGTTTGAGAAGGTAATATGTAGAAGTAAGAAATAGAAATATACTCATAAGTTGTGGAAAGATGTTTTCGAAAAAGAAATAATAAAAACCCGGATCCTCCATATTCGGCTTTATGGCGCAACCACAGTAGAGTGTAGATCATTCGATCAAGAGAGGAAAATAACTCTTCATGACCGGTTGCATCATAAGCCAGGTCGAAGAGGATCCAATTTGAAAAGGAGACAAATAATTCACCCATAGGAAAGTCTATCTCAATAGGGGTTCTAAATAATTCCTAAAAAAATAGGGGTTCCAAAAACAACTCTCCAAGATAACCATGTTACAAACTACTTTTGAAGGTGTAGTCATGCCCACTTCAATCGAAGTCCATTAAAACTTAAATATTATAGGGAATTTTTTCCATTTACACTTCTAAAATATTCCACACATTTTAATAGGAGTATATATATATGGCATTATATTTTCGGAGACATAAAAACTGTATATTCTTTGTTCTGAAAGTGTACTTCTATAGTTTGTGTGGGATGAGAAAAGAAGCTCCCATATAATATGGCAAAGACTATCGTGAAATCCTATTGTGAACAACCATCTCACAATACAACATAATTGACATCTAGTAACACTTGAAACTTGTTACTAAATCAAGAAAAATGTTACTGATTAAATTTAGTAACATTTGAACAATTGTTAGGTAAAGCCCATGTTACTAAAGAGCTTTGGTTACATTTTATTGTATTATTTGTAACATTCAAAAAGTGTCTTTTTGAATGAAATCAGCTCAGTAACATTTGAATGAAAAGAGCTTTAGTTACTAAAGAGCTTTAATCCCATATCTAGTTTACTCAATTGATTAACTCAGAAATCAAAGTTTAGGAATGAAATTTATAAATTTCTAAATAAGCTTATGATGGTTCCAAACACATGAATGAAATTTACAGAACAAAAAACATGAAGATGTAGAATCAGTTTGTGAAAATAAACAACCAAGATAATGACAACCAAACACATGATAAGGTTGCATTTGAATGAGTGTTTTTAAAGAGTGTAAGAAAAGTAGATAATATTGCATATCATGTCATTGCATAAGGTGCAGAAATATGAGGGGGAAAAAAACACTTGAAAGCTCATATAATTCCACTTGGTGCCACTACAATAGGACTTCTAACAGTGTGTGTTCCACCATCTTCAATCCAAACAAGATCCCCAAATGAAACATTATCCTTCTTGTACATGACACACTTTATGACAAGGGAGTAACTTTGTTTCTCATTTCTATATTTGAAAGTTAATATATCAGGTGTCACTGCCATCACACAACCTTTTGGATGTGTCACATTAGCACAATATGTAGCAGCACCATCACCAACATTGGTAACAGTCCTGTTAAATGTGTGAACCATTGATCTTGTTTTTTTGCTGTAGAAAGCTATAAATGAAGGGTAATTAAGATCCAAAGAAGGGTTTTCACAATCATAAGAATTTGATCTTGTAATTGTTAAAATTTGCCTCTTTGTGAACTTCAAACCACAAAGAAAATTAACATAGTCTTGTGGTGTAGCATCATAAATCAAACCTGGATTCATTGCTCTATTAGGATCAATCTCACCAGCACCGATAGCAAGAGGTGAAGCATATTCTGAAGGATAACCGTTATCTCTTATTGGATTTTTTGTATTATCCAAAGGATTGGCTGTGGTTATTAATGCAGATCTTATAGCAGCAGAACTCCATTGTGGATGTGAAGCTTTGAGAAGAGCAGCAACACCAGAGGCATGAGGACAAGCCATGGATGTTCCTGACATGAAATTGTAGTCACTTGATAAGAACACATCATTACCAATTCTAGCTGTTGGTTTATAAGGAACAAAAGCAGCGAGAACTCTTGATCCAGGAGCCATTATGTCAGGCTTCAAAATCCAAGGAAAGCCATGTGATGGACCTCTTGATGAGTAATGAGCTGCAATTGGTGCTGGTTTTATTCCAAGAAATGTTTGTTGAAACTTAATGCTTGCTTTTGGATTATTCTTATTGCGTTTTGCGTACTCGATCACATATTCTGCATCTTTTGTCTTGATTACAATACCTGGAGCGTAGATATGTCTTAAATCAATTAATTCAGGACTATCAGAGAGAAACACTGCCCCTAACACATTGGCTTGCGTAACAACATCGATTTGATCAAACACTAAGCTTGAATTTAACATTGCGTCACAAATAATGATGACTTGCTTGTTAACTTGAGATAAAAGCTTCACTGAATTGCATGAAGATAAAGTGTTATCGTAAACAAGAGGAATATTTTCAACTATAGTTGCATTTGATGCAAACAAAGTCCAACCAATAATGTTTTCACCATTTCCCAAAACAAGGCTGCCAAAAGTTCTATCTATGGTTCCTGCAGCTACAGTAAGGACCCAAGGGATACCATTGTGCAAGGTTCCATGCTTAGGTCCTGAGTTACCTGCAGAAGATGAAACAACAATTCCTTTCTCCATAGCTGCAAAAGAAGCTATTGCTAAAGCATCTTCGTAAAGTGGAACACCATCAAATCCCATAGAAATTGAAATCACATCAACACCATCAATAATTGCTTGGTCCATTCCAGCTAAAACATCAGAAGCCAAAAGACCCTCTTCCCAAATGACTTTGTACATAGCAATCCTAGCTCTCGGTGCAATGCCTCTTGCTACTCCTTTAGCATAACCAAAATAAGAAGTTCCATTGACATAGTTACCTGAAGTCCGAAGCAGACAACTCGATTAGTAAGCTGAGAGTTACCGAAGGAGTACTAACCAAGAAACAAACATAATTTGCAAACATTTCTCTATAAAAACTAAAATAAAAAATAGTTACCTGCAACAGTTGATGATGTGTGAGTTCCATGTCCGATACTGTCTCTAGCCGAGTTCATCTTGATTCTAACATTTGGATTTGAAGCAATCACACCTTTGTTGAAAGATCTAGCTCCAATCAGTTTGAAGTTGCACATGGAGGCATTGAATTTATGGCCAGTTTCACATGTTCCTTTCCATTTGTTCGGAATTTTCTTTGTCATGCCGTCATCTTTAAAGCTTTGACTCTCAGGCCATACACCAGAGTCAATAACACCAACAATGATATCGTCTCCGAAATTTGATGCATGCCATAGACCACTTGGAGAATCTAGGGAGAGAAATTCAAAGGTGTGAGTTGTGTCCATGGTGGCTGTTCTGTCTTGATATGCTGCAACAAAGCCAGCAGTGTTGTTTAGAGTCTCTAACTCACTTGAAGATAACATTGCACTAAATCCATACATGGCATTATCATAGGTGTACACTAGTTTCTTCTGTGATTGCTTTGATGTTTCTTGTTGATCATGATCATCAAGTACCAGTGTTTTTGATTTTAAGGAATGAATGGTGGATTTAAACCAATCATGGTGAGTTGTGTAGACTTTAGGAAAGAAGGATTTGTTCATATGGATTATATATGTGGAAGTCTTAGCATTGCTATGAAAGGTTAATAGAAACCAAAGAGAAATTATGAGAACAAGTGAAAACACAAAGTTAGGCTCCATTGATTATTTTTGGAACCAAACAAAGAAATGTTGTTTTGGCTCTTGAATCCTCTTACATGTGACTATATAGGATTTTTCGAGAATATCAATGATGCAGACATTTATAAATTATTTGATGATATTACTTCTAAATGATTGGAGAAACTTTCTTGCTTAAGAACTTCTAATCTTTGATCCTTTTCTTTTTTTTTTTTTTTTTTTGTCCCAAGACTTTGGTCATAGGAAACCAGGATACAATGATGTTTTTCTTCTGTATCCTTTCAAAAACCAAAATCATGTATTAAATGAATTAAGGGTAGAAATATATAAACTTATCTAAATTTATTATTTGTTAATATATGTATGTGTCCAAACTTTTTTTTTAAAACTCCACATCCGACACAAAGACTAACTAATTTTAATGGTTCAATTCCACCATTCACTTATGGATGCCCCATTTACAATAAGATAAAAGCTCTGTTACAACTAGTTCACTAAAATTGGCATCGGAAATATCGAATTTAAAATCTTAAAAGAAACATACTTCAAGATCCTAAGCTAACACGACCATACCAATCTAGGTGGGTTGTGTACCGTATCCAAACTTAAAAGACCAAAGATTAAGAAGTAATTTATGTTCGTTTTAGAGTATTTTATTTTCGAAATCATCCATCAAATATGGTACAAAAGTTAACTTTCGAAATGTTTTTACTTCTGAAGTTTTTTATTTTCGGAAAAAATTACTTCTAAAAGTTACGAACATCCAAAAAGACACGTAAGCTACTAATAATCCCTCAAATCCTCTAAAAAAAATACTCATAATCCATCAAATGAATAAAAACAACATATAAGTTATCTCTTATATGAAGGTAATATATAAGCAAGAAATATAAATGTACTCATATAAGTTGTGGATAGATATTTTTTTTTAAAACACGGTATCCGATCTAAGACCGACTAATCTGAGGGGACCAATCCCACCGCCCACTTGCGGGGCCCCGTTTAAAGCCATACTTAGCCCACCGAAATTGACACAAGAGGAAATCGAACCTGAGACCTTTGGAGGAGCAAACTCCAAGATCCCAAGTCAACCACTAGGCCAACCCCAAATGGGTTAGTTGTGGATAGATATATTTTTTTAAAAAAATCCTCTATATCTGGTTTGACGTAACGATTTATAGCCGGTTGCACTATAAATCAGGTTGAAGAGGATCCAATTCGAAAAATAATAATAATTAAAGTGCAGTATACTAGTTTAACGAAAATTTAAAATTAGATCAATGAAAAATTTAAAATTCTTAATTTTAGGTGGTATTTGAAATTTGCAGGTGGTATAATGAAAATTTATAAATGATATTAATGCTGAAAATGAAGAAAACTTTGCATGAGGAAAAATGTAGCATAGTAATTCAATCATTTAAATATATTATTGTGATATTGTTTTTTTTTTAAGATGCTAAAATGAATTATATTACCACAACAAAAGAACCCCCTAGCACAAGGAATACCAGAGGAGAAACAACTGTGTCAGAACAATATTTACAGTCACAAAACAGCAAAAAAGAAACAGAAATAACAGTCAACCTATGCCCAAAATAGAGAATGGGCTAAGCCACTAGGCATGTAAATTGAGGGAGAGTTTAGGGTACTTCGCCTTCAACCACATGAAAGTGAGTGACTTTATTTTATCGACCACCTGAATAATTGAGCTTTGCTTGCCATTAAATAACCTGTTATTTCTTTCTTTCCATATTTCTCACGTAGTTGCGAACCAAATGACCTGCAGAATCGTACGACGATCCTTCACGGCGCCATCATCCCAAGAGAACTGATTAATATTGTGATATTGTTGAATGGTCCTTCTATTATGATATTGTTGAATAGAGTAAATGTATCATCAGACATTATAAATAAGTAAATAAATAAATAAGTAAAAGAAGAGAGTTTCTATTTATGAATTTAGTTGAGGGAAAACAATATCAGACATTATAGTCCTATTGAGCTGAGGGATTATTATCTACAATTGTGTAAAGAGATATCTAGTTGATCTTATCAAATAACGTTAGGGGATAAACTACATTACAATAATAATAATGTACTTGACTCCATATTTTTAAAATAGAAAACGTTAGAAAGACACTTTTTATTCTCATACACCCTTGTATACTTTATGTATTGGGAAGAGACAAGATGAGATGAAAGAGAAAGTGTGCTTGTGTGAGGTCCATAGACCATGTGTCCAATTTTTATGTGGATGTCCAAAGGTGTATTGTCATTTAAGAATGTTTATGTATCCTTACTCTTTTAAAATTAATTTTGGTGTGCATCAATCGACAACCAAGTAATAAAAAAAGAAAACTTTTAAAATTAATTTTGGTGTGCATCAATCGACAACCAAGTAATAAAAAAAAGAAAACTGTATCTCACCTTATTGTTTTTGTTGAATTGCTTGTACAAGTCAAAAGGTGTCGAACCCACCGGAACATCAAATAATTAGTTATGTAACTTATGTTAGAGGTGGACTAATCTCTGGACTCTTGAGGAGTCAATTGGCACCACATAATAATGAGTTTTTGGTTGATAGAATAGCCATAATAAGGATCTTATTATTTTCTGTACCCAAGGATGACAATATTTTAATATTCTTTGTGTAGCCCAAAGATATTTAAACTACAAAGAACTAATATTTTTTGGAGGAGTGTTATTTGAACAACTATTTAGTTGAAAATTTATGAGACAACTATAATTTACAAAGAAAATTAGGTATTTATACAAAAAAAACAAAGTAATAGATAGATAAAGTAAAAAATAATGTAAGTATGAGAGAGAAAGTTGTCACAAAATGGATGTTCAAATAACATTTCTCTATTTTCTTTACCTAAGGTGGTATTATTTAATTATTCTTTGTTAATTCGACATATTTTTTTAATCCTAAATTCAAACTCCCTCTATTTTAAATTATCAGTAAAAATAATCAAAGAAAGTTAATAAATTTGATTAGTATTGTTTATGATAAAAGGAAGAAGAAATTTCTTGGTTAAGAGATGCTTAAATTGTGTTTGCTTTATCATTCTTCTTTTTCTGTGTCATGGCCATCATTTTATCCTTCCTTCTTTTTTTTTATCTCTTTTAAGTCTCTTCAGAATGTTCCTTGAAAAAAAACTTTCTTTAGAATGTGTTCGGGTGAGGGTTTTCAATAAGTTAATGTAATTTTTTTTTTTTGACTGAATTCAATTTCTTTTTATGTAAATTTCATTGTTTCGGTGTAAAATTTGAAGAATTTTAAAATGAAGGATTTTTTGAAATATTTTGTTAAAGTTAAATTTAATCAATTTTAAATACCACCTAAAAATTAAGAATTTAGAAAAAAAAAATTCATTAATCTAATGTGAATCTCAACTTGGTTTTTAGAATTTTGTCAAACTTTGCAAATTGGTCCCTTTAAATTTTCAAAAACTACAAATTAGTCTTAATAATTTTCAACAAATTGCATATACCCTATAATTTTTCAAAATTTGTAAATTAGTTTGTAAAATTTAACTTTTTTAAACTGGTCCCTATTTTCATATTTTGAAAATGGTAGCTAAATTTTTTGAAATTTTAAAAAAAGAAGAATGTTAAAGAGTGCCCTCAAAGAATTAGTTAAGCAACTAAAATAAGTAACTTTCTATAAATGGCCCTGTAATTATTACTAAATCAAAAGTTAAAACTTATATATTTTTAAGACAAATTTTCTATTTATAGATTCCTTAACTATTGTCTATGGGGCACTAGTTGGCAAGACCCTTCAAAGAAAATAAAAACCCCAACAAAATTTAAGAATGAACCATTTTTATACTTTATCCAAATAAAAGGAATTTAGAAATGAAGCAAATATAATTGAAGTATTTGAATTGTCTAGAATTCTAATTTTCATTGAATTTATAATTACCTCATCTCAACACACCCTTGTAGTTGAAGAATCAACCAATAGACACATATGGACCGTAATTTCTTGCACTACACACCTCCCTTGATGGCACCAAATTCACACCATCATCATTTTCTTGATGATCATTAGCAAGGCCCAACAGCTGACACCCCATGTTTCGCCCAAAGTAGTCTGGTTTATATGACTACTGTAACGCCCTACTTCTATTAAAGCGACAATACACGCGAATAATATGAATATTCAAAAAATAGACGCTACGTCTACACATCAAAATTCAAACAGCATGCATATATAAGATTCATCAACAGTCGCAGCGGATATAAGTCATACTTCTCTAAGGTATACATGTTATAAGATCAAGACACATCATCAAATAAAATCTCTGAATCCCGACAAATGGGCAAAATCTCCATAACAAATAAATCGAACAAAAACATAGAGACCAACGTCCTAATCAGAGCCTAATCTAAGACTCCAAGAAACGATAACGGAGATAGCTCCCGCTCTCCAAGTACTCACCAAGCAAAACCACTCATGCACTCCGTCTACCCATTCATACAAACAAGTAGGCGGTCAAAACCACTGGGGGTTAGCTTCACATCAATCATAATCAACATAAACAGTTTGATATAAATGAATCAAATCAAGTCTCAAATAATTAACATGAGTAATTAATTTTCATAACCACATTCACACAACAATTCCAAATATCACAAGCATGTATTCATCAAACACACTTACCATCAACATTCATCATTCAAATGCAACAATTAAGACTCATGTCAATATGATATGCGCCTATAC
>Ga0228711_1003597_pt1 | contig 24094 bp, 17 predicted proteins | sample MedpolnodulmetaG_2_FD_177996 | JGI IMG/M metagenome (GOLD analysis project Ga0228711, IMG submission 177996) | Root nodule microbial communities from Medicago polymorpha collected in Santa Monica, California, United States - brown nodules | ecosystem: Host-associated > Plants > Roots > Nodule...
TCATTAAGTTGATCCTTGAGACCTCTTAACGTTACACCAAGGCACCGAACCTTCAACCTCTAAGGTTCTCCGCCGTTGAATTGTGCATGAACATCGATCCACCCCGCCATTGCTTCAAATCTACACAGTAAGAAACTAAAAACAATCAATGAAAAGCTCATTCAAACATTTCATCAAACACTTGGAGTGCAAATTATACATAAACCCTAAAACTCAAAATTATAACATTAACATGCAAACATCAAACCACAATTAAGCAACATAAGTCATTTACATGTAACATTGTATCATTTCTTGCAAGCAAGATCAAAATTTAAACAAACCCTAAATCTAAAAAAAAAACTACAACATACACATTCAAACACCTAAACATTTAAGTAACACAAGTCATTTTCATGTACACATTATATGATTTCTTGCTGTAAAAATCAAAATTTAAACAATCCCTAAATCTAAAAAATTTCTAATTTAAAAGAAAAAATTTAACATATAAACATAAAAGGTTAATGGTGTTTGATTATGAAGACTTACTTGTTATTGGAGTGTTGTTTGATTTGAACTTGAAGAAATTTTTGGTTTGGATGATTTGAGAGAGATTTTTTGAGATTTTAGTTGAGAAATTAGGTGTTATGTCTTCTTTAAGACATCACGTAGCGTGAGTTAACTAGCGCGGCGCAAGTTAACTCACGCAGCGTTAGTTAACTGGCGTAACGATTAACACTTGCGCTACTTAACTAACACATGGCATTTTGGGCATGGTTGCAGGGTGCGAGTGTTTTGTGTTAGGGGAAGAGCAGAAAGCAACTTTGTAAATTGGTTAATGAGTGTTTTGAGCCCATTAAGACATTAAGAGGGTTAAGTCCAATTCTGTAGAGCCTGTATAAACTCTAGTCATTAGAGAAAATAGGATTTCACATTCATTTCATAAGTTTTTTAGAGAGGTAGAGAGAGAAGGTGATAGAGGAAGAGAAAAAGGGTTTTGAAGAGAGAAGAACTAGGAGAGCAAGAAGAGGGTAGAGATTCAAGGGATTGGAGCTAAAGTGAAGCATAAGCTAAGTTTGTGAAGATTTGAGGTAAGGGGGATAGTATTCTCTCATAATCTTTTGTATAATCTCTTTTCTACTTAAAACCCATAAGTGCTTATTTGTGAAAAGTGATTGTTGTGTGTAACACACCGTTTTCCCAACAATGTAAATAATACGTATAAATCAGAGTATTCAACGTAAAACGGAATGTCACACTACATTGAAGTACAAATAGAGTAAAGTTACTATTTATTAAAACAACTTTCTCAAAATTCAATTACATCATAGCGGAAAATTAACTCTTATTTCAACAACTTTGGCACTACGGCCTCAACATAAACAACTTAAGTGAAAATCTTAATTCAAATAGTTCGACAACATAGTTCATAAATAATATGTAACACTAGAAGACAAAACAAAACATCCCCATCCCGTTACGTATCAGAGTGACCCTAAGACAAAGCACGAGGGAGACAACTCACATAAGCAGCTAATCCTGGTTATCTGCACATTACCCACGTAGAGGCAACATTCAAACAGAAGGGGTGAGATTTCACATTCAATAATAATAAGCATATAATTCATCAACGCAATTTAACAACCTAAACATCAATAGTTAACAACAAGAATAGTTCACATATACTTATTATCAATAATAGTTCACATATGCTTCATTTATTTCTACTTAGCATTTACAATCGACAACAACGACGACAATGCAACGACACAACAACAACTATGTAAAGACACAACGACAACTTGACTATGCAATATGCATGTGGTACCAATCAACGTGTTAGAGCATAAGCTCTCAATTCAACGTGTAGAGCAATGGCTCTTAAAGCAACGTGTGGAGCATCAACTCCTAAAAGAGCATAGACTCTCAAATCAACGTGTTTGAATGATTAACATTCACAGGGCATAAGCCCCAACTTTATGAGTATGCATGGACTCAACAACTTAATCAACAACAACGTCTGACATCGACGACTTGACGACATCAACAACAATAACAACAACAACAACGTACAGCTTCAACGACAAGGACGACAACGACAACAACAACAACATCAACAACAACGTACAACTTCAACGACAAGGACGACAACAACAACAACAACAACAACATCAACAACAACGTACAACTTCAACAACAATGACAACATCAACATTATAATCTCATAAATATAAATCGTTCAATTGCAACGTCATAAAATCATCATATCACTTCAACATATACATTCCATATCATAGTTCATCAACATATAAACATTCATGTAATAATTCATCATTTAATTGCAACATATGCATTCATATAGTAATCCATCACCATGTAAACATACCTTCATGTAATATTTCATCAACAAGTTATTCATATAATAGACCATCAATATGTACATTCATGTAGCAATTCATCAATCAAGGTTATTCATAAAATAATTCATCGACATATATATTCATGTAATAGTTCATCAATCAAAGTTATTCATGACAAACAAAGTTAGACTCATCACAACATAGGTTAAATACTCTTAAACCCTATAATTGAACTCATAGTACACAAGCTTTGAAGTTTGGAGACAATCCACAAGTTTTGGGTTGACTTAGAAATAGTTATGCGGGATTTTCATAAAATTTCACTAAGACCTACTTGGAGTGTTTTCATCATAACTCACAATCTAAAAATAATTTTCACATAAAACTAAAGTCATTGGAAAGCTAATAAAATTATCTAAAACTTTCATGTTTACACCAAAGGCCAATTCAAAACAGAAAAGGGCGTAAAATAGAGAAATATGAAGAATCTGACTCACCAAAATCGTGTCACGATTTTGGGAATCGTGACGCGTTCTTATGTCCAGAAATTACTGAACTTTCTGCCAACAAAATCGTGTCACGGCTACAAAAATCGCGGCACGATTTGACAGCATCAGGTCCAGAAACCAGTTTTTTAGAAAGTGCGATTTCCACCATTTCACGCGTAAAATTTAAACCGTTAATCCGTTTTCAATGCCGTTTTCGCCTACGCGCTCCTGACACTTAGCTCTATCATAATCAATCAAGAAATTCAAGTTTCAACTGTCCCAAAACAATTTTCCATAACCTCACATGAACACTCAATTTTCAAAACCTAATTACTCTCATCATCAAAATTGATAGGAAACTCAATCTATGATCATTCTACAACCTGAACATCATTTATCTATGAATTCTACGGACTTTCTACACTCTTAACATCCAATTCTACAAGTTCTACCATCAATTATCCGATTCTTAACCCTAATTCTCAAATTCTCATGAACAACAACAAAACTACATGCTAAATCCAATTTCAGAATTATACAACTTAAGATTAGAGAATATTAGTCTCACCCTTACCTTAGATTAGATGATTGCAAGGTTCTACGAGTTCTTCTCTTCTCTTGGTTCTCTTCTTCTCTAGGTTCTCCTCTTCTCTTGGTTCTCCAAAAGCTTCTAACCTAATTTGTGTCTGGCTCTTAGCTTTTATATCTCACACCCTCAACATATTTTCCAACTAAATCCACGTATTTTCTAACTACATCCACACATATTTTCCAACTACATCCACATATTTTCTAACTAAATCAACGTATTTTCTAACTAAATCCAAACCAGCCCCTCAAATATATTTATTCTAAATATCCAACATATTCTACTAAAAAAATATAATATAAAGCCACTTAATAAAATATTAAAACACCACAACATGTCATAAATCAACATAAATCATATAAGTTATATAAAAGACTCTAAACTCAACCGAAAATAATTAAATAATAAATTGGGGCGTTACAGCCGTGGTGAGTCGTGACAGGTTTCTGTCGGGAAGTACGATTTTTCACCCCAAAAACCCAATTTTCATCCACCCCAATCCCAAATTTGATAGGGAACTCAACCTGTGATGATTCTACAACCTGAACATCAATTATACACAAATTCTACGGACTTTCTACACTATTAACAACCAAATTCTACCCCATGACCTAATTCCCAAATTCACAAGACAACAACAACAACTACATGTTAAATTCAATTTTCAGAATTGTATAACCTAAGATTAGAGAATGTTAGTCCCACCCTTACCTTAGATTAAGTGATTGCAAGATTCTACAAGCCCTTCCTTCTCTTGATTCTCCTCTTCTCTTGGTTCTTCTCTTCTCTCCCAAAGACTTTGTAAAACCTAATTTTGTGTCTGGCTCTTGTTTTTCTTTTTATCTCAACATATTTTCTAATTAACACCACTTATTTCTAATTAATTCTAATTCAGCCCCTCTCAAGTCTAATTATTTTAATTTCCAACCCATTCTACTAAATAATAAAATAAATCCACTTAATAAAATATCAATACACAACAACATGTCACTTATCAACATAAATCATATAAAAGACTCTAAACTCAGCCAAAATAATCAGATAAATAAGGCGTTACATTGTGAATTTAATTGGTGAAATTCGTGCTTATGCTTTGATGTAATGTTTGGGTATGGGAATTTGATGATAATTAAGTTGTTGATAATGAAATTACATGCTCAATTATATATATACTTTGTGTTTTTACTCAAAATTGGTGGAGTATGATATTGTTGTTGATGGGTTATTGATGAATTCATATTTAATTGATGTTGTTGTTTTTATGAGATGTTGTTGTTGATGATTGAAACCTTGGGTTATCAAAATCATAGAGTTGTGGTGTGAATTTGTGTGGTTTTTGAAAGTTTTACAAAAATGGGTCAAATGGTGATTTGTGATGGAATGATGTTTTGATTCAAGTTTTATATGGATTTGAGTGCCTTTTTATGTCTATAAACGTTTAGACAAACCTTAGGAACAAATTTGGACATTGGGGATTCAAAATTGGGGTTTTGGAGTGTAAATGAAATTTTACCCGAGAGCTGACTGTCTAAGCTCGCCATGGTGAGCAAACTAGTGGCCATGGCGAGTGAAGAAATTGTCCAGCTCGCCATGGCGAGTGATTTGGTGGCCATGGCGAGTTGTTCAGTACAACAACTCATGTTTTTGTCGTTTTAGGGTTTTGGGGCCGATCCGAGTTTTCTAAAATGCTTCTTTCAACATGTTTGATCATTGTTTTTACTCTTTAACCTACTAAAACATCTTATGGATTGGGATTGACTTGATTTTGTGAATTGAACTTAACTTTTGAAAAATGTTCAAGAACGTCGATTTTTCTGAAACTTGTTTTTCTTAAGGAAAGGGGGTGGGGTTAAGGTTGTATACTGTTTTTATGATTTCTAAAAATGGATGTGATTGGTTTCATTGAGTTTTAACTTGTTTTGCTTTGAAAAATAGAATTTTTTTGGAAAAGTGATATAGAGAGACGAACCTTGTGATTTTGATGATTTTGTTGTAGTTGGCCGGTGAAATGCGCATGTATACTCAACTGCATTCATATGTGATCTAAGTGTATACATAGTTGAGGCACTAGAGTTTGTTTACTTGATTTTGGTTCAAATGATAGACGATCTTTGTCGAAAATGATCTTTGAGGCCGAATACTTGCAAATCTTTTGTGAATAGCTTTACATGATTATAGGAATATGTATGAATGATTGATAGGTGTTGAATATGATGTTTATCATAGTTTGGTGGATTTTCTCCTTTACTTGAATTGTGGAAATTGTATGGATTTTTTGATTTATAATGATGTTGATATTGTTGGTGAATGCATGTATGTTGATGATGTTGATGAGTTGTTGTGGAACATGTGCATAGTGTGTTATATGTTCATGCATTCATAGTTGTGGGATATTTATATCTATTTGAGGTGATTATGATGTGTTGTTGGCATCATGGGGTGACGGCCTAGACGTTGTTGGTGACAGTACCTCATGCATGTAGGAGTCGTGTCTAGGGACATAGTATATATTGACATGTGTCCTAGTTGTTTGATGTGATTGGTTTTTTCTATTGTCCTCACACCCTCCCCAAGAAAATTTATTCAACAGAGATTCAATAGAAGAGATTGTACCTGACGAAGCTTTGACAAAGGAAAGAGCATAGAAAGGCAGAGAAGTTAGGACAAACTTAAGAACGATCAAGCGACCACCAAAAGAAAGAAAGTGACTCTTCCACCCAGACAATCTATTTCAAATGCGAGTTAGAACCGGGTCCCAAAATGACAAATGTCGAGGATCACCACCAATCAGAAGACCTAAATACAAAAAAGGCACCTTACCCATAGAACCACGCAAATCAGAAGTCGCCTCAACAAGCCAATAATCAACAATATTTACCTCCACCAACATACTTTTATTAAAATTCACCTTTAACCCAAACATTGCCTCAAAAAGAACAAGTACAACTCGAAAAGCCCAAACATTTGCCCAGATTTTGACACCCAAAAGTAACATATCATCGGCAAACTGAACATGGGAAATAACTGTTGAATTTACAGAACCAGTTCTATATCCGATAAAAAGATTAGACCAAACCATAACACTCATCATCACATTCAAACGCTCTGCTTCCAACAAAAAGAGAAAAGGAGAAAGATGATCAACTTGTCTTAGGCCCTTCTTAAACGGAAACACATATGTGGGACTACCATTGACTACAATAGATGTTGTAGTCGTGCACATACATTCTTTAATTCACTTCAGCCACAAAGTTGGAAATGACATTTTTCTCATGACTACATCTAAACCCCTAATCCACCGAGTCACTTTTTTAAAATCAACATTAGATAATAAAAGCTCATTCTTAAATTTACGAGCCTCATCCACCACCTAATTTGCAATTAAAATCCCATCAAGAATTTGTTTGTCTTTCACAAACGATGTCTGGGACTCCGAAATAACAGTGCCTACAACCAGCCGAAGTTTGTTTGATAGAACTTTTGTCATAATTTTGTAGAGACTTCCCACCAGTGAGATATGCTGAAAATCATTTAATTTTTGTGGACTTTCAACTTTAAGAATAAGAGAAATGAAAGTAGTATTTATACCTTTTGTCAATTTACCATTTCGGTGAAACTCCAAAATAAACCTCATAATGTCATCTTTCATATCAAGCCAAAATTCATTCGGAAAGCCGAAGTTAATTCCATCAGGACCTGGACTCTTGTAACTATCGCACTGCCATATCGCTGCTTTAACTTCTTCAGCAGAAAAAAGGCTTAACCAAACTACCACCTTCCGCAAAAGACAGAGTCTGAAACTGAAAATCATCCACCCTTGGCCTATCCAAGTTACACGCGCTAAAGTGAGTGGAAAAAGTCGAGAAAACAACTTGGTGAATGGGTTGCACGCCCTCCACCCTCACACCATCCACCATTATTGAAGATAAAGCATTCCTTCTTCGACAGCTTGATAAAACTGAGTGAAAGCACATGCAATTTGCATCACCTTCTCTAAGCCGAAGAAGTCTAGATTGCTACCAACAAATATTAGTATTAACATGAGAGAAAGAATGGATGTCAGATGTGTTAGCCTATATTTTTAAAAGGGTTATCTTAAATGCAGTCAAACCAAGGTTGACCTTATGATTGAAGAAATAAGTAGTGCTCTCCTATTCTTATGTATTTAATCAAAGTTGGACTTGCTAGGAAATGCTCGAGGCGCGTATTTCAGTTCGACAGGCAGGAAGTGTCGAAGAGCGGTTTGTTTCGGATAAGGTCAAGCAATAGATATTTCCAAGGAACACATATTTGAAATTCAAATCGGATGGATATCTGCTGTCCATTTCTAGTAGTTATAGTTTCAAACCTTAGGTAGTTATTTTCTACTAGTATAAATAGTAGTTTCTTGTAAGGGAAAGGGGTCACAATTCAATCATACAAAAAAACTTACACCCAAACTATCCGCATTCAAGAGAGGAACGAGTTACAAGTTGCAATATATGAACATGTGTACCAATTTACATTCAATCAATGCAATTTAAGTTTATTTTATTAAGTATCTTTGCAATTTACTTGTTTGTTTCAAGCAATCTCTATTATTTTTATTCTGGAAATAACTTCGACGGATCTTGACTAAGCCAGATTCGATAGTTATCTTCACATCTTTTATATGTTGTTGAAGAACAATCATGAATTTCTACAAGACAAAAAGAAAAATATGTCCTTAAGATTTACTGGTTGATCTTGCAAGTAATTAATTTTAAACTAGCGGTTGTTTACCAAAAATCAGTGTAAACTAATTGGCACGCCGAGAAGGACCTTTTGTGAGTTTTTCCTTAGAAATTTTTCTCTTTGAAATTTATTCGATTAATATTGATGGTTTGTGTTATGTATGAGATTGAGAAGTAAAAAACAACTGCCTGAAATGACACGCCCTCCGGGTCATACTGGTGCGGCATCGAATGCCGCCAGCGTATCAGACACAGCAACTAATCTGCCCTTATCATAGGGTGGTACACAATCAATTCCATCGAGTAGTACGAGTCCGACGATAACATTAACGGAATCAACAATCCCTGCCCAAGTGTCTTCGCCCGCACACATAACAGCCTCGACGACCGCTCCAGTTTCACAGGCCATTCATCGATAGGAAATACATCGACCTAGGGGTTCTGGCACCCTGGTGCAATGAGCCATAGGTCTATGCCATATGGCATGCCATCTTCCTTGATGCAGGCTCTGCACACAAATCCATCCACTTTTTCAGAAAGTGTGAATGTGTCACTACCACAATTGTTTGACCCTGGGGTGAGCTTTCCTTTTCGAACGCCCCAACAATCATTGACCAATGCTTCCCTTGTCGCTTAAGGCAACAAATGGAGGATAGCAACCATGAAATGGTCAATCAAGTGACGCAACAAATTGGTACGATTATTAACCCATTAATTCGAGATACCAATAATAGTTATCAAGCGTTGTCTTCCCAAATGGAGCGGATTGCCAATTTCTTTGGCGCTCCTCCAGCGCGAAATATACCGGTGCCTCAAAATCAAGATGCAAGGGAAATAGAAACCCCTGCAGAAAGGGCAGTTACCAAATGCCCAGAAATGTGGCACAACAACAAGCGGTGCAACCACATGCCTTAGAGGAGTCTGAGAGAATCCCAATAATGGTGAATAGGCACCATGATGCAGACCAAGTGGTCATGCAAGCCCGTCGAAATAATTACGAGGGCCAAAACAACATAGAAAATGTGGTCGAAGCTTTGTTAGCCCAAAATGGTTTTAACATGGGTTTGCATAGGCCCAATTTTGTGTCGGCTTTGTCTGAATATGTATTAATGTCTGAATTACCAAGTTCGCTGGGGAAACCAATGAGTCAACAGTCGAACACATTGCTCGATATTTGATGGAGGCTGGTGATATAGTGAATAATGAGAATTTGAAAATGAAATATTTTGCAAGTTCTTTAACAAAAAATGCCTTTACATGGTTCACAACATTGCTTCCTCATTCTATTTCCAGTTGGAACCAATTGGAAAAGGCTTTCCATGAGCAGTTCTGCATGGGTTAATCTAAAATTAGTTTGAAAGAATTAGCCAGCGTTCGACGTAGAGCGCACGAATCAATTGATGACTATCTGAATAGATTCTGACTCCTTAAGGCTAGATGTTTCACTATAGTGCCTGAACATGAGTTGGTTGAAATGGTTGCTGAAGGCCTAGACTATTTCGTTCGAAAGAAACTGGATACTCAATATCTTAGAGATATAGCAAAATTGGCAGATAGGGTCCAACAGGTCAGAAGACTTAAGGCTGAGAAAGCCAGAACAAGTAGGTTCCCTAAAAAATAAAAAATAGCCTATGTAGACACAAGCAATAGTGATCCTGAATTCGATTGGGGATCATATATTGTCGAAGATAATGAAATTAATCTAGTAGAATTAAAAGATGGGCCACCATATGCATGTAAGTTATTAAGGCCATCGAATGGAAAGAATCCTGAAGAATCGAAGAATGACAAATACCCGCCTAAGACATATACCTTTGATGTTTCTAAGTGCGATGAAATTTTCGATCTCTTAGTTGTTGATGGCATAATATTAGTGCCTAAAAATCTAAAGATACCTCCTTTAGAACAACGGAAAAAGAGAGGATTTTGTAAATTCCATGGTTTCTTAGGCCATAATTTGTCTCGTTACACTCGTTTCAGGGATTCTGTGCAGAAGGCTCTCGATGAAGGAAGGCTAAAATTTAGAGACAAAGCCAAACAACCAATGCAAGTTGATGTTGATCCCTTGAAGAAAGCTGACTCCATGTACGCTGAAATAACCAAATAGAACCAGGAATATTCAAACTATTTCCTAATTGGTACTCTTTGATGCTAGTCACTGCTTGATTTAAGTTCTCATACAGGGATCCTAAAATGAGTTTGCTTAGGCAAATATCTCTCCCCTCATGTAGTTGAATAGCTAAGATTTTGAATCCTTTAGGGACTTGTATGGATCTTGAACAAAAGATATACATAGATAACCAATAGGTTATGAAGGCGATGTGCTCTTTATCAGAGACTTCAACACTTGTAGTAACGCGCTGGTCTTTTATAAAATTACCATAAGCAAGTCAGGTAAAATCGAAAGAAATTTATGAGTCATGACTGTCTGGATCGAAAGATTGGGCAGTAGGTTTTAAACCAGTAAGGCCAGCAACATCTAGTAAGGTGGGGGTAAGCATGCCACATTTCAAGTGGAGACTGCTGTTCGAGGGATTCCAGAAATGTAGGGCAGCAATTATCATCTCATTGTGATATTTGGGTCCTTGCCTAGATAACTGGATAAGGTTAAAGATACCTATATCTTTCCAGAATTGGCCCTTTTTTTCTTTCTACTTTGTTTAGCCAAGAAATATATTCCTCATTGTTCTCGTGTTTAGGTTCTGTCCTAAACTTAGATTTCATGAAACTAAGGTCATAAGGACCTTTGGTGAAAATTAAAGGGGGTTGTTTTTCAGAACTAGGGAAAATGGCACTAAGCTTTTTGCTATTCTCTTTATCTGGAAGAGGTCCTAAGAATGCATGTGGTGAATTAGGGCATAGAATAATTACCTGGGATTTCCAGATTTTTTTCTTCGGCCTCCTTAACATCTGGTTCCTCCATGAATTGAAGGCTACCAACTGGAATTTCTCTTGAGAAATTGATAGGCTCGTTGCGAGTTGGGATTTGAGAAGAGGATCCTTCTGGATTCGTCATGATCATACGAACAATTGAGACAAAGGGATAGTGAGAAATTTCTGGGAAAAAGATGAAATTTTTGAAGTTTGGCAATGTAGGTTTTTTCTACGATAACAAAGAAAAAACAATGAAAGTTTTTGGCAAAGATAGAAAGGTGAAAGGGAAAGGTAAAACCCTTGTTTTTATAGCCTTTTGATTTGGACAAATGTCAACATCTTACGTTGACAGATTTTAAATCAATAAAAATGGTAGTTTCTGATGTCTGGAATGTGGCCCACTAACTGGGGTGGGGACACCATAAAGGGTTCTTTGAACTGCTTCTTCAGATGATATCGTCATCTCGATCAGAACGACTTATGACTTATACTTATAGGGGTCAAAAACATCTTTTTCTCCCTATCGAAAGGATGAGTCAAAAATGACGTTCCTGGGGGGCAATTTGTTAGCCTATATTTTTAAAAGGGCTATCTTAAATGCAATTCAACCAAGGTTGACCTTATGATTGAAGAAATAAGTAGTGCTCTCCTAATCTTATGTATTTAATCGAAGTTGGACTTGCTGGGAAATTCTCGAGGCGCATATTTCAGTTCGACAGGCAGGAAGTGTCAAAGAGCGTTTTGTTTCGGATAAGGTCAAGCAACGCATATTTCCAAGGAACACATATTCGAAATTCAAATCGGATGGATATCTGCTGTCCGTTTCTAGTAGTTATAGTTTCAAACCTTAGGTAGTTATTTTCTACTAGTATAAATAGTTGTTTCTCATAAGGAAAAGGGGTCACAATTCAATCATACAAAAAAACGTACACTCAAACTATCCGCATTCAAGAGAGAAACGAGTCATAAGTTGCAATGTATGAACATGTGTACCAATTTACATTCAATTAATGCAATTTAAGTTTATTTTCTTAAGTATCTTTGCAATTTACTTGTTTGTTTCAAGCGATCTCTTTTATTTTTATTCTAGAAATATTTTCGACGGATCTTGACTAAGCCAGACTCAACAGTTATCTTCACATCTTTTATATGTTGTTGAAGAACAATCATGAATTTCTACAAGACAAAAAGCACAATATGTCCTTAAGATTTACTGGTTGATCTTGCAAGTAATTAATTTTAAACCAACAGTTGTTTACCAAAAATAAGTGTAAACAAGATATAATACCATGTAATTCAGCAGCCTCATCATCTGTCAGCACCTCGTCTTTCCCTTTACAATTTAAGATGGATAAACGAGCTTTGAGAGAGTCTACCTTACCAGCTACATTCTTTGAATGAGAAATATGCCACTCCTTTATAGTCAGTTTAATCAGTTTTAGTTTTTCTTTCAGAACAAATCCTACCCACCCATCTATATGCAGGGATTTCAATTTACTAATCACAAACTATTTATAACCAACAGTATCTTGCCAAAATTTCAGCATCCTCAAGGGTCGAGGGCCCCAATTATCCTCATCTACTAACAACAACAAAGGACAATGATATGATAGTCCCCTCAATTGAGCCATCTGCAAGCAATTAGGTCAGACCAAACACCAATCCTCCGAAAACAAAAACCTATCAATCTGACTCACAGAGAGACCATCACTCTTAAATTTCTATGATGCTTCTAATTTTATCGAAAAACGATTCAATTTAGATTTGCAATGTTTGGAGTGATAACCTTGAAGAAGAATTCGCCGTGATTCGAGAAATTGTTGATGATTATCCTTACATTGCTATGGATACAGAATTCCCTAGTATTGTTTTTCAACCGGTTGGGAATTTCAAGAGCAATTGTGATTTTCGTTACCAAACCCTAAAGGATACTGTTGATAAGTTGAAGCTTATTCAATTGGGTCTTACTTTTTCTGATGAGCATGGAAATCTTCTAACTTGCAGGGAAGATGATAGGTTTTGTATATGGCAATTCAATTTTAGAGAATTTAATGTTAATGATGATGTTTTTGCAAATGATTCAATTGAGATTTTGAGACAGAGTGGGGTTAATTTCAAGAAGATTAATGAACATGGCTTGCAATTGTAATATAGGAAGGAAGAGGTCCGCAAGAGAGAGAAAAAACTTTACAAGTTTTTATTTTTAATTTTTGGGTAAATACCTCTTTTCGTCCCTGTAATATTAGCGAATTCCAGTTTTAGTCCCTGTAAAAAAAAAGATTTAGATTCTGTCCCTGTAATTTCAGATTCTTCCACTTTTGGTCCCTCATGTCACCACGTCAGTAGAATCTGCATACATGGCACGTAAAATGAGGGACCAAAAGTGGAGGAATATGAAATTACAGGGACCAAAAGTGGAAGGAATATGAAATTACAGGGATGTAATTTATGCAGACTCTGCTGACGTGATGAAAGGAGGGACCAAAAGTGAAAGAATCTGAAATAACAGGGACATAATCTAAATCTTTTTTTTTACAGGGACTAAAACCGGAATTTGCTAATATTACAGGGACGAAAAGAGGTATTTACCCATTAGTTTTATTATAAAGGTTGATAGAGATAATGCTGAAGGTGATGAATATGAGGAAGGAAGAAGATAGGGATTTAAAGTTAGTTACTGTTGGCAAATGGTAAGATACAATAGACATGCATGCTTTAACGGTCCTCTTTTAATAAAAAAGATCAAACAGTTTAAATTAAAAAATAATATGATCTATGGTGGACCACTCTTAAGGATGGTCCACCATAGACATTTGGAGTTATAACTAACGGTCAAGGATTTATTTGACTAACGAAGATTAACTTGAGGGACTAAAATGTGATTTTAATAGAGTAATGATATTTGTACATCCATTCGATGACAACTTTGGAGACAACTTTGTTTTTCTCTCTTTGAATTGGTCAAAAATAATGGAGAGAGAAAAAGGAAGAGAGAGAATAATATGCTTTAAAGAGACAAATGAGAGCAATGGAATCAACAAGGATGAAGCTTATAACATCTGAAGAGGTCCCCGGAAAAAGGGATACCACCAACATTCGTCAAGGCCTGCCTACATTCAGGGAGTTGTTTCCGTTTGAAGAGGTCCATGAAGACGGGAAAGACTTCATCGAGAGAAAAACCTTCTTCAGCTAACACCTTTAGTATAAGGTCAAAATATCTAGCATATTGAGACCTATGTATAACTGATTCTTTGAGGATGAGTTTTATCTCTCCCAAGTCAGGATTATCTCGTCAGAGTATTTGGGCTGCAGAGGCTACACTATACATTCCATGCCCATTGTAAGATATCAGACGCATGAGCTTCCATTTTCCTTCACTAGGGAAATGATCAGTTAGATACCACAAGCAGTTATGAAGTAAAGCTCTAAGAACTGCTGGATTACGGGTAAACTCTTGATAGAAGGGAAAAGCAGTTTCAAACCTGATGAGTTCCTCAGCCCCAAGCGTCGTTATTCTCTTGATGAAAGTTTTGAAAAATGGAAGAACAAAGAGTGGTTGAAGATGTAAAAGGTCAACGAGTGGAAGCAACTGCGCTAAATAAGGTTGTATAAACAAAAAGGGCAAGCGGGAACAGTTCATTTCTCTAGAGAAATGTTAAAACTATCAAGTTCGTGGGATAGTGGAAATGGGGAGTCCCGAGAAAGATAGATTAGTAACCTAGAGGCACCATAATGATAGAAGTGGGAAACCGTGCAAAAGCTGAAAGCAAATAATTCGGAGCGCGAGACAACTGAAACCATGAACTAGTGGAATCCAAGAAGAGCATAGAAGGTTTTGGTCACAAGCCATGATGACTATGGTGTCATCGTACGTGTGAAGAGAAATAGAGTGTTTTTCAAAAAATGCCAATGTTCTCCTTAATTAACGAGAGTTGTGTCGTCGAAAATGGCATTTTTGGGGGGCATTTGTTAGCCTATAAATTTAACAGGCTCAATTAATATGGTCAACATTTGTTTGTCCTTTAACTTTGCAGGAATCGAAGAAGCTTTCTTATTTCAATTGGAGAATTTCGACGAAGCTTGAAGCCCGAGGCGCACAATCAGAATCTCAACAAAGCAAGGCTAAAAGGGTAGTTTTGCGTCGAAGATAAGCAAAAGGGCGGGAAGCACGATTTCAAGCAAGGAGACGGTTTCCTTTTAGTGGAAAACGTGGGACAAGTAGTTGTCCAAGATGGAGTTAGTGGTTCACCACTAGTTTCTTAGTATAAATAGTAGTTTCCAAGTCGGAAAATGGGTCGCAAATCATATACAAAATTCTACAATACTCAAAATACAAGAGTCTAGGGAAATGAGTTATACAGAATGTATGTAAACTGATTTGTAAACCACCCCTTTTATTTTAATGCATTGCATTTTACCTTTTCATTGAATTTACGTGCGTAAACTTACTTTTATCTTGCTTTATTTTAAGCTCTTAATTACATTCTCAAACCAGTCGAGAAACAATGCCTTTTTATATCAAACTCGTCCTGCTCTCTAAGCAACCTGAGTGCATTTCGTGGCCTTTCTTCAAATTCTTTTCCGATAAAAACCTTTGCACAACGGTCTTGAGATTTCTAGTTCGATCTCGCTTGTAATAATCAGAACTAGCCCCCGTTTGCCAAAATCACAAGAAAACATAATGATGCAACAGTTGTTTGTGCCGGAGTGGAATTGGGATAATCTTCGATGGACTTTGATAGGGTTTTTCGAAGACTGTGATGGGTAGTGACTTGATTTTGGTTGTTGTTGATCGGTTGAGGAAGTTGGCACATTTTATTCCTATTAAGACCGGTATGTCTATGACAAAGTTGGCAGATATCTATGTTGAGCAGGTTGTCGGGTTGCATGGTGTTCTGTCAAGCATTTTATCAGATAGAGATCTGAGGTTTACACCTATGTTTTGGGAGAGTTTGTAAGCAGTTTTGGGAACTAAGGTGAGGTTGAGTTTTGCTTACCATCCTGAAATGGACGGTCATTCAGAGAGAACCATGCAGTCTTTAGAAGATTTGTTAAGGGCGTGTATTTTGGAACAAGGTGTAAGTTAGAGTGAATGTTTGTCGTTCATTGAGTTTACGTACAACAACCGTTTTCATTCGAGTATTAGAATGACGCCTTTTTAAGCATTGTATGGGAGGAGATATAGAACGTTGTTGTGTTGTTATGAGTAAGGAGAAAGTGTCGCTATTGGACTAGAAGTTGTTCAGCAGACTACAAAGAAAGTTAAGATAATTTAGGAGAAGATAAAGGAATCTCAAAGTAGGCAGAAGATTTATCATGATAATCGGAAGAAGGATATTGAATTTCAAGTTGGAGATCATATGTTTTAGAGAGTTAACCCAATGACTAGTGTTGGGCGTGCTTTGATGTCAAGGAAGTTGACACCTCGTTTTGTTGGTCCTTATGAGATTATAGAAAGCATTGGAGGAGTGGCTTACCGGATTGCGTTACCACCTGTTGCATGTCATTAAAGTGGATGATTTGGAAATAAGGGATCATTTGACCTTTGAGACTGTGCCGTTGAGAATTGAAAATCGAGAGGTTAAGCGGTTAAGAGGAAAAGAGGTTGTCTTGGTGTTAGCCTGTAATTTCGACAGGCTCGGTTAATGTGGTCAACATTTTTTGACTTTTATCTTTTCATGAATCAAAGTCTTTTCCCTTTAACATGAGGATTTTGACATAATATGGATTTGGTGTGTGAAAGAGTCTAAAAGCTTGAAGTTCGACAAGATACAAATCAGAGTGTAAGCTACTATGTATAAATAGTAGTTTTTCATATGGAAAATAGGTCGCAAATCATTTATAGAAATTCTAAGCATTCGAAGTACCAGCGTCTAGAGAAAACAATCAAACAGAATGTATGTAATATGATTTGTCGAACCACCTTTACATTAATGCAATTTACCTTTTTTCTTTAAGTTTATGCGATTTAAACTTTTAATTCTTTTACCTTTACTTGCATTTTTTCTTTACTTTTTTCTGTCGAAAGATGTAACACCCTAATCCCCATTTATTTTTATTTTTAAAAATAAAAAATACAATAATTAATTAAACATACAAGGGTGTCACACATCGTCTTCAATTCAAAAATACTTCATTTAAATAAAAAAATGTCGCAACGAAATAAATTCAAAACATCAAAGTAATTGTCACATCATTGTATCGACATCAAAACTGAATTCAAAGTCGAATTCTAAAAACAAAATCTAAAATGAAAAGAATCCTCAATCCCTAGTGTTACTGATCAGAGCTTCGACTCAATAAAGACTCCCAAAAGCGATAAATATAAAGGAGAAGGCTCCAACGCCATCCTCCGAGACTCACTGCTACTAAGATCTTCTTCTTGCAAATCTACACCACAATGGTGCAGGCTCCCAACCCGCCACTAGAGGGAGAGAATATATTCAACATAAGAAATGCATAAATATATGTATAGATCCAGAACAAAGAATACATCATTTACATTTAGGCATGCATACATCACAGACAGATAATATTCACATTTAAATATAAACCTTTGTTTGATAAAAATCAATAGGCATCAATCAATATCTTATATAACATACAAGTATCAACACCATTTAAGTATATCAAGTACACATTTAAAAAAAATATAGATCAATCACACATAATCATATAGAAGCAAATTATTGAATATCACATCTTTAAATAGTTACACATTTTTAAATAGCACATCTTTTAATTACACATCTTCAAAATATACTTGCAGTTATGTATGCAATGTCCCTAACTCGACTTTATATGCATGTGGTACCGACTTTGGATGTCAGATGTATGTTACTGATGTATCCCCATCTTTAAATCACATCTTTAAATCAGATTGACCATGAATGCATGAACACTAAGTAACGACTCAACAATGCACATCTTTATATGACTCGACAATTACACGTATTTAGACAACACATTTTTATATGACACATTTTTATATAACACATATTTAAATCACACATCTTCAAATAGCACATCTTTATATAACACATCTTTATATCACACATCTTCAAATAACACATCATTTACACATAAAATTAAATAATAAATAATAATAACTCTTTATTATTCTCAACATTAAATAATTTATAAATGGAAAAAATGATGTTAAGCAATACTGAAAATTAAAAGCCGCCTATGGTGACGTGGGATTGATCTCATTTGTGGGTGTTTAGTCAAAAGATGAAGTAACATAATTCTAATTCAAGGGCTCAACTATTCTAAGGTAAAAATTGCACTGTACAGGGCATATTAAACCAACGAATAGAACTAAGCTAATGAATACGTGCACACACAAAACAACTATGGATTAAATTGTAATCAAATGTCAGAACTAGAACTCCAAATTTCACACATCGAAAACATTTACAAATCAAATAAATTCTCAATGAATTATCACGTATACGGAAATATAAAAATCGAAGTCGAATTCAATTACATGTGTACAGACCGATTTTAATTATACAAACACATATAATAATCATTAACATATCATCATATCAACATTAGTATGCATCAATCAGGATTTGAAATTTAATGAATTAATCAGAAAACGAAAATTAATATATAATTACAACTGCAAATTAGAACACAAATTTAACATGAACTATCATTATAAAAAAATGGAAAACATAAACCCTTCACTATCATACAACCCTTATGGTAAATAGAGACTCCCCCCATACCTCTAGATTGCAAAATTGATGATTTTCTATGGTTGAATCTCTCTAAACTCTTATCTATTTGCCTTCTTTGCCTCTTTTCTCCAAAATCCTAGTTTTTCTTTTGCCGTTTTGTTCTCTCTTTCTTTGTAACCCTTTTTCTCTAATTCGATTCTCAATTTATTAGCTCTGATTGAGTTTGTTATCAATCTTTTTAGTTTACTATATGTTCTCTAGGTTTGTTACTAATCTTTTCAGATTATTGTACCTCTAAATTTTGTTACTATTCTTCTTGCAACTACATCACATAGCTATTCACACCTCCCTCTACTATAATCATTAAACACTACTCAGCTCACTAACTACACATCTTTTCTACCCAATTTTACTAATCCACCTTCGTTCGCACTCTACTTTCTTATTCTCTCTAAAAACTCTATTTTCGTCCTAAACATTATTTTCTCTTACCTTTCAACCAACTAACCAACCCATCTATTTTCTCCTTACTTATTCTTCCAATAAATACGAATATTAATACTAATCTTATCTAATAATAATATTAATAAACTAATATTAAAAATTGGGGTGTTACAAAAGACACTACAAATTCGTCTTCTTCATAAAGCAAATTATGAATCTGATGAACACTCACTCATATTCAGGAAAAACATTGCACAACATGTCCTAGGATTTATGGTTTGATCCTGCTTGTAATAACCAAAACCAACCCTTCTTGTTTACCAAAAACACCGGTTAACACTTGGTGAAGGTGATTTGGATTGGACCTACGAGAGAGAGCTTAACTTGGGAATTGGAGAGTCAGATGAAGGGATTGTATCCGGAGTTGTTTCTTTCAGGTAATATTCGAGGACAAAAATTCTTTAAGGGGGAGAGTTGTAAAGCCCGGTTTTAGGATTTTATTTATTTAACTTCTTTATTTATTATTTCAGGTAATTGTTTAGTGTGTTTTAATTGTTTGGATTGAATGGGTTTTAGAGAAATTAAGGATATTTTAGTACTTTTGGGTATGGAAAGTTATTTAATGAAAATTGGTACTAACTTGGGGTAATTAATAGAATAGTGGTGTATGAGTAATAAATAGGGTTTTAATGAAGTAATTGTGTAGTAACATTTTGTGAGTGACAAAAAGTTACCAAATCCATTAGTGATTGTGACTAAGCCCAAGAGTATATAAGAGAATAGTCTTTGTGAAAATTAGGTCAAGAGCTCATTTGTTACATTTTAGAGAAAAGAGGCAAAGAGAGAAAAGTAGAGAGAATGAGGAGGAAAGAAGAATTTCAAGAGAAAGGGAGATCTAGCTTGGGGGAAAGCTCAAGAGGGAGAGAAGATTGAAGATTAAAGTTAACTTTTCAAGGATTAAAGTAAGTGGAAATTTTATATTAACCATTTAGAGATTATGAGTGATAGAGTGGTTACGGGTCATATTTGATTATGGGATTTTCATGAAATTGGTGTTATGTTCAATTGATTTTCGTGTTAATTGATTATGTTAATTATGGGTATGTTGAACTTTGTGAAATTAATTCATTTATGTGCTTAAATTCATATTCAATGATATAGAATAAGTTGTTCTTGAGATTTTGACTTAAATGTGTGAAAATCATGACGTTGTTGTTGAATGTTGTTGAATTCATGATGTATGTTCTTGATAAACGATTGGGCATGTGTGGGTGTTGTTTGTATGCAGTTTAAGTGGTGAATTCATGTTTTAAAAGTGATTATGAGATGTTTTAGAGCTTTGGAAAATTGAGTGAATAATTCATGAGTTTAAAAGTGGAATCCATGTTTTGATGTGTTTTAAATGTTCATTTTAATCATATTAACTATGGGTGATGTTTATACAACAATTTTGGGACAATTGGGGATCAAAAATGTGATTTTGGGGGAGTTTTGGGAGGGTTTTCCAAGAGGGAACCCATTTTTTGGGTTCCCATGAAACAAGGAGTTCTTGGCGAGCAGGTATCTCGTTGTGGCGAGATGTGCATAAGAACACATGTTGTTTTGTGCATTCCGACCTTTTGGGGATGTTTCTGAACATCCCTGAGTGTTTCTTATGTGATGTTTTGATGTTGTTTTGATGAATTGAAGTTATGTAAACATACTTGCTTGAAATTGAATGAGTTATTTGATTTTGAGACGAACTTTGATGATAACATGAATATGAACTTGGAATAGAATGAAATAAGGTTTTTCTCAAATGAAATGTTGATGTTATGATTGAACTAGTTTGATAATGAATATAGAAGAAGCATGTAGGTTTGATAATGATATTTATGATTGTGTAATTTGGTAAAAATAAGCTATAAGCAAGCTGATAAGCTAGCTGATAGCTGAAAAGTTAGCTTATAGCTGATGACTGATAGTTGAAAGCTTATAGCTGAAAAGCTAGCTGTTTGAAATTAAAAGCGTTTGGTAAAATTAACTTTTGAAATGATTGATAAATATAAAATGACATAAAAGTACTTGTATCTTTATTTTTTTATAAATTACATTTATAAATATTTTCAACTGATATATTTATCTTAAATATTTAATTTATTTCAAAGTATTTTTTATATTTAAAATGATAACTTTGATTTTATGAATTTAATTGATATATTTTTTTAACAACTCTTGTTTGACTTCATTTTTATATTTTTTTATCTTTTTAGTTTTTTTTATTTTTATTTGAATCAGTAAATAAGTTCAAAAAATGATAATATGAATAAATAAGTTCAATAGAATGTGTCCTTTTAGAATAATATTTCAAAGAACTATAATTAATTCTAAAAAAAAGAACTAGAGTTAAAAAAATAAAAAACAACGAAAAAAAAGAGAATTAAAGAAATATGAATAATATAGTAGTAGCTAAGTGGGCAGTTTTCTTCACACAAAAAAAAAAGGATCGTGGGCAGTTTTTTCCTTTTTAGTGGGCAATTTATTTTTATAAAAAAATAATATTAAAGGTTAAAAATGGAAGAAAATGTAAAAAGCTGCCAGCTATAAGCTAAAAAGCTACTTGAAATAGCTTCTCAAAAAAAACTATAAGCTCGTGAGAAAAACTTGTTACCAAACACTTCACGTTTTCATCCAACAAACTTATAAGCTAGTCCAACAAGCTATAAGCTAACTTATTTGTATTACCAAACACAACCTAAGTTGGGGAAATTATTTAGAGACGGTAATTATTCGTTATTTTGACGGTTTAAGTGAGTAGTAACTCTTGTGAATTAATTGGTAAGAATGTTAAGCCTATTAAGACAATTAGAAACCTAGCCCAATTAGAAGGTGATATATAAGCATAACTCTTATGAGAATTAGGTTAAGCCTTCATTATTAATTTCACAAAAACATAAGAGGTAGAGAGAGAAAGTGGATCAAGAGGATAGAAGAGGAGCTAGAGAAAGAGAGCTCGGGGTTTGAAGAGCTGGGAGCTAAAGTGAAGGCAAAGTTAGGTTTCTTGAAGACTAGAGGTAAGGGGGATGGTTTCCTTTCATAGTTAAGCTATAATCTCTTATTTTCAATTATGAGTTCAAGGTTTTTTCTGTTAATTGTGACTTTTGTGATTTTTAAATGATGAAATTTGTGCTTCTAATTCAAGTGAATTTGATAAACTTCATGAAACTGTTGTGTTCAGAGCTTAATCTTTATAGTTGTTGTTGTTGATAAGTTGTTTTGATGATTTTATATTAATTGAGTGTAAATCATGAATTGGTGAGTGATTGTTGTTGAGACATGTTTGAATTCACTTCATAAATGTTTGTTTATGTTTGTATGTTGATGGGGTTTGAATTGGTGTGGTTGTTTATGAAGTTTGAATGAAAATTGAGAAAATTGTGGGTTTTGGTGGAAAATGAAATAGGTGATGAATTTGAGGTGAATTGGTGTTATAATTTCAAGTTAGTTGTTGTTTTAAATGTCTTTTGATGTTTACAAACTAATGTGCAAGTTTTGGGGTTGAATTTGGGCTCAAGGGGATCAAAGTTGAGATTTTTGAGGGAAAATTGAGTGAGTTCTCGAAAGGAACCCGCAATCTGGGTTCCCATGTGTTGGTGAACTCGCTATAGCGAGTGACTACTTGCTATAGCGAGTTGCTCAGTACAACAACTCATGATTTTGGCGTTGCGGGTACTCCGGGACTGATCCGGACCGTCCAAACCGATTTTTTTGATGTACTTAATTGTATTTAAGATTTCTAAACCTTTGGAAACATCAAATGAATTGGATTGAACTTGGTTTTGTGAAATCGAATCATACTTTTGAAAAATGTTCAAGAAAACGGATTTTCTGAAATTCGTTTTTCTCAAAGGAAAAAGGGTGGGATCAGGGTTGTTTACTGTAACCTTGATTTATAAAAATGTTTTGGATAGTATTCATCAACTTTAACATGGTCTTACTTTGAAAATTGGAATTCTTTTGAAAAATGATAAAATGAGTCGACCATAGGTGAATTTTTTGAATTGTGTATGTACTTGGTTGAGACATTTGAACTTAAATACTTTGATTTTGGTGGAATAATCGGAAAATGCTAGTTTTATAAACATAGACGAACTTTGTCAATTTAATACTTTATGGTCGGATAACTTGTAGGAGACTTTGAATTCATTCTTATGAAGTAGAATAAGAATGGATTAATGTAGGTTGAGTGTTTAAGATGATGATTATCATGGTGTGTTTAGTTGTTCGTCTTTGTTGAGAAACATGAACTTGAAGTGATAATGTTTCTTTAAGGCGAAAGATGTTATCTTCAAATATGATTATTTAGTGAATTCTGATTTGATAATATGGTGATATATATGCATTGGTGAACTTTTGGTGATTGTTGTGAATACTCGAAAAAGGTGAATTGTATGCATTGCTTGATTGTTCTTGTATATTTAATGGCTTATGATAATGTTGAGGTTTTTAATTATGTGAATTTAAATTATGCTATTTGATTATGTTTAATTGTGAAATGTGAACTAACCCCCAGTGGTCGCTTGGTTGACCGCCTACCTTATTCCACTACAACATTTTAGTCATAAGAAAACGCAAAAAAAGCGTTGTGTATGCTAAATAAAGCGTTGTCGTAGGATACGAGAACGGATATTCGCCCGTGGTGAACTAAGGCGTTGTCTTTTCCTTTTGCTACGCTTTTCCCCCCAAACCGCAACAGAACAAACAAAATTGTAGTCTTATGTATCGTATGGAGAACGGTTGTTTGTATTCACAACGACAACGCTATTTTTCTGTAGCTAGATAAAACCGTTGCGGAAAAAGCTTTTTTTAGAAGAGTTTGGTTTGCACTATCACAATGTACTGTAACCGTTCTACTAGACCTTATTCTAAATTGTGCATTGAAAGCTTCCAAAACGCTTTTTATATGTTGAGAAAATAA
>Ga0228711_1003600_pt1 | contig 24091 bp, 7 predicted proteins | sample MedpolnodulmetaG_2_FD_177996 | JGI IMG/M metagenome (GOLD analysis project Ga0228711, IMG submission 177996) | Root nodule microbial communities from Medicago polymorpha collected in Santa Monica, California, United States - brown nodules | ecosystem: Host-associated > Plants > Roots > Nodule...
TTATTTAACAAAAGCTTCGACGAAATAAAATTTACTTTTTTTGAATTTTTATTACTTATAATAAAGAATATTGATTATTTTTTATGAGAAAATGTTAAAAATTTAATATGATTATTATAAACAATAAAATGATGTTTTTTTCTTATGAAATGATGTTTTATAAAATATAAATATTGACAAATAACTTTTTATTTCATAAAATAATTGTTAATTTATAATTTTATGGTGCAAGAGTACCGGTACACCTCAATTTGTGAGGTGTAACGTAGAAGTTCCCTTGATATATAGGATGTAGGAAATTATCAGTCTATTATGGGTTATTTCTATTGGTAGGTTATTTCAACAATTACTTTTGGAACAACTTATAGGAAAACAAAAGTTATAAAAAAAATTTGTATGTTCACATCAAAATCAAATCAATAGAAAAATTGAGAGTGATAACACAATGCGAATATGATAGAAGGTTGTTGTATAAGTTATCAACAATTACTTTTATTTTTATTTTTATATACTTATACTTATTAATTTTATTTAAGATTTTTTTTTAAGTAATTTTTATTTAAGATCTTGTTTTTGTTTCATATTGTATTTACTATTTAATTATAGAGTCGTAGTACTATTTAGTACAAATGCATAGCTACAAGGTTTATGCAAACACACACAATCTCTTCTCTTTTTTTTTTTTTAAAGAAGAAAATCGGGAAATATTTTAATTTTCACTTCTTTTTTTCGGGATACAAGAGACCCAAATGCAGATTTTTGCACGGTGAGTCGTCTGCAGGGGTGAGAATCAAAACTCACACCTGCCCACACACCGTTGTCATATATAATTTTTGGTCTGTCTTTCCCCAATCTACCCAACATAGAGCACAAGAATAACTGATATACTACTCCAGACTTACTCAGCCAATAAAATACTTATCTAGATTCAATTGTAAGTAAAAAAAATCTAAATTATGGGTGTTCGCGATACGGTTTGGTTCGGTTTTGAGGTTAAAAGTCATCCGAATCGTAAGATAGAAACACATGCGGTTTGGTTTGGTTCGGTTGGCTTTTAAAATGAAAACCAAACCAAATCAAACTAATGCGGTTTGGATTGATTCAGTTGTTGCGGTTTTTTACAAGACAATACAATTTTTTGCTTTCAACATTAAAATCAAGTTAAAAGTTAAAAACAACTTATTTTCAACAATGTTTCAAATTTGATCCAACATTACAATATTATTTTCATCATTCCATCAACATAGACCAAAAAACAAGTCTCCTCGGTAAGAAATGTAAAAGTCTAAGATTTTATCATTCTCTAAAAGTTTACATTGAGTTTCTATTCAAGATATATCTAACATAAACATATATATACAAAAGTGCAAGCATAATTAAATTAAAGCACATAAATGCAATTTTAAAATCAAAAGCATAGAAAAAAAACTTAATAAGAGGAACAATATGTTTTAGACAAAAAAACAAGAGAAAAAAACATGTCATTCTATAAAATTTCTCATTGAATTTCTATGAGTACTAGGTTTGTGACTTAAGTTTAATTAATGTTTCTCTTATGTTGGGGTTTGGTTTGGTTTGGTTCGGTTGTTAAAATAAAAGTCGCAAATCAAAACAAACCATACGGTTGAGTAAAAATATGATCCGAATATATCCGAACCAAATGCGGTTTTTGCGGTTTCAATTTAGGTTAATTTGGTTTGCGGTTTTTCTATTGGGTTAGTTCGATTTTGAACACCCCTATTTTAAATATACATATCATCTCTCTCATCCATTATATTTGCATTCATACACATAATAACTATTGACTAATGAAAGAATCTAATTCAAAAAATATTTGCCTAGGGAGTTCAAACAAACTTATTTTTTAATTTTTTTAAACAAACAATCATATTTATTATTTTAATTCAAAGAACTTTTTAAAATTTCTCAAGTAGTTTGAGAACCTACCAATTAATTTAGCCTTAATTAAACAAAGGAGTTCAAACAAACAATTCACGAGTCTAAGTAGTTGAGAAGTGACTGAGAACTAATGCTTTTCTCTATTAATTTACAATCAAACAATTCACGTAAAAGCATCATGTGCCTATGTATTGTGCATTGCATTGTGACATTATGCATGTTCTTTGTCGAGAAATAGCAAAGTACACCAAGAGAGCAGGACGAGTGAGATAATATGATTAATTAAACCAGACAAAACAAAGCTTCCAAAAGTAAAATGCCAATGTAAATATGTAATGCCATTCAATAATTTATTTATATTTGGTACAACCATTCAATAATTTTGATTAGAGGAAAAAACCAAATAATTAATGCATCTTTTTCCACATAAACAAACAAGTATATACTTCTATATAGTATATTATAGCAATACAAAAGGAACTTATTTACATGCAGCAACGATGAAAGGATGTTTTTCAAGGTCTTACGTAATTCAGAGGCCTACAAATTTGTTGAAGTTTATGGAAGAATCGTGAGAAAGCACATTTTATCTGTAGCTTTTAAGAGCAAAATGTTGATAAAAGTTGAGCCAAAACCACGTGGTTGCCAAAAACTACCATGTTGTTCTCCTTTCACATTTTTCCTAACGAGTTAAGATACAACACCTGTCAAATGTTGCTATGATCTTGGATCGGTTGTCACTGTCCTTTAAGGTAATGTTCCAGAATCACAATTAACCTCCTTTGTTGTTTTTCAATTATTTTTCTAAAGCAGAACACCCTTATATAAATAACTATAGTTGAGATACCCGTGCTACAGCACGGGTAGCGCGGCCATTTCACAAAGTCCTTAGTGCCTTCTTCTCTTATGTAAGGGTGATTCGACGTCACCCACTAGATACGATTCATTTCCCACACACTTTACACATTCAACCTCATTTTCTACACTGACTTGAGCTTAGAGTGCTAACATGCTTGCAGACACCCTTCATTACATCATGAAGACCGCACCGCCACCGCACCGGAGTATCGTACCACCATCGTTGTCTTCATTTGTACATTACCGGACAAATCAAGAACATATTAGCCTCTAACAAAAATTTAAACAATTTTTTTTTTCTCTCCATAGATTACCTTCACCTAAGGTAATTATATTCGAGACATTGTCAAACACTAAATATAAACATATTTTTCAGTCAATTTTCAAACATTAATTTGAGATATTGTGGAAGTTTAACCAATCCGTCAGACCCAACTCCCTTTGATAATTCAAATAGTCTTCAACATAGAGGTTAATGTGTTAACATTTTAGAATTTCATCAAACTATTACTAGACTTTTTTTTTCTTTCTTTGAAAGACTAATTAATTGAATTGTCCATTTTTTTGCTCAGTCACACTTCTATTTGGTGGAAATAAATGGTTACTGCATTTAATTTAAGGTGGCCAAAGCTAGGGCTTAATTAATTAACCATTGTCCCTGTCTGGCGGAGGGTCATAAAATGTGGGGTAACCCTATATGCTCTTTATACTTGAAAGACATTGAACCAGGCAAACGTATGGCTAGAGCTTACTACCAATACCACAAAAGAACGAACATTGGCACCTTTGCTTAGAAAAAAGTTACTAATTGACGGATTCATTGACATCAACCACCAATAATTGTTGCACAAAGAATTTAAGAGGGAGAGGGAACGGGCATTGTCCCTTGAATATTCCTCCAAAGTGTTAAGAAGGTATCACATTACCTATAGGAATAAGCTCAGCTGCGGTCCCAAAATAAATGCATGTAGTACTCTTAAATAATTAGAGGTATTGCATTTTCAGTTTGAAAAGGATATTTATGGTATTGTAGTTTAGTGATTAGATACACGCCTTATGTGTGAAGAAGTAAGAATTATCGAAATCGAACTCAGATCCATATATATATTAATGTTTTTGCAGTTATCAACTAAGTTGTACTTAAATTACAAAAATTTATTTTATTAAAGACAAATTTGTAAAAAAAAATGCCAAGCTAAATTAAGGTTCTAAGGTACTTTTATTTTGTCTAGAAAAATGTATGCCTAAAATTAGTAGTTATGGGTAAATTAATGTTATATATTTTTTCCTAAATAAAATTTTTAGATGAGTTGCGCTTTGAAGGTTCACCGAAGAGGTTCTTACATTAATAGCGGGAGTGAACTCACGATCTTGCATATGAGTCAACATCTTACCAAATAAGTCATTCCTTATTGAAATTAGAGTTTCTTTTTATATTATAATGTATATTAAATTTCAATTTGTATTTAGAAAAGAATTGTGTTGTTAGGTACAAATTTGGAGAAAATGTCCAACTTAAATTAATAGTTAAATGTACTATCCCTCAGTTTTTAATTTCATTTCACTATACAAATATAATTAGTTCTTTTATCAAGTTAGTTCTTCATTTTCGTTAAAAATAAGAGAGAAAATGATAGCTCTGAGACTATCACTTGATAAATTAAAATTAGGTTAGAGACTATCTAATATATCTTTATTTTCAAATCCAAATTAATAAGCAAATAATAGTTTATCGTAAAAAAAAGAGTAAATAATAGTTTATAGATGAAACGCTTAAAAAAATAGTTTTATAGATGAAAATGTTTGGAACATTTCTTCAACTCTTTAAATTATTTGTTGCATCTTCGATCACTTGGAATTATTTCTACAAAATACAAACATACAAAATTAATATTGTTAGATATAAAATTTGGACTAAGTAGCTCTCTTTAAGACGTTACATGACTTTGCCTCAAATTAAGAAAACAATTTTCTTTATCACTAGTTACTATTTCTTTTTTTTTCCTTCAAAGCAAGCAACCATAAACATCTTATATTTTTTTATTCTCATACGTAAAGCCATTTAATTCATTTAATGTGAGGTTAAAGGACATTAAGACTATCAATTATTAAGACTATCAGTTTATTGATTTTCAATGCAAAGAAAAAGGTTACCAAATAATCGTATAATTGAAACAACATTAAAAACATGAAAACGGTATTTGTGGTTGGAATCCAAAGATCAGAATAAATAAAAAGAAAATACACTTTTATTTTATTGTTATTTTAATAAAATCATCAACAGAAAATGATGGTTTATTCCAAGATAGTCTAAACTTTTAGTTACATCATGTACATTGCACTTAGGTTAGGTACATTATACACCGTTCTACTGGTTCCTGTCTATATTGGGTGTATGATCTTGTATTTACGTTTCGTATTTCATGATTTCTAGTTAAAATGGATTTTGTTCCTGTGCACAATAGTTTAGTGCAATTCTTATGATGACTCTAACGTTTATGTCGATTTTATCATATCGTATATAATAATAGGTGGAAAATAGTGTACAATTATCCTAAATTTTAGGACTCAAATATCTTGAATTATTGGGCCTTGGGATCATATTAGACCAATTCACGATAGAAGTTTGTACCAGCATCATGCATACATAACCATGGACGAAATTTTTTGACCAGAAAAAGAAAAAACCATGGATCAAAACTTCCATTACGTCAGAGTTATTGCCCTTCATACCTAAAATATAGTAGTACATCCTTTCTTTTTTGACAATTAGGTTATATATCGTCACATAATATGTTAAGCCCTAGTAAATACTTCGGTACTCTAAAATTTGGTTGAATATATACTCGTCAATGTAGTTTTTTATATTCTTTTATTGTTAAATAATTTTAAATTTTAAATTAATTTTACGTACAAAATTTCAGAGTACCACAAAATTCTACCAAAAAAAAATATATGTGTGAATAAAACTTTTATGATTAGCTTTTTTTTAGAACTTTTGTCAATTGCTAACATGAAGCAACCGAACACAAGTAGCTTTTCTCTTCTCTTAAATTGAGGTTTAGATTCTTGCTTAAGAAAAACTATATTTTGTTAGACAATGCTTATAAGTTTGCTTCAAGCCTAAAAAAAAAATAAACCAATCACTCTTTTTCATAATTAGTCACTAAACTATCTATATATAAACTCTTTTTAGAGCTTATCACTTTTAATGTGGGACTTACATTTTTCCAAGCCATCATCGAGTTCCATCCAATAAGTGCTTGAGAAGAATTGAAAATCTATGAGAGGTGGTGGTTCTTTGGTCATGCTTGTCTAATAGAAGTCACTTGGCTTATAGTTCCATCTTCAATGAATAGTCAAAAACGATGGCTATACGTAGCTTGTCTCAACACTTGCATATTCGTTAACAAAACAAAAGTATGATATGAAAAAGACAAACTTACTTTAATATGATATCGATACTTTGATATATAGATCATGGGTTTTCAACTAAATAGTGTTTATATTTTCAACTATAGTATTGATATGATAGCTAAACTTTGGTCTGAGCAATGTGGAATAAATAACAAACATCCACCCTCACGTTTAGCGTGGGCCTGAGTCCAATTCCTGCATTGTAATACTTAACCTGGTTCTGATACCATGTAAAACGCGTTTGGATCTCGTTCCAAAAGCTAACTCAAAGGATGAGAGTACTCAAACATATTTATACATTCAACAACTTAAAAACTTGAGCAATGTGGGATAAATAACAAACTACAACCAACTTCAACAAAACCAACATATATATTATATATACTAGCACTATAAGAACACTAGTGTGGTCAAGTGCGGGGTGTGTTTTAACTAATTTTTCCCTCTTCCACCTATAAAAGCTGTTACGTAATTATCCAAGATTCAAACTAAGTGACCAAACACTATGTTCTATCTCAAAGCATGGTCATTTTGGTCAATGCGTGAGTTATACGTTATATATAGTGTCTATGTGGCTGACGGAAGTGTGAAGAATAATATCATAACCACAGCTAATAATTTGATGTTTTGGTCTTTCTTTTCTGTTTTTATAGTGCCAATGAGTACATTTTGCTTAAGAATGTGCTTTTTTTGGTACAATTTTTACAGGTTAATTGAAAGTTTGGAACCATACAATTTTTAAAAGTGATCATGAGCTGAACAAAATTTAAATATTATCCTTATAGTGCATTATTTTCGTAAATGTAATGTGGATTCTAATGAATTTAAGAGTGGTTCCCTCAACAAAAAAAAAAAAAAGAATTTAAGAGGGGTGAACATGAAGAAATTCACTTGGTGGTAGTGGGCTGACTCAAGGAGCTTGCAAGTATAGCAGCTGCTTTGAGCCTTAAATTTGTTTAGGCCTCACACTTATTATTTTAATTTATAGTATTGATTGATGTTTTAAGCATCAAAATATAAATTCACTAAATTTTCTTAGTTCTCATAATTATGAAGCAAACAACTTAAATACAGTAATGTTTATCAAAAGGACCAAAAACAATAGCATTATGTATAATAACTCAATATGTGAAAACGATATGTTTCCCTTAAGTTGTATATAGGGGCAGTGAATTAGAGTGCTTGATGCTGTACAATGGTCAATATAGAGAAAGCAAATTCATAGACGGTAACCTGATATACCTTTAAAAATCTGTGGGAAATTTATTCAACCAATCAAATTAGCCACGTAAATAAGTTTGTAAGTAGCCACACCGGTCTCCTTATCGCTACATCATGGAAACATTACATATTAGTAGATAATAGTGACTTGCGTGTAGAAGGAAATTAGATGAGCCAATAACAACGTACTTTCAAATACTTTCAACAAAACAATTACAACATTGAACATCCTTTTTGTGTCTCTATAGTTGAGACGATGATTAATCTGGTTCAACCAATCTTTCAAGTCAGACAACATGGCATCAATGTTTCCAATCAATGTAATAAACTGTAATTAGTTTGGTGTTTATATCTAGTAGATAAGTGTTCATTTTTCTACAGCGTGGTTTTCAAATGAACTTAACATGTCAATTTATAGAAGGTTATGAATATGGTGGACGACATAAATTATCGGTGCAATGTGTGCCACAGAAAAATCATGTATTTGACTAGTTTGAATTATATAATCTGAATTGTACTAGACCTGTCAATGTACAAGTTTTTTCGCAGTTTTCAGACAATTTGGATTATATAATATGAACATATTTGGGCATAATTTTCAAGTATATAACCTAAGGTTTGTCAAAAAAAAAGAAGTATATAACCTAAGATATCTCATAATGTGCTCGGTTGCTTGGTAGTAAGGTTGGTCAGATTCATACATTTTTTATGCATTTTTTGACCAACTTTGTTCATTTGACCATATGTTTCAGCTTCCGGTGATTATCGTTATGGTCGGTGTTTGCATTTTTCCTATAAATAGTCCTCTTTCTTCACAATTTTTCATTCCAATTCACATTCTCTTCTTTTCTTTCTTACTTTTCTTTTGAGTCATTTTATGATGTCAATGTTTTACTGTTGGCCTGTCATACAAAGGTTTGTGTCACCTTATGAGGATAATATGAATGGTTAAAAGGGGTTGTTCCACTCCACAAATTTGCACTCACCTTCTCCGACTTCCTAATCTTGTACATTCCCATTTTCTCCGAAGGGTGCGCGAGTGGGATGTGAAACCTCTTTATCCTTCTCTATCCATATTCTTATACGACAAGTTTAGCATTAGGTATCTGATATTTTGTTGTACTAAACATTATTTTTAAGTAAATGTATTATGAATTCTTGATCAAATAATATATTTCGTTGAATTATTAAATTTTGTTGTCAATTTATATTATGTCATCTTAATAATTTATGTCATTTTAATGAAACGTCTAAGTAAATCCAGTGTAAATTTTATAATCTGAAAACATCAAATACGTTTCAATTTCTAAATTCGAACGTGGGTAAAAATGAAAATTTGAAGGACGCGTGAGAAAATCTCAAAACTGATAGCTCATGTACTTATAAAAGGATATTGGTCGATATTGTGTGTGTCCTTTTGATTTTGCAAGCCAAAGTCGAAAATGAATCATCAGAAGTGAGTTGCATCTTTGGATTTATAAAAAGAAAATTATTGAGAGATTGTTTTTTAGACACCTAGCAATTGCCCTCAGACATCTCAAAAAACACTCTGAACGGTAGTTAACTACCGTTAATCACTTTAAATCGGTTAAACCGATTTAAAGAGTGATGAATGATAATTAACTATTGATAGATGATTTTTCAAGTAATTTAATGTGCTTGTGAGCAATTGCTATGTGCCTAAAGATCAATCTCAAAATTATTATTTGAATTCTGCTCTTCTCCCAGCACTTTTTGCTCGCGTCCAGCAGCCTTGTCGAAATACCCATGCGTTAGTTAAGTAACGCAAGTGTTAAATTTTGCGCTACTTAACTAACGCTGCGTTAGTTAACTCACGCTACGTGTTATTTATTTACTTTATTTGACCTCACTTTTTTAAATTTATTTACTATATTCAAATTATTTTATTTACATTATTCTAATATACTTATTTATTTACTTTATTCTAATTTAAATTATTTTATAATTTATTTGTTCACTTTATTCTAATTTATTTACTTTATTAAAATTTATTTATTTACTTTATTCTAAATTATACAAATATAAATAAAAATAAATGAATTAAATTAATATTTATTCGGTTTTATTCATTAAATACAAAATCAGAAAATAAAAGCAAATATAAATAAAAAGAAATGAACAAAATTAATACATATAACAACATCTCATTTTATTAATAGAATTCATATAATAATTGATACATTTATTCGAATTCACTAAATCTACTTATTTTCTTTTTACCCTCTTGGGGTAAAAAGTTCTTTTTACCATCTTGGGGTAAATAGTGATCGGTCATGGAGTAAATAGTGAGCAACTTTTTTGGAGGAAATACATCATCAACCCTTGGGCTAAATCTAAATCTAGTTCTTTTTACACCCTAAGAAGATTCTTTTTACCTACGGTAAAAAGTTTTAGGGGTAAAAAGATGCAGATTTAGTTTTACCCCAAGGGTTGATCACTTCCTCCAAGTTGGCTACTCACCATTTACCTCAAAACTGACCACCATATTTACCGCAAGTGACTAGAGACCTATTGAAGAAAGAAAAAAAAAGAGAAATAGAGGGAGAGACTGAGGAGGGAGAGAAAGTGATATGGTGTGAGAAAATAGAGAAGTATGGAGGGGTATTTATAGGTGGGAATGGTAGTATAGGTTATAACCACCATAAATGTGGTCAAAAATACGTGTAGAAGTTGTAAAAAAACGTATAGGTTGAATGTTGAAAACCTGACCACCGTCCAAAAAATGTGTGTTCTTGAGTTCAGACCACCGGCCAACCTGCGTGAGTTAACTCGCGCACAAGTCAGTGGTGCGTGACTTAAGTTACGCAGAACTTATAAAGTGCGTAAGTTAAGCCACGCAAGGGTATAACTAGAAATCATGCTGGACGCGAGCGAAATGTGCAGGGGGAAGAGCAAAATTCTTATTATTTTTCTTTGGTCCAAAGAGTTGTAAAATATATAACCGTTGATTTATACTTGCACACATCTTTGCTACGTGACATTATTCGGTTGAGTCCAAGAAATTAAAAGTGATTGGAGGGGTTAATCCAAAAGCGAGTGTCCGTAAACATAAACATAAACATGTGCTAATAAATCCAAACATGTTAGAAGGAAAATGTTGAGCAATAAAGAGATTATTACAGTTCTAATTAACATGTGGTCGACACATGTACACATAATTATACTAATTACTATATTTTCATGGGACAAAGACATGAAGAAAAAGTTGATATCATTGCCACGCCAATTAATTCAATCACCTTATCTCCTCATCTATTGGTCACTCTTTCTCTCCCAACCAAATCAAAAAGCCTTTGATAGCTCGTTTCTAATGGTTAGCTATTGTTTGTTACATATTGCTAACAAGATATGGTTTTTCCATTTAATGACTAAAAGACCTTGACATCGATCTAGACCTTATTCTCAGCCATGTTTATTAACAAAAATCCTAGTATTGTGATACATGAGTTGAGGATATTTCGGTAACATGTAAGAAGTGAGAAAATATCTTGGTCACTTTCCAAGTGCCATGCAGTAAGTGGTGTGCATTGAATAATGTTTCAACTTTGAGGGGCCAACGATATGCTTTTGGTTTTTTGAGCATTCTTGAATTGATTTGCTATTTTTGTGTTCATACAAAAAATAATAATTTGGTTGTGCTCAATTGACAATGATGACGAATGATTAGGATTGAAGTGTTAGAATTCATTGCCGGGTTTGGCTTTTGGGAAGTGCATTTGGAGAAGCACTTTTTTGTTCCTAGGTTAATTCGTGTTTTGATAATATGAATTCCGTAAATAAGCCTCTTGCTGGAAATTCTGTTTTTATTGCGGTCCGTCTCTAGTCGTCTAATTGCGACATTTGCGTTGTCTCGTATAGTCGTATTGACTTGCCTTGTGTTGACTTTGAGGGGTGGATTTAGTCTCACATTGGATAGATATGATTCTTGATAAGAATTTATAAAAATGAGACACTCCTCACCTTACAAGCCGTTTCTGTAAAGATGAGTTAGACCCTAAATTTCAACATGGTATCGGAGCTTTACCAAGATCCATTGGGTCACATGCTATCAAGTTACCGTTATTGGGTCATCCACCATTTATGTTCAGGAATTAACCCCAATAATGATGATCGTGAGAGGGTGTATTAAAGAGTCTCATATCAAATAATACATACCCTGACAATTTGTTTGTAAGTTGGGACAATCTATTGTATCATTACAGTATATTTTGTTAATCTATATGCATTGAGTATGAATTCTTTATGAGTATCTTCCTTGTGAGTACTCATATGCTCATGATGACAATTTAAATATAAATAATACGCGATATAAAATAGAATGACCATACAAATGGGATAGAGTCGTTGAGTGATTTTACATTATGTTGTCAAGGCCAGTCCAAAGCTAGTGGAACCTCAGTTAACATTGCATAACTTCCAACAATTGATGACACCTCACCTTTACTTATTCACCAAATTTCCATCAGATGAAGTATACTATCAATCTATACCCTATTCCCAACCCTAATTGTTTAAAATGATTATTTTGTCTTCCATTTTTTGCCAACTCATTCCAATTTTGTCCTCTCATTCAAAATAAAATCATATTGATATTATTCAATTGGCAGTTTCAATAGTAAATACGTTACAAGTGATTAAGAATGAAATTGGAATATTAGAAGCAAAACGTTCTACTTCCATAGGCTGTTTCAATTGGCAATATGGCTTTCATTTGGCACGACGACGATACTCTTATATAAATAGGAGGGTTTTGCATGATGAGTATGACATCACAATAAGTTTTGACATTTTTCTAAAGTATGTATATTAGAAAACTATGGCTTGGGAACTTCTACGGTACACTCACAAAGTGAGGTATACCGGTACTCTTCTTTTATAATTTTATAAATAAACGATCATTTTTTGTGTAATAAATAACTATTTGTCAATATTTATATTTTATAGAACATCATTTTATTGTTTTTAAAAATTATTGTAATTTTTTTTACATATTATCGTAAAAAATAATCAATGTTTTCAATTATGAGTGATAAAAATTCAAAAAAAATTAATTTTATTTCATTGACACTTTTAATGAATAAGATTTAGTTATTATAATTATGAGTAATAAAAATATATATTTTTCTTAAAAAAACAACTTATTTAGCTATTAATTTAAAGAATGAGTATACCGGTAAACTCAAATATATTGGGTGTGCTATAAAATTGGCCTATTTAAAAGGGGTGAAGGTTCTATCAACGAAGCCAACAAATATGGTGTGTGTGAAAATTGAACCTATTAAAGGAGAGTGAAAGTTAATTATTGGCATTGCATTTGAGATGTAATTGTTTGCTGTTACATTTGGTTTTATTTGTGGTTATCTTATTGTATTAGATTTTATGCACTTTTTAATTTATCTTAAACTTATTTCATATTTGTGTTGCATTTGGTTATTTTGTCATGTAATTTTGATTGTAAACCAAATTTGAGGCTATCTTATTGTATTGGGTTTTATACACTTTTTAACTTATCTTAAAACTTATTTACATATTTCGTGGTTGATGTATTTGAATGATTTTTAAGTTAAAACTTCATCATTTGATGAATGAGATTAAGAAATGATCAAATATTTAGTATCCCAAATGAGTCAATTTTCTCATGTCCAAATTAGTTTCCTTTGGTAAAAAATTGAAAATATGTATGTATAGTAGTAATATTATATCATATCATCAATCTTATGACATGATAAAGATATCACGTATTCATTCACATGTCAATAGCGTTGGTTATATAAACAAATAAATTGGTTAGAGGGTTAGCGATGTGGGACTAGAAACTTGTTTCGGATGTGATGTGGTACTCTCTTTCGATTCATTATATAAAAATGCATATGACTCTTGATGCTATTCCAGTTTTCTAATAAATCCGGTTTCACTTCAGGCAGAATCCTTTGATGCTCGATATATTGGTGTATATTGATTTTTTGGTTCCGAAACAAAAGGAACTGGATATACACTCGGAAAAAACCTCATATATATTTTGCTTCAACCTTCATATATTGTGATGCATTCAATAAGCCCTTTCAATCTATTCGGATTATATTATTACCCTTTTAGCATTTCAGATTGAAACATACGTTTCATCGTCCAAAAAAGATTAAAACATACATTTCATAATTAGTCAAAAAAGACATTTCATAAAATGTTAACAGTCATTGTTGCTATGAGCAGCAAAAGTAGCTTAGACTCTAATCTCATCTACGTTATTGATATGAGAAAAATGTTACAACCTTAACATTATCTTAAAAAGGGTCATGTGTATTTAACCAGCTTTGTTAAATTGTACTTGTCATTGTAGATTTCAGGTTTACAAATATCTTAATATTGATTTCAAAAGAAGGAAATCCTACAAATTGCTTTGAAACCTTTCTTGATTAGTAAGGCACCTTATCTAGAATTTGGGACTAGGGACAGTTGGAACCTTTCTTGATTAGTAAGGTATTAGAGCTGACTATATCTTTGTACAAACGTTATTGACTATATCTATAACCATTGGTTATCAATGCATTATCAATTGCCATATTCAATGACTATTTAGCCTGAAAAATGAAGGTTTAAAATACTGTTAAGATATTAATTTAACTTCAAATGTTGCTTACAACGAAGTTTTTAGAAATTTATACTCCATATGCAATGATGTTGATATTGCATTTGGCTAATATATTTTTAGGGAATTCAAATGATGCTTTTTTGTTTGTTTTAAAGGAAAGAATCATTATTTTGTCAAGAAAACTATAATCACTTTATTAATGTGAAATCAAAGATATAATTCATGTTTACATCAATTGCTATATTTTTGCTCTAGAAAAAATAAATAAAATTCCTCTAACATCTCTTGCTTCTGAAAATGTTGCCACACCCAGTAAGCTGGATCACTGAAGACAATTTCGAAAAAAGCGGATTCCCTGCAATGAAATTCATTATGTCAAAAATCATGAGTAACTACCAATACAAGCACAATAACCTCAGGGAGTGTAAAAATCAAATGATACAGCGCTCAAGGGAATGAAAAATTACCTGCAATGCAAAAGTGATATCACCTTCATCTAGTTTTGGTGTCACTCTTCTCAGTTTATCATCACGGGATTGTCCTAGTTTAATAAGGCCCTGGAGTAATAATTTATGTATCATCATATTTCTGATCACCACTTTGCCTCAAGAAAGCCCTCTAATATAAAAATTATTTAGTGGCAAAAACTATATCAAGAAATTCATGACAGATACCTGGTCATTTAACACTCTGCACATGTTTGAAAATTCCATGATTCCAGCAGGGGGAATTAGTGATGATTTGCATATCTCCGCATAAGATTTATATAACTCGCCAAGGATTGAGTCTTTCTTGGCTCCACGGAAACGTTTCATCGAGGAGCAGAGTATAATTTGTTGATGATGTGGCAGAGATTGTATGGTATCCACAACTGGTGATCTATATGTTTTGGACAATGCAAGAGCCATATGATCAATCCTTACCTGCATTCAATTTTGAAGGTTACAAAAGGGAGAGGATTACAGACAAACTCTACTTGTTTAGTAATCGTGTAACAAGGAATTGATTGCAAGCTGCTGAAATTAAATAGGTAATTGAACCTATAACATTAATTATACAGAATGCTATTGTATAACTAAGTTTCCTATACACCTTTTATGACAACCAGTAATATATATTTCATGCGGAAAGTTCTGCATCTACTTCGATAAATGACTTCAAAGTCTTTTAAAAGGCAACCAACTGATTTTGAAACCTAGCCACTAAATTTTTTTTTTGAATAAGCCAGTATATGTTAAAGCTCTAACCAAGCACAAGGTGTGCAAGGAAAGAGAAAGGAAAGGAGATGCAACCCACAAAAGTTATGGTTAGGATCTTAGACCTCTAAAGTTAAGGAAATACATTCCAGCTTATTAACAATGAGTCAAATATGAGATGCATGATAAATGCAAAATTGTACTCATCCTTGAACTGTTGTCATTTTGGCATTAATGTAAATCCATCCATGGGAATGTGAGTAACTATAGCAAAAACTAGAAACTAATTATTGAGATTTACCATATCAAATTCTTGTTTTTTAACACAATCCGGTGCTGTAGGAAGATTTTGTTCTGAGGATGATTTCTCTTCCAAAGCATTCAAATTGCAAGCAGAATCTCTAATTTCTGCTTCTAGCATCTCAATTGCACTCCTGAAAAAATATACAGAAAATATTCATTTTAGATTTTGCTAAATCAAATATTTTACTAAAACCTCCAAATGCAAGACACCCAATATGTTATTAAATTCAAATATTGCAACTTGCAATTTGAACACAATAAAAGAAAAAATTATGGACAAGTTGTGCACATAACAGAGATCTGTTTCAATCAATCAAATAATTCAAGGCCTCTTTTGAATCTGGAACCAGGATTTTGAACAAAATATGTAAAGTTTAAGCGCTCAATCTATATGCAATAGACTGAATGTAAATATAGATGCATTGATTTATAATGGACATAAAAGTCAATAATGACTAAAGAATGACAGACCTGCATATACAAAGAGCATTTCGCATATCTCCAGAAGCTGCAGCAACTTTCTGCAATGTGCATTGTTAATTAGACTCTATGTATAATATATGTATATTATTTAAAGATAAGTTACAATATCCCTTTCTTGTGCTCCTCATAACATTAAATTATTCACACGCATTTCTACAAGGTTACTTTGGAATTTAATGCATGTTAGAATGATCAAAGTAAGCAAATATAAACGTATCTGGACAGTTATTGTACTTACCCTGGCACACAGTTCCAATGCTTGATGTTGGAAGACGATGTAAGGAAGTTCCTGATGGTGAGACAAAACAGCTATTAATAAATATACTCAAAGCAGAAATATTACTTTTAGTTCATGACCTACATCAACTCATTATAACTCGTAATTACTGTCAATGAGCCGCGATATTGTTTTTAATAGGCCATGATATTCTCATAGTAGCAATATATCAAGCTAAAGTGGCACAGCCGTATAACAACAATCTTACATTTAGCCTTTCTTGAATAATCTTAAGGATCTGATCTTTAGTATATGCCCGAAAAGTTACAACAGTAGGCTTGCCTGAAACGGATAAACGGAGTAATTAAAAAGAGAGCAAGGTCCAATGATGTACACAAGTAGAAGACAGATTCATTTTATAAGGTCATTTGAGACAGTCCTTAATGAGTTGAAAATGAAATTGAAGTCCTATATATAGACTGACTTGAATTACTCACAATTTAATGCAGTAAGCCTTGGAAGAAATCGATCAGCTAGATCAATTGCATTTGCTACACCTGTATAAACAAGCACAATAAGTCATTATCATCAACATCTCAAATTGTTTTAGAGTCAAGGGTATGACAAGGATAGAAACAGCATTTTGATTTTTACATTAAATTTACCTATGAGTATACATTTGGAAAATGGAAAAGTGGTAAGCATGAAAAGATCATGGAGCACAGCTCTGTCTTTGGTAATTAGATAATCTAACTCATCAGCTACTATCAATCTGTTACAATAGTAACACACAAATTACATAAACAAGCAGTAACACACAATCATATGTGGCTGACAAAGATATATGTACAAATCAAATCCAGGGCAAGAATATGTTTCTTACATCATGTTCGATGTAGGTGATTCATGAGAATACAAGTTCTGAAGTTGCTGTAAGGGTGTGCCTGAACCCTTCTTTCCCAGGGTTTTGTGTAACCCAAGTATCTGCCATCACATTGAGTGGGTTAGTCAACTAAGTAAGGTTTAATTTACAACCCATTCTAAGTGTTGTTAACTTTAATAAAACTGTGCCTAGACATTATTACCTTTGTGAAAATATCAGATGTATTTGACAGTGATGTACAGTTTACAGATAAAACATCGGGCAGCGGCAAACCTCCCTGCAAATGAAAATGTGTTAATGGAAGAAACAAAAATCAAAATACAGTGAGCATTTCAATTTAAGCGATCTACTAAAAGTGTGCTCTTCCGATTACACGAGATCATCAAATTACATATTTTGAACAAGCATACCATATCATATTTTTTTCTATGATTAGTCAAGCGGCTCATTAAAAGGATATACTATTGGCATTGGTATGTAATTAAACAAAAACATTTTCACTAAAGAATAACCATCAACATGAGTGCATCAATCAATCAACTTGACACAACCTGCATACTTCAGTAAGCATGTCAGTCAAATCAATGGTAAATGTAAATCAATTTTACACTTAACATTCAACGAGTCCTCCGTTCTTTTAAAAATCATTAAACCAATTTTAAAATGCAATTACAAAAGAGGGATCATCTATCAAGATGTATCAAAACTCAGCATAGTTATTGAATGCAAGTGTAAACCTAATTAACACTGATTTACACAAACACTAAATATCCGTAAAATCCTTCAAAACATTTTCACTTGAGTATAACTATCAACATCAATGTCATCAATCAATAAACTTAACACACCCCACAAGTTTTAATAAGCATAGCAATTGCAAAAGAGGGATCATCTATCAAAATTGCACATTAGCATTGAATGAAAGTGTAAAACTGATTAACACTAATTTACACATACCAGTAAATATCCTTTAAATCTAAAACACTATACAAATTGTTAATTATATCAATTATGACACTAAACTATTTCGCAAATCTACATCACCATTTCAATCATTCAATTAATTTCAATATACAAAAATCAATACGTATAGATATAGATACAGATATAGATATACCTCTGAAGCCCAATTGAGTAAATCCGCTTTCACTTTCTCCATAGACAACGATTTCCCAGTTCCAGGACAGCCGCATATATAAAGACTCCCAGCTTTTTCATGCTCAACACAGCCTTTACAAAACCCCAACACCACATTTTGCTCTTCCTCACGACACACCATCGTAGACGGTGCTGTAGACAAATGCAACACCTCCTTCACAATCCTCATTTGCTCACCATCTACAATTAATTGAATAATTAAACGTGTCAGCTCAGTGGTAACAGCTTGACTTTATAATTTCAAGATATCGAGTTCAAATCTCTCAGAGACGGTTGTAAAATGACAATTAAAGCAAGTAAAATTAATATATAAATAAAATTAAATAAAAAAAAACATAATAATTAGTTAATTGACTGACTGACTGACTGACTTTACCTTTGGGGTTCCATTTGGATTTAAGAGATGCAGGTTGGATCGATTCGATTTGATTTTCATCGGTGATGATTTGACGAACAACAACGGATGAGACTGAATTGGGAGTTGCTGAGATGCAACGGCGGGGGGATTTGCGGGTGGGAGGAGAAGTGGTGGTCGGGATGGGTGTGGCGGGAGATCTGAATCTGCGTTTGGATGATGCAATTGAAGGCATTGTTGATGAAAGAAGAAAATAACAAAGAATTGAAGAAAGAAGAAAAAGAATGAGATTGAGATTGGAAATGGTGAAGAAGATTGAGGGATTTGTAGTTGGTGTGGTAAGCGGGAAAACATGGGCGCGTTGATTTCGTTTTCCCGCGATAGTGTTTTCATTTCATCATTCTTTTTCGGAAATTGTGTTTTTATTTCTTTTCTATTTTTTCGGTGTATGAAATTTATTTGGTTTCTATTAATGAAAAATTAAATTAAATTCTGAATATAGTGATGGGTTGTGTCGTTTTCTGTATCAAGGAAAAAAATAAAAATTGGAGTTTACTTTTTTCGGTCGTCTCTTTTTCTTGATTTTGTGTTTTTGGTAATACTTTTTTCGGTCGTCTTTTTTCTTAATTTTTTTTTGTTTTGGAAATGACTTTGAGTTTTTTCTTTAATTTTGATATTTTTTGGATTTTGTTTAAAGAATTTATATATGCATTTGGTCGAAAGACGCATAAATGAAAATGTATAAATGGTGTCAAAAACGAATGAATAGATCATTATTATTATTTAGATGATCGAAAATGAATAATTACTCAGCATGCTATGAAAAAATATTACTACTATATTTAGTGGCGAAGCTACCAATATTTATGAGCTGGCCACATATAATTTTTTTAAAACATTAACTGTGAATTTAACCAATAAAAAAAATCACAATAAATATTACTTATATAAAAATGTACTTCATAAAATACACTTAAAGCAATAAAAACAGATTATACCAAAAATGAAAGCAACAACGGAACAAATGATTGTACGTAGAAATCAACTATGAAAGAAATTAAAAATGATAGTAGCTATTTATGAAAGTCGAACTCGACAATTCTTCAAAGACTCAAATTCATCCATAACTGCCTATGAGTTTAAGTGACTTGCAATGTCCTTTTCAATGTAAATAAAGCGTTGTTTTCTTTCATTTGTCCAAATATATTTACTAATATTATAATTTTAATATAACATTACTAATGGGATGAATGTTGGGACTATATTCATCCCATGATATATGTTTTGGACTAAGAGTAATAGATTAAAATTTGTTGCTATTGTAATATTTTCTTTGTTTAATAAAAATAATATTATTCTGCCAAAAAAAATTTAATATTATTAAAGATAGATTCTTCAATTTCTATGAGACGTGATCAAGTAATTCAAAGTTCTGAAAAGTAAATAAAGTCAAACAAAATTATTTCAACTAAAATTACAATTGGGGTAGCCAAATATATAATAATAACATACCTACTACTCATTATTTTTTATTTTTTTTGGGGTAGCCATTGCTACCCCTTGGCTATACTAGCAATCGCCCTACTATATTACCATATCAATCATGTAAGCACGGCTTAGTTAGTAGCTGCTAGGATAATATTATGCAGGGATCGAGGTTTAAAGAATGCATGCACTCGATCAAACACAAATAAACGATCATGGATAATTTGTAAGTAGTAATTTGACTTAAATTGTTAATGCGTTATACAAAAAGGCAAATTATTTAAGAGAACTTAAATTTGATTTTCATGTGAAATAGTTGTTGTCCAAATTTTTCTTACCCCTTGAATCGAAATTCATATTATTATGACCCTCTTCTCTCTTTTTTTTAAGGATTATGACCCTCTTCTCTTAATAATATTTTTTTTAACGTAATCATAGAAAAGATCCTTAGAACATTGCTATCTCAGTTTGATCCCTTAGTTATAACAATAAAAGAAACAAATGATTTGAATGGTATGAAGATTGAAGATCTTCAAGGAACACTTCAAGCTCATGAGATGAAAGTTACTGAAAGAAGAGCAGGCACTGCTTGCAATATTCAAAAAAGGAAGAATCCAGTAAAGAATGATGGAAGAAGAAAAAGGGAAAAAGTCAACAAAAGATAAGCAGAAGCAATATGACTAGCATGAGACTTCCAACAATTATGGAGATTCTTCATATGTATGGGGACCTATAGAGGTGCCTACGTATAGTGGTAACAAACACTTTATCACATTTGTTGATGAATATTCCAAGATGTTGTGGCTATGTCTGATAAAATCAAAGAGTAATGCTTTAGAAATTTACAAAGAATTTAAAGCATTAGTTGAGAACACGATATGTCTCTACCAGGAAGATAAAAACTCAAGTTCCTGAACAAGTTTGATCAAGAAGAAAGTCATTGGTTGCTCATCTCAGAATAGTTGGTTCTTTATGATGTAAGGGTATCCCTTATGTTATAAAAAAGAAATTAGAAGACAAAAGTGAGCCTATGATCATTGTAGGTTATCACAAAACTTGGAGCATACAGACTACTCAACCTGTTAGCAATGAACATTGGGACTGGAAAACAAATGAATACAATGTCTCTACTAAGAACATTGTAATTGAAGAAAGCCACACAAATAAGGAGCTCACAATCACTAAAAGCAGTGAATGAAGAAGTGAACTCAGATGAAGGTCAAAACATCAATGTAAGGTCACAGAAACAAATTGATTCCTATAAGACTAGTAGATTGACAACTTACTTCTGATGAATTTTGCAATGCTAGCATATGCAGAACCAATATATTACATAATAGCAATGCAAGACAAAGCCTAGAAGGAAGCCATGATAGAAGAACTAAAGTCAATTGAGAATAATCAAACATGTGAACTAATCAAGTTACCAAGTGGTAAGAAAGTTATTGATGTTAAATGGATTTTCAAGCTAAAACCGAACCTTTAGGGGAAGATTGAGAAGCACGAACCTAGACTCATGGCCAAAGGATTCTTACAAAGTGAAGGCTATGAATAATGAAGTATTATCGGTAGTTGCAAGTCATGAAACTATCATGCTAGTCATTGTAGTAGCAACTAGCAAAGCCTAGCATTTGTATCATTTAGATGTGAAATCAACCTTTTCTGAACAGTCTTCTTGAAGAAATTGTGTTTGTCAAACAACCGCTTGGATTCAGAATCAGATGTAAAGAGGATAAAGTATACAGGCTAAACAAAGGCTTAAAGCAAGCACCTAGGGCATGAAAAAAATAATGGATAGAGTATTTATGAAAAAAGAATGAATTCAATAAATATATTGATGGGCATGGTCATGGACGGATCCAGATAGAAATTTTTGACAATGCAAAAGTGATAAAATAGGAACGGCTATATACCCCAATAAATAAAACAACGCCTATTTCTTTTCATACCATACTTTTTTCTCGCGCACTCTATTTGAATTATAAAATCCAAAAAAATGGAGGATTTCTAAGGGTGTTTTACTTTCTTTAGAGGGTCTTATCATTGAGCAAAATACTCGAGTTTATAAACACTAATACTATTATATATTAGAAAAATGAAAGTCTTTTTAACATCTATACATTAAAATTGTTCTTTACGTGTATTTATATTTAAAAAGTATGATAGTTTTTTTATTTTATTTTCAACACTATAAAAAATATATCTCTATGTATGTGAAAAAAAAACATTCAATATTTAATCTCAAATACATTTGTACATTTGATTTTATAAAATTCATGAATATAATTCTTTTTATGGTATGAGTTCTGGTGGGGGCAATCAATTATTTTAAGAGGGGGTAATACTTCAAATATCAAATAATTGGCAAATAAAATGAGAATATTAGTGGGGGCAGTTGCCCCCAATCCACAAAGAGTGGATCCGTGCATGGGCATGGTGTTTATGTGAAAAGGAAGAGACGAAACATGTTTACTGACATATGCGTATAGGTAGATGATGTTATGCTAACTGGTAACAATGATATGGAAATTAAAGAAACTGATAACAATGATTGACAGTTTAGAAATCGCATGGTAATATGATAGTCCTGCATGTCAACTGTGGGCACCCGTTATAAATCATTTGCAAGAAGCTGTGGAAATGGCTGATTGGTGAATCAAGCCAACTCTTCAAAATGTAAGTTAGAAGATGAACTTAGAGGTTATGGTAAGTATGTTATTTTACTGACAGTTTTTATTTAACAAGTTTGCTCCTCGAGGATAAGTAACAGTTCAAATTTAGGGTTGTGATGATAGTTTGTCATATCATATTTTTAAAGTATATTTAATTAAATTTTTAGTCTAATTTTTTTATTTAGATTTTAATTTAGAGTCATTCTAAACAAATCGTCGTTTTAAATTTATCGAGTCAAATAGTGTATCATCGTCTATTATTACGATTAGTCGATGACTACATGATCAAAGAATATAAAAGGATTATTGACTCACCTAAGAGATTATAGGGTTGTAATATGAGAAGAGGGTTTTAAGTCAAAATATTGATCAAAGCTATTTGGTTAAATTATCGTGAGACTGAGAGAATAATTGTAGAGAATGAGTGTACTTTACCAAACAACGAAAATTAATTGATTCGAACGACTTGATGACTTTAATCTCTGATATTTTCCAACACAAATTTATCTTCATTTCCTGTTAAATTGAAATAAATGCTCAACATACCCCCTAAATTGTTAAATCCTTATTATAAATAAATTATTGCATTGAGATTGAAAGAACCCATATGGAGACGAATTTATTTTATTACTCCAATGCATTTTTAGTACACTTTCTAAACGCCTATCATCCACGTAGATCAAATTTTATCTTTCGTGTTTTTTCATGATTTCATCATCTATGCTTAGCGTTGTGTTGTTCGACGTCTTGAGCGACATGGTTATTCATCATCTTGCTTTTTTTAAGGATGATTCATCGCCGTGTTGTAATTTTCGTTTGATTTATGTTGAACTATCAATTTCAATCGGTTATAGATTCAATAATTGAGTTCTGCGTCAATGTTGGAGATCATAAAGTATCAATATTCATGTCACTTTGATTTTATCATAATATTTTGTGAACATTTTGTTGTTGTATAGTATTAACTTAAACATGGGTGTTTTTAGGGCCCAGCTAGCATGGGCATACGCCCAGGCTCAACTGATACTTTCTTTGTATTGCTACAAGAAATTTGACTTATAATGACAGCTAAAATCCGTCACTACAGGGCAAATTTCCGTAGCTAAATCTGTTTGTCATTGCCAAATGGTTGTCACTACATATTTTCCACATTTACCTACGGAAAAAACGTAGGTAATTCTAAGGAGACTATTTTAAAATACATTATGGATCTCTATCTACGATTTGGCTGTCACTAAAACTTATCATTTTTTTTTAATATTTTTTATTCTACTATAAATTCTAAAGACGTTTTGTAAAAAAAAAAAAGGCTTAAATGCTCTTTTGGTCCCTAA
>Ga0228711_1003602_pt1 | contig 24084 bp, 11 predicted proteins | sample MedpolnodulmetaG_2_FD_177996 | JGI IMG/M metagenome (GOLD analysis project Ga0228711, IMG submission 177996) | Root nodule microbial communities from Medicago polymorpha collected in Santa Monica, California, United States - brown nodules | ecosystem: Host-associated > Plants > Roots > Nodule...
TATAGATTGATGTGGATGTTTGTTGACAATGTGATGAGGACTCTTATTTGAATTATGAATCGTTGTGTGGACGTAAATACTTGATAATGCAATTGTTGTTGAAGTTGGTCAATGCAAATGGAGGTGTACTTTTACATTGTTGTTGGTGGATGTATATGTTGAAGGTTTTGCATTATTGGGTTTTTGCTTGTATGTCCATGCATCATAAATCATATCGAGTCATATGAGATGTGTAAAAGGAGGTGTACTTTTACATAGTTGAATCGTAAGAGGAGGTGTACTCTTACATAAGATGTTCGGTTGGCATCTAGTTGTCGGTGATATGGTACCACATGCATATATGTGTCGTATATAGGCGCATATCATATTGGCATGAGTCTTAAGTGATGTATGTGGATGATGTTGGTTGTTGGTAGGTGTGTTTTATGAATATATACTCGTGACTATATAATTGTTGTGTGTATATGCATATGAAAGTTAATTGCTCTTGATAATTAATTGAGATTTAATTTGATTCGTTTATGTCAAACTGTTTGTGTTGATTATGATTGATGTGAAGCTTATCTCCAGTGATTTTGACCGCCTACCTGTTTGTATGAATGGGTAGACGGAGTGCAGGAGTAGTTTGCTTTTGGTGTGTGCTTGGATAGAGGGAGCTAATCTCCGTTATCGTTTCTTGGAGTCTTAGATTAGGCTCTGATTAGGACATCGGTCTTTATGTTTGTTGGATTTATTTATTTTTGAGATTTGACCCATATGTCGAGATTTGGAGATTTTATATAATGATGTATATTGATCTCATGGCATGTATACCTTGAAGATGTATGATTTATATCCGCTGCGACTATTGTGCTAAAATTTGTTTTTGTTGATGACGTAGCGTCTATTTCTTGAATATATGTTTTATTCGCGTGTTTTATCGCTTTAATAGAAATAGGGTGTTACAAAAACTGTCATGCTTGCAGGGACGGATGCAGTGCGGGGGAAATGGGGTAGCCGACCCTACTTGCCTCCACTTATTTATTGTATTTTTAATTTAAAATTAGATATTTATATCGTATGACCCCACTTATATAGTATTTATTGTCTTCATATAGTCCATTCATAACACTACAAAAAATTAAAAACTAAAAAGGATCTTAATGATTGTACTAAGAACGCTAGTTAAGAAATCAAAAGATGTAAAAAAAAAAAATTATAAAAAGTTGTTATAATTATTATATCGTTAAAAATACATCTTATTTTTAAGATAATATTTTTTTTAGGAAATCTTTAACCATTTCTCTTGGAACATATCATTAGCAAGAACACAAGACTACTATTATGTTCTAAACTATTGTTATATTTGTTTAAAAGGCTCTATGATTGACGTTGTTGGTTGAAAAATAATTAATTAAAGTTATATTTTTTATACTCTACTAGAAATGGGAAAATATTTTAAAAGAGCAATATTTTAGAGCAATTATAGACATAACTTATATAATTTTTGCACGCTTGTGTGTTTGTATAGTTTTATATAAATTTTTATAATATAACTTTGACCCCACTTATCAAAATTTATGGATCCGTAACTCCATGCTTGTTTATGAAAAAAATATGCCCCACTTATCAAGATTTTGACAATTTGTTTTGAAACATACTCCATCCTTCCCAGATGTAAGTAAAAAAAACTCAATTTCTTTGTTCCAAAATGTAAACAAAAAAGACAAACTTTTATCTTTTTTTTTAAAACCATATTTCTTAAGAAATATTTATGTTTATTCCCGTGACATTAAATGCAAATTACATTTAATTTTCTCTTTCTTCCATTTTTTTAATAATCAATAGCTAACGAAAATTGCTTTTACATCTTCCCACAAAACTTATTCTAAAGAAAATACAAAAAACTAGGGGTGTTCGTGGGTGGGTGGGTTTGGGTTGGGTTTGGCCAAACCCAAAACCAAACCAAAATATGGTACTCCGGTTTGGGTGAGGTAAAATAACCACCTGTTATATTATTGGGTGGATTTTGGCAAACCCACTAAATTTTGGGTTGGGTTGGATTGAGTAATGGGTTACCCAACTTATTTTTCTAATATTAAATAACTAAATGACAAGTTCTTATAATTTTGTTTTAAAATAGTACTTTGCCTTTTAATTAGCTTTTAATTTTCTTAAAAAAATGTTTAATTTATTTTACTATAATTTTATGCATTATAGAACATCAAATAATAAACTCCATCATAAAATACTTGTAACAAACTAAAGTTGCATGACAAAAAATTGCATTAGTATCAAAATAGCCAAAAAGTGCAACATATTAATTTGTAACTCTAGTATGTTTTGATTTTCAATATATAGGGTAAAATGTGTATGTTTTGGAAATATAACTTTCTTCTACCATATGAAAATAAAGATAAAAAATATTAACATTATTGGGTAAGTGAGTTTTTTGGGTTTGAGTATGGTTTTACCCGAAACCCATTTATTTTTATTTGTTTTCCATTTTTAGAAACCATACTCACTCAATTATCCAACCCAACCCATTTTTTTGGGTTTTTTGAGTGGGTTTGGCCGGATTTTCTAGATAAACTCAACCCATGAACATCCCTACAAAAAACTATGCTTTAAATTTTTATGTTTTAGTTTTCTTAATAAGTGTGATTTGAGTTTTTTTGCTAACAATTTGGAATGGTGGGAGTATAAATTTTGACAACTGGTAGAACGTGTGAATCTCGTCATCATATGACCATGGATCCACACTTGGTCACCATAAACGAAATCAGTTTGTGCATTCAATTAAAGTTGGCACAACAGCCTTTTAAATCCACCATCTGAATCAATTTAAATTTGGAACATGGCCTTTTCTATATTTGATTGAAAAAATTGGTGTATGAGTGATACAATGAATTGGGTGTGGAAATGAAACAGAGAGAAATAAGAAATGTAATTTGTTACTAAGATGGGAATGATGGTTTGCTTTCCCAAACCGAATTGTCAATGTGCACTAGGAAAGGACAGATTTGAAGAGATAGAGACTAGAGAGAATGCCCATGATCACTGTTTAATCCTCTCACCTCTCAATATAGGACACTTTTATCCCTTGATAGAACCCACACACGTGCACAATCAAAGAAAATTTATTTTACCTCATTTAATAAAGATAGTTAGCAATATCAAACATTGTTAAATTAATAAAAAAAAATTAATTACATTTTGACTATAGAGTATTGTGTTTGTGCGATTTTGACCCCTTATATTTTTTCTAGAGTGATTAGTCACTTTAGTCCCTTAATAAGAAAAGAATCGTCACTTTAGTGCCTTAATAGGAAAAGAATCGTCACTTTAATCCCTGAATACAGATAAATTGCAAAATAGTCTCCGAATGTAGACTATGTTAGTCAATTTAGTCCCTGAATGCCGACTCTGTTAATCAATTTAGTCCCCGAATGTAGACTAAGTTAGTCACTTTAGTCCCCAAAATTGACGAAGAGAGTCTACATTCAGGAATTGTTTTGCAATTTCTCTAGATTCAAGAACTAAAGTGACTATTTATTTCTCATTCAAGGACTAAAGTGACTATTTCCCCTTTTTCCTATTATAATTTGGCAGCCCCTTCCAATTTTCTCCAAAATTTATGTTGAGATGACTTTTTTTTTTATTGACTGTGACATCCCTCTCCATTAAGAATTTGAAACTAAAAATACTGTTATAAAGAAAAACTAAATAATACCAAAAGGTTTTGTACCCTGATTAAGAATTTCATTCACTCTCTCACATGTAGCCTGTAGGATCTCATTTTTGGCGTTTCTGATTTTTAATTTAAACAAAAGGGCTACACCGACTATGATAATTAGATGCTTGGTCAATGAACGATGTCGTATCGAAGTAAATTCTGGAGAAAATTTGGATGAATACTACCAAATCATAAACAGGAAAACTATAAAAATCACTCAATATAAAGTGAGGGTCAGAATTGCACAATGACAATACTTAAGGGTAAAACGTTCATTTAAGCCTAAAAAACAATTGTATTTTTTAATTACCCCTCATGAAAACTTATATCACAAAAATATAAATAAATATTATTGAAAAATAATATTTATATTAAATAAAATATTTTTTAGGAATAATGATATTAACAATGGTATAATCAGTTAAGTTTGACTTGTATTTTAAATTTAAGTCATCAAATAATTTTATTGTTGCTTTCATTTGAAATTGTATGAAGTATTTTTATGTCATATTAAATGAATGTATATCTTAACCAATAAAGCAAATGAATGTATATTGTTGTATGTAAACAAAGTGACAAACACGGCCTAAAATCTTACATATAAAACTTAAATTAGAGATATAACTTGAATCACCACAAAATACATTTAACCTAATAATGTTGATATTGTTGATTGAACCATGCCTTAATTACCAACATAATAATAAATGCATTCTACCTATTTGTATGTGGGGATGGTGACATGCTCTTCCCTCAATGCATACGCAATTAAATGATTCACCAACCTTTTTTTTACATAAAAAAAATCTTTTATAAAATTTTAATTTTTTAAAGTCTTTCTGACAAATGCTCTAGGAAGACTTGTTAAAGATTTAAAAAAGGATTCCCTGGGATTTAAAAATAAAAACTATTGATAACTTTTATGTAGCAAAAAATTGTCTTTTGATGTTTCAATATGTTGAATACATAAATCTCAAAAAATTATACTTTAAACTTCTTATCAAATACATTTAGGGCATTTGTTGGCATTTTTTATTGTTGCAACTAGCTTAAGAAAATTTAAAAAACAAAAAGGAACATAATAATGGAATAACTTCATTTCTGCAATTGTTTAGCAAGGTAGGATCGTAAACTTTGACTATGCATATTAAATTTTTATATACGGTGGAACTCATTCTTATAAATTTGACTTGCGAGGTAATAGTTATTGCTCTTTACAAATTTATTTCAAACCTTACTTTTATCGTGTGCGAGATCAAGGTTTTCCTAACACACTCCTCACATTTCAAGCACTATCGGTTATAGCGTACAAATATAAATGATGGATGGTCTGGATCAAAAGACTCTTATATCATATTGTATTTTTATATTAGAATCCTTGCATGTATTTTTTGTAAGATAGGAGCTGCATCCACCTATAAATATATGTTCTTGTTGGATCTCATATGATGTTGAATTCTTATCACACTCCTCTCAGACCCAAAATTGGCCGTCTAGAGCGTTACCGAAGTGACCTAATAACTGGTCGCCATCAAATCTTGGATAAGTTGTCATGATATCATCTTAGAATTTGAGTTGTGGCTAACTACTTAATCCAAATTGTTAAATGTATACATGTGGTTGAACAACCTCATCTCACGAGTTTAAGAATGAAAGTCACACTTATTTAACTCATGTCTCACCTTTACCGTTGTTTCTTTAGATACGAGGTTGATCAACCAAACACAACATTTGTTTTTTCTTTTTAATATTAATAATAATATATTTGGAGAGATTGTATCGGATTTAGGGTGCATTGAGGTGTCAACATAATCGAGATGTCAATGTGCTATCATGATGCAACCTTCTCCAATTCGTTTTAAAAAAGAACTTATTTAACTATTTGTAAAATTTATGTTGGTTTTATTTGTTAACAATGATAAAATAGAGTGTTGGAATAAAGAATTGTCTTACATTTTCGGAAACAATGAAAATGTAAAAAGTAATAAAATATTTTCATTATTTTGTGGAATGCATCCATACTAAGCTTGCACTTCATCTCCAACACAATGACTCAGTTTAGACGTTATTTTTCTAATGTTATGAAGTAAACCTAATACAAATTTTAAAAAATTAAAATAGAAAATGTTTTTGTCAAATAATAGACTCCTAATTTTTTCCTTAAAAAAAAAAATTAACTCCTAATTTTCGACCAATTAATAAACAACATTTTTAACGATGAAAATGAAACAACTAATGGTTGCTTTTTTTGTAACCCCAGCTCTTTTTTTGCTGTTGAGGGAAACTGAAACTAAAAATTATCTATTTAATTTCGACTCTCAAGCAAAGACTGCTAGCATTGTCCTCTAAACTTCCTATGATGTATTGCCAACGTAAAAAAGTGATACATCCCTTTAAAGAAAAACAATATATTGCTGATGTAAGCATTTTTTCTACGGTCAACCGTTTTCTTTCAACAAAAAATCAAATGAAATATATTTTGTTGGTTTGATTTTGTGCTTGGTCCGTAAAATACAAGGTTTCTTTGGGTTTTTAGTACTTTCTTTGATCTTGTTAATGGTAACGGGTATTTGTTTAAAGATGTCTATTAGTAGTATTTGTTAACTCGGGGGTGGCTGTGAGGGTGGGCGAGAGGGGCGGCAATTCATGAAATCATTTGTTTAGGGACAACAAAATTATTATTATTACTCGGTAGTTAGTACTATATAAACATTTTTTTTAGGATAGTGATAATTTGTGCCCTTAGGGCACATGTTACGAAACCTAAAAGAAGAAATATTCTTTAAAATTCCGTGCATTCAATTCATTAAAAAGTTAAAGATTAAATGCAATACACACATTCCAATAAATTATTTCTATATATGAATCATTAACTTGTGCTTTGAAGGCATAAGTTAGCATTTCCTTTTTTTTTATTAATTATATTGAAAATATATTTTTAGATAACTTTGATTATAAATGAATCTTTTGCAGTAAAAAATACAAGAAAAAAATATTGAAATAATTAAAAGTGCACAATTTTAATGTTTCGTCCAAGGTACTAAAAATCATAGCGCTAGCTCTGTGTTAACTCATGTAGAGTTAGAGGTGTCATCTTCACTTGTGTATATTATATAAAATAGGGTATCGCAGTTGAAGGCGGCAGTGTTTGTTTGACGTCTTTTTCACACTAGAATCCTAATTAAGGACGATTGTGCTTGTCGTGGAATTTTACATGATAGTTCTCGTCCTTATTTGGGAGGTTGTGGATGAGATGAATTTGTTTACCATTTGTTTTTGGTTGTGATTAGGTTTGTAAAATTTGAGTTCTAATTTTAAATTTGGTATGGTATTGTGCTAAAAAAAATAGAATCAATTCTTCATCTTATTTCAGTTTTTTCGAAATAAGGAGCTTTTGATTCAACAAGTGTTTTATAAAATGAAATTTTTAGTCTTTTGGTGGCTAAAATGTAAGTTTTGAAATTTATCATTTGATTTGCAAATCTAGTAGGTAAATCTTTTAGTTTATCTTGAGATGTCTACTTAAACGATTTAGTTCTTTTGATAACTGACTTGACTTTGTGATACATTTATATGATTTTTTTATAACAAATTCCTTCAACAAAAAAAAAACATAACAAATTAAAATTGAATACAAACAAAATTTAACAGGCAAGTAAGAAAAAGTAAACATGAGTAAAGCAAAGGAATAAGTAACCAAAAGAAAAAGTTACGTTAATGAATATAAAACATCAAAATGCAAATTATATCGGGCAAGACCGGGAAAGAAAATAAAAAACAGCACAAGAAATTTAAAAACCAGTGGGTCCCACATCAATATTCTTTCTCTTCATGGGTAAGAAGAAAGGGGACGACTGTTGTTATTTTGAACATTTCTCAATTATACCCTTGCATATATAACTGTAACATTGGCCATCAGTATTTTTGAAAGACCTAATAGCACTAACTTCTTTTGTATGACCGATATAAATTTAATTAAGTTGTTGTTATTTCGGTTTTTCAAACATACCATTTGATAAAACTAGCTTAATTAAATAGTGTGATAATCTCACCATATAAATTCTTTTAAAGCTCACCGTATATTTTTTTTAATAAAACTAGTGAAATTAATTGTTTTAATTAACTGGCTACGTTAAAATATTTTAAAAAATTAATTAAAAATTAATCTACTTTCTGTGTAAAAATAATCAATTCAATTTCTTAATTAAATTAGAATAAAAAGTGCATTAATTTATATATGAAATCCTCTTAAAAAAATTATATGACTAAGATAATCAAATTGTATATTAATTTTTTAATGTAAGGATATTATAGTCTAATATAAGGATATTATAGTCTTTTCAAAAAGTAAACACACTTTTATCTCCTCTATTTCTCTCATTCTTATCTTGTACCAAACAATACGTCAAATCTACCCTATTTCACATATATTTCTCTCTTTATAAACTCTTTCTCACATATTTATCTCTTTACACTTTCTTCTCGCCACCAAACACACCCTAAAGTAAGAAAGTAATAAAGAAATTTGAATTTTTACTGGTTTTATAAATTTGGATTTTTAGTGGATTTACACTCTTTACAAACACATAATGTAACAAGCTAATAATGAGAGTTCTGTCACAATATATTTTTTTCTATAACCCACCATAATTTGCATATTAACTCTCAATAGACGCCACAAAGTATTTCGACAATTTAGATTCTTTTAACTTGTTATATGAGATTAATCTTTAAGTTGACGTCATATCATCTAATTTAATTTTAATCACAGCAGTTAATAATGAAAGTCTTCAAATTTTGGTTGGTTTTCATTTACTTATCTAATCTAATGGTTATAATTGATCTACGGTTGCTGCTAGCACTTGCAGACGTAATTTTTTTTAAAAAAACACTTGCAGACGTAATAACCATATGTAAAAAAACAAATTATTAGAAAAAAACTTTTGGTGCCGTAGAAAAGTTGTGGAAATATTAGGAGAAGAGAGAAAGTACACAAACTAAAAAAAAAATCATTAATTAATTTAGAACAGAAGTGGGCGGAATCCTCAAATAAAAAAAAAGCAAAAGTAGGTGGAAAAGAATTAAAAAAAGTTAGAGACGGACCACAGAAATATAATTTTTTTCCAAAATGGAAAGAAACCGGCAAAAGTTGACCTAATTGACAATAAGACATCCATCAACTTTAGATTATAATATTAGTTTTAAAGTTGCCAAATGGCATCAAATATTAACTTGAGGTTAGCAGATACAAGAAAGACCATCCCCTTCTTAAAACCACCAAAGAAAAATTATATTATAACAATTTCTGAATCTAATAATTTTTGATAGACTTTGCTTATTTGTTAGTTAGCCAGAGAATTAACACCAAAAAACTAAGAATAATGAGATGATTAGTTTTTTTTAGTTTAATCAAAGTTTAAGATTTAAATCTGAAAACATATAAAGCATTAATTTTTGCAATTGCGATATATAATCTAGGTGGAAAATATGCTTTTGAAAAAAAAGTAGTTAGAATTTTAAATTGAACTAATTATTAAAAAATTGGTTTCGCACCATTTACCAAGAACGTTACGCGTTAGAGAGTTGAAGAGTGAGAGTAACTACTACTACAAATTCAGAATAGCGCAGTACCATACTTCACATATTCGATTTCTTCAAAACACTCTCATTTTCTTCCTCTTCTTCTTCTCTTCTTTTTTCTTCAATCTCAATTCTCTCTTTCTGCGAAAATGGCGACGAATATAGGCATAATGGATAGTGCATACTTTGTCGGCAGGAACGAGATTCTGAATTGGATCAACAACCTACTTCAGCTCAATCTCTCACGCATTGAAGATGTAACCAAATCCTAACCTTAATCCTTTTTGCATTTTTTTTTTGCTAATAAATTCATAGCAGCTTCTAATGTACTTTATGTATAATATTGTATTTAATGTTGATCTTGTTTATGATATTGGTTAGGCTGCATCTGGTGCTGTACAATGCCAAATGATGGATGTGACGCATCAAGGGGTTGTTCCAATGCACAAGGTGGTTCTTACATTGTTATGCTTTAATTTTCTTTTGTGCTCTTTTGTGATGTTTTTTTAATTTTGCAATGTGGGTTTTATTATAGGTTAATTTTGATGCAAAGACTGAGTATGATAAGATCCAGAATTACAAAGTTTTGCAGGATGTGTTCAACAAGCTGAAAATTGATAAGGTATCGGCATCTACTTGTGATTACGATACTTTGAACTTGAGATCATTGCTTTAGTAAATAAGAAAGAAAGAATGCTGGGATGATTATTGTAAATGTTTAGGTTACAGTGGGATGATTAAACACCTGTGTCCTGTTTGGATAAACAATTTATTTTGCAGTTTATTGCATAAGCGCTTATCGGTAACACGAGATAAAATATAGTGAAAAGGTTTTTGTATAATCTATAAGCTGTTTTCATTAACTATCATGAAGAGCTTATGGAAATAAGCTAAAAAACACCTTATGAATATGTCATAAGCTGTTTTCATAAGTTCTCTCAAAAGTGTCTCAAGTGCTTATGCCAAAAGATAAGCTCAAATAAGCCAATTGAAACAGGCTCTTAATAGCATATCAAATGCTTGTATTTCTTCTGTATTGTGATATAATTGTAATTAGGGGACTGATTGTGTGCTATAACATACAACTATGCTTCCTCTTTTTTCAACTTGGCGTCTGATTGCTCTGATTTGGGGACATGTGAATTATGGGCCAGCCATGCTTCCATTGTCAATAGTGTGTTTCTCAAGGCCTAGAAATTCTATTGATGGATAATTTGACGGCATTTCATTATAATTCAGATCAACTGTTCTTTATTGATGTTTCCTTGTTCCACAACCTCATTCTTGCAGCCCCAATATTTATCATCAACCCTGCATCACCGGCATACTCTAATATTGGGGAATTATCTCTGTAGGCAAGTTGGCCAAGGCTACAATAGGAATTTAGAGAAGGAAATTTTTGATGTGTAATATGGTTTTAATGCTCAATCTCATTTTGATTGGTTGGATAAGTTTTATGCTGAAATGTCATTTTTTTTTCTTAACGGTAAATGTATTATAGATAACTTGAGATTAAAAACTGGCAGAAGAATGTGCAACTAATAGTTTTTGTTTATATATAGTGGCTGTTGGCTTAACATGGCTATCATTTGGCAGCATATTGAAGTTAGCAGGCTTGTTAAAGGCAGACCTTTGGACAACTTGGAGTTCCTCCAATGGCTGAAACGTTACTGTGATTCTATTAATGGCGGCATTATGAATGAGTATGCTACTTGCTCTGAGTATCTTTGTCATCATTTGAAAAGCTCCAAATATTAACGTGTCTACATATCTTGTATGAACATGTAATTGTAGTATCATTTCTATTAATACGTGTCCACTCAGATATCTTTTAAAATAATTAGAAATGCGATATTATGCCATGCATTATATTTCTCAGTATACCGTGTAGTTAATATTGTCAAAATATCTTCTTTTATTTTTACTTTTTTTATTTTATTTTGTAGGAACTATAATCCTGTTGAGCGAAGAGTTAAGGTCGGCAAGGACCGAAGTTCCCTGAAAAAATCAAAATCACTGCAAACCAATATTATGAATAATTCTGGCTCAGGCAACACACTGGGTCCTAATAGAACCTCTGGTTAGCTTCTAGTTCTTGGTGGTTTCGATTCCAAGATGTTCAACATTTTGCCTAATGGTTTTACAACATGAATCCTTTCCTTTTCTCATCACTTTTCTTTATTTCCTTCCCTTCTTGGTTGTTTTCTTTTGAGTACAGTGGCCAAGCCATTCAGGTCAAGTGGAGGGGCAGTTGGGGATAATTCTTCAGCAGAGATTCAGGCTTTGTCCAAAGAGGTATATACGTTAGGTTCCATATGCTTATAACAATTTTTGGAACTGCATAAATAACCTAAGAAGTCCATGAAGTGTTACCAAACGGTTCAAAGTCTGTTTCCAGTTATTTGCATATAATTTTATACCAGGTCATTTTCTTCATGTATTTAAACTTTATTGATTTCCCTGATGCTCCCCTGTGGTATACAATATGTCTGTGCTCTCACATTCTTAGCCACCTGAAAAATTGCTTGTTCTGTTATGGGTATTGCCACTAAAAGTGTACCACTTGATATTTTTATCGGGAAATTTTTACCTCATTGTTTGTCCGTTATTCCCTTCTTTACTCTTTCGTTTCCTGTTTCACAGATTACTGATCTCAAATTTACAGTGGACCGCCTTGAGAAAGAGAGAGACTTTTACTTCGCAAAATTACGGGATGTAGAAATCATATGTCAGACTCCAGAACTGGAGGATATCCCTGTAAGAAATCTAATAAAGGCGTGCATTGAAGTTGAAATCATATGTTTTAGTATGCTTGTCGTCATGCCTAATTTGACTCTTGTTCCGTGTGATGTAACCTATGATTCTGATCATTTAGCCAATAGTGTTGAGCCGACCCCACGTAGCGGGATAAGGCTTGGTTGTTGTTGTTGTTGATCATTTAGCCAATAACAAATTTTCTTTTATCTGAATTTCGTAATTTCTTTATGGTTGACTGGGGATGGGACGGGACTATAGCCACCGCCAGAGTTTTTGCTCAAAAAGTTGATGGTTCTGGCATTGACATGGATCTTGTTAAATGGATGGGATGGGGAATGGTCAACCTGAAACTTGAACTATAATTTATTTTTTTTGGTAGAGTGAATTATAAATTTTAGGGTGAGCAATTTTGCAGTAGCGTTTATTTTGATTATTTGGAGGATAGCAGAATAATTGAACATAGAGGTAGACTTAGAAGTTAGAAAAACTCACTGAAACCAGTACACATTATCTAGATCTAATTTTTAGTCTGTTTGAAGATAAGTCAAGCTGAACTTTCTTTCTAAGAATAAAAAAATAAATGTAATCAATTGTTACATGTTCTCTATGCAGGTTACTGTAGCAATTAAGAAGATTTTGTATGCCACTGATGCAAAGGAATCAGCACTGGATGAAGCTCAAGATTATCTTAATCAAGCAATGAATGTTGAAGAAGCTCAAGACTACCCAAGTCAAACTATGAATGCTGTTGAAGCTGAAGCAGAAATTGAAGTTGATTCCCAAAACTAGCTCCTTGCTGGTATGCCAAGACATTTGCTAGCCTCTTTTTAAGCAAATTCAATTCTGTCTTGCAAGTCGGGTGGTGATCTGCACTCTCCTCTGGGCATAGAACACCATGTAATGAAAATTGTCATATATGTGTTTGTTTCGTTGTAGCCTGGATGGATAATCACATGATAAATGACTGATGTTTACAATGATAGATTTCATCTAATCGTCTTTTCATCATTATTATATAAATAACTTCTCTAACGAAGATTGCTCAAGAAATGGAAGTTTCCTAGCCACAATATATTCACTGTTTTGTTTGTCTGTAGTTTCAAATTAGCCGCCAAGCTTTCTGAATATATTATCTCAGATAATTGTCATTCAAAACCACTCAGGTGTTTTATGTGTCCAATATCGATTTTATGCAAATTATTCAGTTCATCTGGCAAGCCCCTGCCACATCTCTGTTTCTACATCTGTTTTTTCATTTGATTTGGGCTGTCACTTGCTTCTTGTCGTCTATGAAGAATCATACCTCTGATCGAACTTCTTAACCATTTATAGTCGTGCTAGCTGTTAACTGTGTGATGAATAACCACACTCGTTGTCTAAGTCTATTAATAATATGTTGACCATTAACATGTAGTAATGCCAATGTACTGCCGAGTTTTCCTACGTAGTTGAGATTTTTTCAGTGATCTCCAATGATGATGACTTGCATGGAATGACTTTAGGTTTAAATGGAGAAGGTTGAGGATACAGCCTAGATTGTCAAGGTTTTAACACTTATCTGATAGCCTATATTAAGCTATTACTGATACTGAATTAATTGATCAGAATTCGTAACTTTTCATTCTCTTATGGGCTTCAGTTCCTTCGTGCCTTCATCCTTAATTAGGATGGCATCGGAGGTAAAGCTTAAGTTGCATCTCTGTTTCTTTCTGTCTCTGCAACTCCAACTTGCCTTGCATCCCTTTCGGTTTCAGTGCTGCTCTTCGCATTTGAAGACTCTCTCAATCCTTACTTCTAGTTTCTGCACCCCTCAAACAGTCCAGGATAGAGAGGTGGGAGCAAATTTAAGGCACTCACATAAAGGAGTTAGTTGGGGGAAGACAGTTTGATTTCTCCATCCATGTTTTTACTATGCAATTCTTTTTTGTACGATGAAGGTAACAATCTGAACATTTGATTTGATGTGAAAATGTTGGTGGAATGAAACTAGACAATACGGAAATCCTAACTTCGTGGAAGCTAAATTGGACTTCTATAGTGGATGATTTTAAAATGTCCTTGAAAGATCGCTGATGGTTTAGAATTATATTGGATATCCATGTGAAGAGCAAATCTTTTGTTTGGGAAAGTATGGCGGGACAAAATTACAATTTTTGGTTAGAAGTATTATACATGCTACTAATCTGAGCCCGTCCACCCTAGATGCCACGAGAGGACAATGATTGACAAAGTTAACTGGGTGCAAGGACTATATGACTTCAAGCCCCACCCAAACAAATATCTTTCAAGTTTCTAGTTTCTAGATATTAAAAATGTGATGCTGACCTATTCCGTTCTTTTTTTCTATTTCCAGACAGCCTCCAGCAGTGTGTGTTTGGTTATGCGGCGACGAGAATTAATTTTGATAGAATTGATTTTGACAAAATTGATTTTGACTAAAAGTGAGTTGAATGTAATTAATTTATATTTGTAATAGAAGTGATTTTTACCAATTCAAGTTGTTTGGATAATTTGAATCAAAATAGCTTTTCAAAGTATAATTACCAAATTAGACCTCATTTATATTATATATAAATAAATGTAAATTTGACAGAATTGCTTTTAAAAAAAATTATAACAAAATCGAAAAGTTTTTAACACAAAAAAATGGAAAATTTATAATCTTTTTTTCTTTTTCCAACTTACACCTTTTTTTGGAATATTGAGAAACAAAATACATTTTGTATAAACCTATGCTTTTTCAATAACATAAGCAAAGAGCGGCTTGGCACCAAAATACAAAGAAAATAAAAGAGGTTCCTGGATGGTGGAATCTAATTGAAAGAAAACAGAGAAGAAAAAAACAAAGATAGAATAGAAACTGAAACAATCGTTCCATAAGGAAGAAGAAAAGTTTTTATAAGAAGAAAGAAGAAGAAAAGTTAAATTAGGAACGGACCAAACGGACCCTTATGGAACGATTGTTTCACGGCCTAATTCTCGAACCAAACAGACCCTTATGGAGGAGAGGGCAAATAAGGAAGAAGAAAAGTTTTTAAACTACCAACCAACAGTAAACGTGGAATTGATGTGGAGAAGCTAAGATTTGGAGCTTTTCCTAGAATTGCTTTTGGGAGACTGCATTGATTTGAGAAATGATAGCCAAACATGCTGCAAAAGGCTGAAATCACGGTGGAAGCCTGAAAACGTGCTTTTAGACGTTGCAAACGGGCAACCAAACAGGCACATAATCATATTCAACAATTAAGCTCTTCTACTTTCTTTAACAAACCACATGCTCACACTCACAACCATCATCATCGATCAACTTCACCTATACGTGTCAACCTATCCACCAGTTTAGTTTTGAACTTTCAATTTTCCATCAACAACTAACACATATCTCTGAATCTGAGCCACACCATCAACAAGAAGAATCACCACAGCCTGATCTCAATCTAGTAGAAAACATGTACCGACACATCCTAATTCGTTCTTGTACAACCTCTACAAAAGTTGGGGTTCAAATTCAATCTATCTTGTCAATTTGTATCCGTCGAACTAGCTCAACAATCAACATATGCAGGTAATCGGTGAGAAAAAGGGGGTTAACGGTGAATGGGCGAAACAAGTCTTAACCACTTCAACTCATCCTTCTTTGCACAGTCCTCTCTTCTTGTCCAAGGACGTGGAAGATCTTTTAAGAAAATTCCTATTCTGTTTGCAGGTTCGATTTTGCCACCAGTGACATTAGAGATTGGCAAAGCAATCATTATAATTGGCGAAGCAGTCATTATTGATTGAACGTACTGCACTGAGAGTTATGGAAGATTCTTCTATAAATTTGTGACACTTGGCTTGGTGAATTTCTACATGACATTTGCTATAGATTATGGAAGGAGAACTTTGGCTAAACAAAGAAAAGGAAGGGGGCAGTTTTTTCACATAGGATGACCAATTTTGCATTTTGTGAGCACATCACTTCGTATGATTAGACATTTCTCTTTGTTGAAATAACAATCCTTAATTTTTCTGACTTCACTCACTTTAAAGATACAAATCCTAACATATAATAAATTTAAAGGTGTGTTCAATGTATATTTATCATAAGGATAGACACTAGATAATCGACTTTTATGAACTATCTTGCAAGCTAATAAAAGTAAAAGCTATAAATAACTTATGAACATGCTAGAAGCTATTTTTTGGAACTCTTCCAAACATTGTATCGTAAGTTTTTTTTTTTGGTTGTTGCTGCCAAAGACACTACTCATAAGTATTCTTTAAAACTCTTTCAAACATTTACAAGAGTGTTTATGACTTTATAGTTTATGTCATGTGGTCGAATAAACTCTTTCAAATAAAAGATTCTAAACACACCCATACTTTAATTACGATGGCTTTGTTACAGTAAAACACAAGAAAATCAACAAGTTTCCACTGTCGTGCCAACATTATCTATGTATCATATGCGTCATAAGTCATAACCATTAAACACAACATAGATGACTAATCCTATGATAGTTACACGACGAAAAAGAAAGGGTGACAAAAACCTTAAATATCTTTCCTCGGAAAACATAAACTAAATCAGTAACATGCTAACATGTACACGAACCCCCTTATCCACAAGAGGCAGAAGCTGCAAGATTGCATTCAATAAGTCTCGTCATACATTGTATGGTGACTACCACCCCATTTAGATTTATCAGCCTGCAGAGTAATGGCACAGTTAGTACTACAGCATCAAAGCATAATAATTCTATAATAACCAAGTGTTACAGATGGAAATACCCTATGGATCAGATTTTCAAATGCTTCTGTTCCATTTTCTTGGATGTACTTCTCCGCAGCAGTTATAATGTCATCTCGTTTAGTAAAGACGTCCTTTTTCCTTGGAACATACCAGATGTTAATGGTCTGAGGATTGGCCAAGAAGGGTCTTACATAATGCTCATAAACGTAAGCAGCACCAGTAAAATAAGGAAGGACCAACCAGCAGGTTAGAATCAGCTTTGCATATGGCCATATAGGAATCCTGAAATATATATTGTGAAAATTCAACCCTTCTAAATATACTCGTAAAAAAGAACTCATATAGAGCTTGATGCAATGCAGAAAATGCTTTACATTACATCCAGTTAAATTATAAAGTATATTTTGTATTGAACCTTATACGACTATTCTACAATATTAGCAATCACAATGGAAAGGACAAAGCATTAATCTTGTAGCTCAAAATCACAAATAGAAAGAAAACCTAAACGAAACATGCGTTCAGGTTCATTCAAGTCACTACAATACTAATACTAATAATTAGCACATCCAAAGGGCCAATGCAGATATACAAAGACCTGTTTGTGAAAAGTTACTCGACATAGAACATAAATAGTGATTGGCCAAGGCCAGCTTACACACACAGATGATATGCAAATTCCCCAAAAGAAAATTCATTAAACTAATAATTCCTTAACCAAATTTCCTTAAAATATCTCAACAACATCTGCAATATGATACAACCAACAAAGCCTAAAATTTCAACTCTTAAATGTATCATCAAATTCAGCAAGTAGTCCGAAATAATAAAAAGGGAAGGTATACCATTCAAGAATTTTGGCAAAAGTAAGTTCAAAAAGAGTGATCAATGAATACAGAACCCAATAGGTTAGCCACTGTTGATCATCCACAGGAGACTTGCTCTCGATTGCCCTAACTGAAGCATATCTACAGTACAGTAGAAAAAACCCACATAAACCATAAATCAACATTTAACAATGAAGTAAAAACCCTAATTTTCAGCATATTAAAGGGAATTGAGATTGTGCTTACAGGGGATAAACAAGACTAATCACAGGCCTGCAATAGAAACAGCAATAACATAAACACAAGTTAAAAAGAAGCACATTGGTCTTAATTGAAAAAAACGAATCGAGGAAAGTAAGTAAGGCACATTAGGGTTGTTGTGAGGGAAACAAAAAACAAAGACATACCCAGCAAGTACATCAAAATTTCTGAGAAGAACCATAAGAAAACTACCGGCACCAGATCCAGATCCAGATCCACCCATCTTTGATCTTGTGTTACGTATTTCTAAATTTGTATGTTGCTTCGATCGAACACGGCACAACAGAGATGTTTTGGGAAAGACAGATGATAAAGTAAGAGAGTGTAGTGTGAGTTGTTGGGCTTGAGTGAATGAAACGAATAAGAATAAAAGTGGACTGTTGTGGGAAAAATAAAGTAGTAAATGATTTGAAAGATGAATGGGATGGATTGCTGGACCACTGTGGTCTTCGGTCACCGACCCAAAATATGTGGACCAACCAAATTACTGCTGCCGACTTCAATTTGTCCTTTTTTTATATTCTTGATCATAGATATGCCACATTTTTATGTGAGAAGAACATTTTTTTCCTTCATGTATATAATGATGTTACGTGATCAAGATGAATTGGTCGAGATTAATGTTGAAAGGCAGCATTTTAAGCATTTTAACGTTAAAGTTGGTATGAGAGCAAATAGTTTGAAGTGTTAAGTGGATTGAAATTGTTAACTTTTCATTGTAGTGAATAATGTTTTTGTAGACACCGAAATGAAGTCGTAGGGGTGTGTGTGATGTAGAGTCTGTTACAGAAGACGCTTTATCAATGATTGGTTTTGGTAACCGTTACCGATGAGACGTTATGTAATAATAATGATCAAAGGTTGGTTGAATTGGGCCTCTGCATGTCTGGACCTCCGAGTCTTGTCAGAACCTGTGTTGGGGGTTTGCTGCAATAACTTGATCAAAAAGATGAATGTGATGAAGTGTGCACTAAATTCCAAAGTGTGTGTGGGACACACTAATCTTTAGGTTCGATTCGCCCCCACCAATTATGTCAACTGAATGCAATCGGATGCAAAATGGTTATACCGACGAATCCCCTTCAAGATATGATGGAATCTTTGACGTGACTTGCACATTCACACCAAGTGTATCGACAATGGTAGTTTACAGAATAAAGTTCTGTCAATTTCCCTCGTGCACTAGAGAAAAGATAAAATGATTTAGTATAATTTTTGGCAGAATTTAGACTCACAAGAATGTGATTTTCTGACTTTTTCTGTATCTCCATAGTGTCTCTATAGAAACAACCCTTTGTAAAAGTTTGTTCATGACACATTGCTTCAATTATCAAGCATTACACCTTCTCCCTAAAAGGTCTCTATTTAACCATTGCAACTTTTCAATTATATTTTGGAAATTTCTCTCACACGTTTTTAAACCGTTATATGATTAGTAGTATAGGCGTGGGCTAATCAAAAACATGTTTCATACTTACATTAACACTTGAAATAATTTTATTCAAGTCAATGTTAAATACTAAATGTGAATATCTCTTTCAATAATATTCAAACTTTAATGCATCGTATAATATGAGTTCAATATCCTCAATCTAATCTATATTGGTTCAGTTCATTTTTTTTCTTACAATTAACCATGAATACTTTTTTTTTTGTACAAGTTTAACCATGGATACTTGATTGGTTCAATTAATTTTATTTTTTTTTACAACTAACCATGAATACTTGTTTAGTTACTACTTACTACATGTTCTACCAGCCACTTTTCTACGGAAGACGTGTCTTGCATAATCGTTTTTGGAGTAAATAGAGGTCTTGCTCTTTAAATGTGTGAGGTGGTCCGAATGTTTCAAAATTATAAACACATTCTCAAATAGTAACTATAAGACCCAAAAACATTTGAAAACTATTTTATGGATTAAATTAACTAACAAAAGATACATTTAAAAAGTTAACCTAATTAATAAAAGACACATTTCGCGACTAGAATGATTAACAAGACATAAAACACTCCTTAAAAAAAAAAAAAAAAAAAAAAAAAAAAAAAATAAAAAATTAAAAAAAAAAAAAATTTTATAAAAAAAAAACACAAGAGGAAAGACATTTAGAGATTAAACTAACTAATAATTTTATTAAAGAGACAACACAAAGCTCAAGAGGACCTTTGAGATAATCAAAATACAATCAAACATAAGCATTTTTAAGAAAGTAGCCCGTCTAGCTCAATTGGTAGAGCCCCACGGTGGGCGATAATTAATTTTTAATATTTTTACTACCTTTGGCAATCAGCAACCACACTCACTCCTGTTCCAGCCAAAGAATAAGGAAAGTAGAATCAAATTACACTTCCTGAACCTACCAACACTCTCTTTTCTCCATAGAAAAATACTAGATTTAACAAGACATAGCTCAGTTAGTAGGACAATGCATTGTTATATGCAGAGGCCGGAGTTCGAACCCCGGACACACCACTTATTTATCTTATAAGGTGAATTCTAGCTACTAAACTACCTGACCAAAAAATAAAAAAAAAATACTAGATTTAACTTCTTAACATTCAAGTTTTCTCAATTGTTATGTCAAAACCATTAAACATGAGAGAAAAAGAAATATAATATTATAAAGAAAAGAGGATATTGAGTTTGTGGTTGAGATGTAAAAATTCAAAAATATTTAGACAATTATAATGGAGAGAATCCATTTCCCATTCAAGTGACCCCATCAATCATAATCGGAATCCATCTCACCAAAGTAGAGATAAAAAGTTGAAGCCAGTTTCTTCTATCTTATGTGTTGAAAACGAAAAAACGAAATTAAAGGTGACTTTTTTCCCATGTTCACTCACATCCCTTTAAAATCTTACCAAAAAGAAGTGCCAAGAAAAGATTTCCTCTAGAACTAGAACTAGAATAGACGAATCCACTCATTTCTGTGGCTTAATCATCGGACACGGTCCCAAGGAAAAGAACAACAAAATAATCTCCACAAAAACTAAGGATCTTGATTCATTGCAGTAAATAACTCCAGCAATCAGTCAATCAGTTGGATCCAGAACAAATGATGACTCACATCCTAACTATAGCAAATTGGAAACTTGAAATCTCAACCATATGACCTTCGCCAACTGCCAAGATCATAGACTACAGTAACTGTTGGCTACATCTTTCAGTTCAACTCATGGAAAGAAAAAAAAGAAAAAGAAAAAGAACTTGAACTAGCTCAACTCACAACTAAGGCACAATAGAATTGAGTAAAATTTTCTAAGATCATTGAATATATAAAATTTATACACAGCTCCAGACCAGCATTGCAATTAGATAAGGTAATTGGCTGATTATACCAATACAGAAACTACAACTCTACAGATTAACATGTTTAGCTAGAAGTTGGTTGCTCTCCAAGCAGTTGTGATGGCCATGAATCTGCTGGTGTGGGATACCTAGCATGAGGTTTACTGATAACAAGTGGAGGATTTGGCGTGACCTCAGTAGGAGCTGGGTAAGCAGCTTGAAGATCGGGACGAAAGGGAACGACTAAAACAGTAGGTCCTTGCTGCAAGGTAGGATCTACGGCAGGCAATTGGAAACTCTGTCCTGGAAAAGTTGTCTGCTCTGGTGACTCAAGCTCTAATTGAGGAGGCGCATTCAAGTCAGGTTTAGATTGAGCTATTCTTGCCTGTATCTCGCCTTGAAGCTTCTCAATTTGAGTTTCTAGGCTACTATTCTCCTCCTTCAGCTCATTTTTCTCCATGGTCACCTGTCCAATTAAGCCAATCACATGAATTACACGCAGGTTAAATAGTGTGTTGATATGTGACATCAAAGTGTATTAATTTCCAAAGTGTGACGAATTACTAATCAGCTCAAGTAAGTAACTGGCAAAAATGTTGTAACACAAACATAATGGATTTCAAGTCAACTAGCAAACAATAAAAGCTTTTCCACATAAACATCAAAATTCAACATGCAGTATTCTCAACAGGGTAAAATGATGGGATCAAAGGAGGGAAAAAAGTGCCAATCTTACATAATGAGATTCAGACAATAAAGAGACATTTTCTTTCTTGAGGGACTGGATCTGACAGAGCAAGTCTTTTAGCAGTCTAGAAGCTTCGATCAATATTGAAGCCTTTCCGTTGTTCGGCTCACTGAGATCTATCCCCATCAACACCAGAAAACCAAAAGAAAAGAGGGGAACATGCACACAAAGTCAAATTCCAGCAACATATCAGATATCTTACAGCAAGACAAAGTAAATATGAAACATAACTGTCTTGTTTTATTTTTTTGAAGAAGCAACATAACTGTCTTGTTGAATGGGGCAAGCAGGTAAACAGTAAAATATGAACATAGCGAAGAGACTCAAGACAAATAATAGAGGCATAAGAAATTACCAAGGGCATTGGCAAGATCAAGAAAGAGTTCGTTCAAATGTTCACGCTTCATTTTCTCCCTTTCGGCCTTGTGAATTCTCTTAGGGACTTTCCCTTGCTTCATTGTACCAGGATCAGACCTGAAGTCAATCAAGTGTATACATATCGAGTCCAAATAAGAAATCTGTTGTTCCACAAAAACTATTCTATTAGTATTATGACTACTACTATCACTGTCATCGCCAACACTACCATCACTACCACTTCTCAGTAGTTATGGCTAAATCTAAAATTTGTGATTTTGCGATAAGTGGTAGTAACAATTACTGCCAGATGAAGTTATTAACAGCTTCAAAGTTCAACCAAAGAAAACCAATAGATAGTTATATATTCAGTATTCATACTCTCTAACCAGTTATTAACAAATTTATTACATCATTTTTCTCAAAAAGAAAATAGTGAAAGAAAGGAGGTTCAATATACTGAATTAACAAAAAACAATTTCTGAATCTCTAACCTGTTATTTGATGTCTCAACCATAGGAGCAACACTCTCTGATCCCATATCAACAAAACCAGCTATCCCTGTCTTCAATTCTTCAGCAACAATTTTCCTAAAATACAAAAATAAAACTACTTCAATTTACACCCCTAATGATACATATAATAATAAAGAAAAAACAAGGACCCAATAAATGAAAAATCTGAATATTTTCATTTTAATTTTTCACTGCTAGTGACAAAGTAAATAAAACCCATGCTTCCAGATTCAATCAATTTAGGATTATAATAAGCTAAAGTACATAAATTTAATTTCCAGAACATGAAAATCAATGGATCAAACAGAAAACGATCTAATCATAATTTTTTTTACAAAAAGTGATTTTTTTTTGGCTCACCAACCTCGTTCGTGGAAGAAGAATCAGAAGGAATGGAATTAGAATATGTTGATTGAACTATGAATCAGTGTTGAAGGATGAAGTTTGATTTGGAATCGAGAAATGAAAATGAAAATGAAAGAGATTTTAATTTAATTTGAAATTAGAATTAGAGCAGAGGAGAGAGAAAAGAAGATTGGTTATTTTATGAGAAAGGAGTGTGGCGGGAGGATACCTGTCACACGAAGGCGCGTGGCAGAGTCATGTTCATTCGCTTCGATCATATATCTCTAATCACTTCACCACGTGTTCTTTGTCTTTTCCTTTTTTTTTTCTTCCATTTTATTGAAATTTTATTGGATCAATTTCTTTTTTTCTTTTTGAAAGAAAAAGAAGACAAACTAGATGATGTTATACACTTGTCAACCATCAAACTTTAATTTTTTCACATATACCTCTATGTTTTTTGCATTTTGAACCTGCTCATTTTTTTTTTCACCAGCTACCCTATACGCAAACCACTCTCACTTTACTCATTTGCACATTTTAACCTCTCTCTAACTTCTCTCTAAACTATGCGTTCTTTTAACCTTTCTTCCTCTACTACCACCACTCTCATCCACTCTGGCGGCAGCACCACTGCCAAACTCCGCCAAACTCTAGCAATAGCAGTAGGGGTGTTTATCTGTGGTGCAGTGTGGTTTCGTGCTGCTGCTGTCTGTGGTGTTTGTGGCTTCCGTGATAGGCCTTCTGACGTTTTTTTCCCTACTGTTTGTTGCTGTTTTAGCAGTTTTCAGCAGCTGCTGCTGTGTTCCTTTCCTCCCTGGTGCGGCTGCGTTTTGGTTTTTTGGTGTGTCCCCTTTTGGTTTGGCTTTAAGACTGTTCCGGCGGGGCTATGGAACTGAAATCTGGTGTAGCAAATTAGATTTCAGAGTCATAACTGTTATTATTTGTGTATTG
>Ga0228711_1003603_pt1 | contig 24082 bp, 30 predicted proteins | sample MedpolnodulmetaG_2_FD_177996 | JGI IMG/M metagenome (GOLD analysis project Ga0228711, IMG submission 177996) | Root nodule microbial communities from Medicago polymorpha collected in Santa Monica, California, United States - brown nodules | ecosystem: Host-associated > Plants > Roots > Nodule...
ATTCCCGCTCCGCCTCGCTCAAAACCAATGGGGGCGTTGGTCGGCCAGTCGCATTTGCCATGCCTCAACCTCCAATGAAGAGGCCAAGCATACAATGTAGTGAATTTTAGTTCCAGGTGACTAGCCGCCTTTGTCGAGGCTCGCCGCGTTGCGCCTGGTGCCAGCAAACAGCGAACGGCAGCGACCGGAGCGTCCAAGACCTTTAAGCTTGCCGACTTCGCTGCGATGAGAAAGGAATTGCACCGGAAGCGGACAACAAAAGCGCGGAAACGATGAGTAAGGCCGCCTTTAGACAAGCAGATCTGGAGCGGATTCTTCGCGCCGCTAAAAAGGCGGGCGCTGTCGTGCAGGTTGATCTTCGGACGCTGGAGGTGAAGATTTTGCCGGCACCCGGCGATGTCTCAAATGCCAGTGATGGACTGGCCCCGGACGGGCCAGAGAATTGGCGCTGAAACCAAATGACCGAGCGACAGCCTCCAACCGTGGCGCCCAAGGAACCCTTCGGGATAGACGACATGGTTGAACACGATGTGTTGCTACAGCGCTACGATTGGCTGAGCGCTCAGATATTGAGCAGGTGGAAGCGCTCGGGAGCAATTCGCTATTTCCGGGGCCGCGGCGGGAAGTTAGTGTATCCGATTAACGATATTCGTTCGGCGATCGAAGCCGAGATGAACGAGGGCCTAAGGGGAACATGACAAACAGGCCCCCCATCAAGCAGGCTGAACTCAACCGCTTGGCTGCTGTCGCTAAGCGGAACAATCTGACGATAGAAGTCGAAGCGGAAGGGGTCATGATCCGGATGTATCCAGGGTCACCAGCGCCCGCCACTTCTTCAACCGCGCCGCAGCAACTTGAGCCCGCCCTGAATGAGCAAGAGCGCGGGGTCATGGACGAATTGGCGAAGCGCGGCGTCGAGGTTCACGTCGCCTGGTACACCGTTAAGAACCTACAGGATCGAGTCCTTGTAGACGTCGACCCGGACCAAGATCAGGACAGACACTCTACCGAGATCCGGGCAGAGGCAGTAGACGAAATTGCTCCCCCGAAGGAAGCCCCGCCAGCTTTGCCCGAAGGCCGCAGCCCAGAAGAGGTGGCACGCCATTTCGGGATTTCCCCTCGCAAGCTCCGGCAGATGGCGCGGGAACTGGGAGCATGCCGTATAGTGGGAAACAAGGTGTTCTTGCTGCCAGCGGACGTTGAAGCGATCCTGGAGGCAGCGCATCCGAAACCAGAACAATATCATCCTGGTCGCGACTCCGCGGAGCTTAACGCGCTTCTTAAACGCCTGGAACCCGCCAAACGAAAAGGCTCTAAGAAGCCTACCAAGAATACGCGTCCATGAGCCTCACCACGCAATTCTGGAGTCGTGTTCCATCGGAATTGAGTTTTCCCCTCTTTCCACAAGGGGAAAAAAGACCGCTGTGCTCCGGGCCAATTTCTGCCAGCATTAGCCGGACGACACGAGCGAGGCCGCCCCATGAGCCAGACTGCGGATGAACGATTGATCGCCTTTGTCCGAGCCCTTGCGCGGAGACAGGCACGCATAGATATCGAACTGGAGGCGCAGCGCCACTCCGGTCCGGGCAGTTTGCAGCCAGAGGCTCAGCCACTGGACCAGTTGCCCGCTTCGAGCCGCTCGTTTCAAGTCCGCGGAGACAGACTGCTCAAGCTTAGAGAGGTCATGTCGATGACCTCGCTGGGAAGCTCGACGATCTACCGACGCATGAAAGCTGGGAAATTCCCGAAGCCTAAGCGGCTCAGCGAGGCATGCGTTAGATGGCGAGAATCCGAAATTGAAAAGTGGATGTGCGAATTACCCACGACAGGGGGCGCGAGCAAATGACCGACTGGCAGGATCTAACGGAAGATGAGGCCATCGAGGTAGCCGTTGCCGAGCACGGCAAGAACCCAACGGCATCTGTCGCATACTGCGCTGGAAGCATACGACGGCCGGGACAGTGAGGAGTACCGCTTCTAGTTCGGCTTATTCCTAAAGCTTGCAAAGCGCGAGAACGTCGGCTGGGCGTAGGTGCCGATGAGCATCACGACCGCATTCATTGCTGAACTGATCAGAGCGGCGAACGAGGTCGAAAGGCTTACGCCGTATGAGATCAGCCGGCTGCTGGATCATTCGGTTGACACGATCCGTGAGATGCGCAGACAGACGGGCATCGCTGGCAGCCACCGTGCCCGGGACGTTGTGATCGACGTCCAGGTCGCCTCGGCACGCGCCCGGGACCTATCTCCGGCGGAGACCAGAGACGTCCTGCTCCACGCGGCCGATATCATCAGGACGCTAAAAATCCTGCTCGATGGGAAGGAATGATTGCCGGCCCTGCACCTCCCCAGGCACCGCTCTTAGAGGCAGCGTCGAGGACGAGCGATTATAAAAGTTCCTTGCATCCGCAATCACTGATGTTACCCTGAGCGAATTGCACCGCTCTGCAGGGGGACATCGACCATGTCGACGTTGAGGGCGCTTCTGATCACATCTCTTTATTTCGTGTCAGCCGCCGGCGCGGAGGCGCAAGAGCCCAATTGCGCATTGCGAGTCTGTCCGGGCAAGGCACCAAATCCCCACGGTGATGCCAATTACCAATTCAAAACGACCAGCCGCGTCTACAAGGATGGCCGGGACGAAATGTTCGTAACCTGTGTTCAAAACACGGGCGACAAGGACATGGAGGTTAATTGGGTAATTCCAGGGCCGGAAACGGTGGTGCTCAAAGGCTGCGCCGTGACTGCTCCGCGACCTCACGACACCAGGCAGGTGTTGGACAATCACAAGGGATGTCTGAGATACGGCGCGTCCTGGAAATGGACGAAAGCACCCTTCATTCCCCACGCTTCGGACACCCGCTCAATATCGGGTGAAGTCGGAGACTGCCGGAGCCTTTACGTTGTGACCGCCCCGCCGGTTCCATCCCAACCTCGAAAGATACGGTTCGAAGCCGAGCGGTTCGGTTCATCCGTCTATAAAGAATTCCAGCGGACTCTTTCCAGAATATTCTACGCTCTTAGTATCGACGTAAACCGTGAGGAGAACGTCTATAAAACGTCAATCAAGATAACGATTACGTCTGCATACAAAGACCACCCAGAGTATTACTCTAACGGCTTTGCAATTCGAGCGTCCGAAGACATCGGATCTTCGGAATTCATGGCGTCAGCATCTGGGAACGCGCAGGGCGGGGAGTTTGCCGATGGTGGCCTAATTGAATATACGCTCCCCATCCCCGAAAAAGCTGTTCAAAGATTCCTTCGATACCGTGTGCTATCCTCAGACGGCGAACAGGTCGCCTCATTCGACGTGCCCATTTGGGTTCCGGCTCCGAACGTGACGCCATGAAGAAGGCCGAAAACATCATCGCTGGTGTGACCGGGATCACCGTTGCAGCTTCGATGTTTTTCCAACCCATTGAAGGTACCTGGTTAGGCCATGATGGCTGGGCGGCACATAACTTGAAAATTGCGGCTTTTGTCGGCGCGCCCTGTGGAGTGCTTTTGTTTTGGCTCCGAAAGCACATCTGGCGGTCACTCCTCGCGGCATTGACGGTCATCTTCCTTCTTGCATTCATCGGCTGTGCCGTCGCAAGCGTTTACCTCAGCGACAGCGTACCAACATTCCCGGACATCGCGGACCAGCGGTACTTCAGAGACGTAGTTTGGAAGAATGCTCATCTGGTCATGCTGATATCGGCTATACTTCTGGTCTATTCAGCGTTTGCCTATCGTTCCTCTGCCCCCTAACTGCCATTGCAAAGAAGGGCGCATACTGTTGCATCGTCCTCCCGTTCCCGTATCCCCTTGAACGACGCATGCCGCAGCTTCCAATCATCGGTCCAGGCGCGGTACTCGACCTCCGCGACAAGCACTGGCTCGACGAAGACGGCGCCTTTCCTCCTTAGAGCCACCGCCGGCCCTTTCGTCGCCATCCCTCGAGCAGCTTGCGCAACTCTCGCGAAAGCTCATTCGACCATCCGGTACCGCACCCGCCGACATAGACGAGCTTGTCGCACTTGCGCGGCCAGAAGCGGCCGTCCGATCGCCTGCCCTGACACCTGCATGATGGGCACCTTCGATCCGTCGACCATGCTTGGCGCTTGGCAATGTCTCCGACATTGCCGGGGACTCGGTTGGTCGCCGGAGTCGTGATATCTTATCGGGAGCCGCGACCAAGGATACACCATGCGCGTGTTTGTTATAGCCTAACGTGATCGATTGTTATTGCGTCAGTGCTTTGGAGGAAGCCGTGCGAATACTTTTGGCAGCACTTGTTGGGTTCTTTTTTTCCGCGGCCGCGATGGCTGCCGATGAATGCCGTGCAATTTTAGCCCAAGGAATCATGAATGCATCCACAGAAACTCGAAAGAGCCAGAGCTCTGAATCGGATAGGGCGTATTATTGCTCCGCAACACTTAACGAAGCGCGAACTTTTTACGACAAACAGGACAAAGATTTCGGAAGCTCTGGAGGTGGCGCATCAATTTCTTATGGACCGTTTGGCGGCGGAGTAAACACCAGTCAAACGGACGTGAACTCCTCTTCTCTTACCGAAGAGACATACAATAAGTGGAAAAACGATAATTGTAGCGAACAAGAAAAGGACCGCGCACAACAAGCTTTCGAATTTCAAGCCCAATCATGGGTGGCTGTCAGCATCGTTGATGCTTGGCGCGACTGTAAACTAAATGTTGATGGCCTCTCCTGCTGGACCGAGCCGGAAACAGATGGCGCTGTCTTGTTGAACGTGGTGTGGAGGAAACTTACTAACTCAGTCACCACCGTCCTGAATTCTTTCCTCAAAGGAGGTGAGTCGGTGTGGGACGGCACTCCTAAGGGTCGAATATTCCCAACAAACATGACATTGCCGAAGGGGCACGTACAGGTGGCCGTACTTAGGCCTGGCGCCGATTCAGTGAGGGCAAGCTTGAACGTCACCAACGATGGAGAGGCGCACTCTTGTGCGGTCTACGTTTCGGCGAAACCTCCTGCTCCTGCTCCGCCCGCAAAAGAGGAAAACATATTTGGTCAATTCACCTGCAAAGCCCCCTCCGATTGCAAGTGGTGGGACGTGCTTCAAACGGATAAAAAGCCGCCTTGGATGCCGGACGTTAGCGCCGGACGGTTTACCCCGAACTATGAAGTCCAAGTGAGCCCTGCAATCAGGCCGTTACCAGAGGAAAGGCTTAAAGTGTTCCAGGGCGAGCAGCGATACAACGTGACGGTAACGCCCGTCCAGTGATCCGGAAGCAGAACGGCGAGCTTCGCCCTGCGCAGGCGGCCCTCAGGAAGGATTCGCGTTCGCCTCGACTTCCTCAGAAAGTCGAATCGCACCTTCCTAGCCAGCGGGCCGCGGCGAGCCGAGCTGCTTCTGCTCTGAGCATCAGCCCGCGCGGAGAATCGGCCCGACTACCCAAGCGCCGTCGACGCCGCGCGGAATAACCGATGCGGCCACGCAACCCACCCTAGTGCAGGCTAGTACCGGGAGTATACATAGATCGGCCGCGCACGGCGCTTGCACTTGATCTCTTCCTTGTATTCGTCGTCGTCCCACTTGCACTCGGGTTTCTCACCGAAGACCCAAGCACGTATCGGACCTTAGTCTGGCTCGTTGATGGCAAAGGTCCTAAGCCAGTGACCGAGCGGATCCCTTCGGCCCATGTTAGCGTTGTCACCCCGAGCGGCACCCTCGTCAGCCGCTCGTGTGAGTGATGGCCTCAGAGTTGCCTGCGTTGTCCCTTCTTGGCAGCTTTGAGGCCGAGTTCTATGCCGCTACTAGTTTATTGTGCTGAAGGAATGATTGATGCGTGACAAAGACGATTTTGGACTGCCGGAGCAAAGAGCATCAACCGGTCTGCCCCTCAGCGTAATGCTCGTATCGATGTTGACCATCGTCGTTTATCTGCTCGTCGGCGGCGCCTTCTCGAACAACGGAAGCGGCGTGGTCGCGGTCTATGTTCCTCAGCAAACCGATGCCGAACATCGCTAAGCTTCGAGCTAGCGATGGGATGGCCACCTTCTATCGAGATATTCGCCAGCCTTCGCCTGAGCAGGATTGCTCGTCGGAGTGCTTCTTGCACGTCCCTCCGCCTCTGGGCGGCGGTACTTCCGCTTGCTTTGAATGTGTCCACTTCAGTAGAGATGGGGTCCTTGCCTTGACCTCTCTTCTCTTGATCAGGAACACGGTCGTTCACCACATCACTCGCACGCCAGTGCCTTACCTCGACTTTACGGCTCGTCTTTCGGGGAGGCATGTGGAGCCAGAATTTTTCAAGATCTAAGGAACACCGAGGAAGGATTTAGGACCTTGGTCCGGCTCATGAATGGCAAAGGCCTTAGATCACGCTTCCGTGTTGAGGCGAGAGGCGAGTCTCCTTGCCGCTGTCATACTCGGGGCGCATAGTAAACCATCAGCGGCTGATAACACGGGCGCCGCTGGCTGGAAGATCATTGCGCTTTCGCCCCGATGAGGTCGCGCGATGTTGACGTCACACGATTATACGGATGCGGTTCTACCTACCGGTATTGACTTGCTGGACGACGTTTTCACCCAAATTCTGAGTGAAAAGGGGCTCTGCCGCGATAGCGAAGCTGCCGAGCTGATTGCCAGGAGACTATTTTCCCTCTACCAGTCTGGACACCGCGAGACGAAGATGCTGCGCAACTTGGCGGTCGGTGATTAACTGCACGAACCCCGCCTGTCTTTCGAAGTCACCGACACGCGCTAGGCATGCGTGCGCGGTGGTCGATCTCTAAGCATCTGACATACAACCATCGCAAGCTTGTCTACGGGAAACGGCTTCTCGAGCATAATGCTGTTCGCCACGCCCCTTGAGGCCCACTCGAGAGCGCCGTGTCCGCTGACGTAAACAATTGGCATGTCCGGATCGACCTCACGGGCAACCCGTGCGACGCTCCAGCCGTCAGGAAGCTGGTGAAACCGAATATCGGTTACCACCCCTGCTCTTCCGGAGCCGGCAGACTTTAAGACCTCTATCGCCTTCCCGCCGCTGGTTACCGCCATGACGACGAACCCCGCGTCGGCGAGCGCGTCCTCATAATCCAGAAGGAGCAGTGTTTCGTCATCGGCGACCAATATTGTGGCCGGTTCCATGTCCGTTCCTCGCACGATGCTGTTGCTCCCGAACGCGCAGAGCAGAGTCGGGTTCCCCACATTTGTGTTGAAGGAGACGGTATTTCGCCCCGAGAGGTCGCACCGCACTAAGCGCCTGTTTTGAAATCCGAAGGCGAGCGGCGGAACTTACCGTTGCCTGGTGATGTTGACTGAGAAATGCGGAGGCAGCTCAATGCACTCGCTCAACGTTGCCGGTATCCTAATTCTCCTTGTTATCACAGCGCTGTTCGTCCTCGCTTGGCTCGCAGTCTGACGAAGGGCGGAGCGGAACTATCGTTCATACAGGAAGTTGTGCGCTCAAGTACGACAGCCCGGAGTTTATGTTCTGTCCCGATGGGCTGTCCCGGACAGAACAACCCCGCTAGGACCTTGGTCGCTCTGCGACGCCCCATCACCCCGTTTTCGGAAACGCCCATCGTCGATGGGCTTCAATACGCGCCTCCTGTGTTGCCCACCCGTGGTAGTAACAATGGGTCAATTGCACCGTGGAAAGCCCTGCTGCACTATAGCTCTTATGCAGCAGTTCCCAACCAGGTGGGCGAGATGGACGCGTTGCAAGCACTGGCAGATATAGCCGAGATCATCGGTGCGGGAGCAACCGTAGTCCTCACGTTCATCATCTTTGACTACACGAAGAAACGTGAACTGTTTGAATCAACAGCGCAGATTCAAACAGAATGGCAAGTTCACAATCAGATTATTTTGTCCGACGCCGATTTACTCGCTATGGAAACCGAGATGCATCCGTTCGGGCAGATTACATCGGCCGAAACAAAACGGATGTACGCTTACTTCTTGAAACTCAATCTTGCTTTCAACAGCTGGGTTGGACAGAGCCTACATGTGGATGAAAAGCTCGCGACTTCTACTATAAATAACACCATCAATTGCCTCTATTCAGACAGAGCCTTCATTAGAACTCACGTCTTTCCACGAGGCTATCCGCATGGATTCACCCAAATGATCGAAGAAAAGTGGAAGCTGATTGAGACACAGGGCGGCAAGCCCCTGCCCATGGTCTGACCAAGCTGACGAGATCAGCGCCGCAGCGGCGCGCCATCGCGTTGCCCGGCCTCGATCCGTTGCAGGATCTCCCTCATTACACGCGTATCGGTGGACAGGTTGTTGAGCGTGTTCTCGACGGCCTTCATTGAAGTTGCCGCCTCGGCCGCCTGTTTCTCGACCGCCGATATTCGAAGTTCGTGATTGTCAATCTGCCGGAGGGAGACTTCTGCTGCTGTGAGACGCTTGTCGAGGCGATCGATGGAATTCGCCTGCGAGTCCTGATTGGCGTTCACCCTCTCCCAGGTCGCGCCCCACGCTACGAGGCCGCCGGCAAAGCCGAACAGGATCACCAGGGTATTGAGGTTATATTCAAACCTCCATTTCGGAGTTGCGACCATCTTTTCGGGTTCCTGTTCAGCCAAGCCCCTGCCCTCGTAATGCAATACCACGGTGGAAGAGCCGGCCCTCCATGATGAGAGCCGGCCTGTTGTGTCGTTACTGCGTGTTCTTCGGCGCGATGTAGGTCAACAGCGCAGGCAGGCCGATCGTGAGCGCGTAGAGCGCTAGGTATCCATACCAGGGCGTACCTTCCGGCATGAACGGGAGACCGGCCGTTCCGGTCAGAGCGCCACCAGCGGCCGCGGCAACGGCTTTCGAGATGTTCATGATGGTCTCTCTCTATTCAGCCGCTTTGGCTTCGCGCAGTGCGAGCGAGACGGTCGCGTAAGCGGTTGCCGCCACTACGAGTGCATTTGCTGCCGTGACGCCGCCTGGATCGGCGCAGATCACCCGCACGCCGTCATAGGCTGCCTTCTCCTTGGCGAGAGTCTTCGCTTTTATGTTGCCGGAGGCGGAAGCCGCGATGAATGCAGCGTGCGCGGTTTCCAGCAGCGCGCAGGTCTTCGGCAGGCTGTTCTTGATCGCGGTGTCGAGAGAGCCGGTAGTCGTGCAGGACGCGAGCATAAGGCATGCCGACGCCGCTGATGCAATGATCAGTGAACGCATGGTCAGTTCCTTCGATGTTGGGAGGGGTTAAAGCTTGGCTTTCGCTTCGGCGCGCAGCTTGTCGCCGCAGGCCTTTGCGCCTTTCACGGAAGGATCGAACGCGAGCCGCGTGAAATCCCATTTTCCGCGTTGCTGAATGCCGAGGTTGTTCTGCACCTCGGCATGAGAGAGGACGGTCTTGTCAGTGACCGGGATGGAGTAGCGCCGGCAGAGATTGGCGACGACGGATGTCAGCGCATCCCATTGTTCGCGGGTCATCGGATATTTGCCGGGATCGAATGGCGCCTCGTTCGAACCGCCCATGCAGCAGAGCGAGACGCCGATCGAGCCGGAGTTAGCCCCGAGCGTATGAGCGGCATAGCCCTTCTTCGCCGGCGCCTCATTGAGCTTGATCGAGGGAACGCCCCTGACCAGCTTGCCGTCGTCCTCGATGAGGATGTGATAATGGACCCGGTCGAACTCGCTGGCTTTGTGCGCACCTGCGGTCCAATGGCAGATGATCCGCCCCATCTTGGCCTCTGGCATCCATTCGGCAGGGACGATGGCTGCAGTTGACGGCTGAGGAGGAGAAGGCCAGCCCCGGAGCTTCTCGATCTCATCTAGCGCCGCATTGACGGCCGCGATGGTCTCGCCGCCGGGATCGCCATCCGCCCCAAATTCCGGGAGCGGAAAGCCGAGCGCGATCAAGCGCCGCTGCAGAGACTGCACGGTCGGAGTCATGTTGTCTCCTGATAGTAGTGTTTGAGAGGTTGGTTAGCTCGAATGGGCGACTAGAGACCGAAGGCGGGTTGTGTTACCCCGACGCAGCCGTCTCGCAGGGCGGACGGGGCGGTTAGAGGCCTGGCGCCTTACCTCCAGCGACGGGCCTCGCGTGGAGTTCGTCTGGGGTCTCGCTTATGGACAACAAGCCTTCGCTGTAGCGGCAGGTGGCAAAATAGCGGGTTCTAGCTGTTCTTAGACGCAAGAAGGCCCCTTCTCTCTCGACGAAAGAAGAGGCCCCAGCGTCTGAGCGTTCGAATTCACAGACACTTGCTTATACGTGTCATGTCGTCGATGGCGCAACTAGGGATCGCCACGCCAGCCGCTTGTGCACCATTCACATTGTTGTGAGAAGAAAACGCCGCTCACGGGTGGGCTTAGAGGTCCACCGCCGCCGCCCACATGGCATCAATTTGGCTGTCAGTGAGGCCGAGCGCGGCGCCTACCATGGCGATAAGCGGGTGCATGCGCTCGAAGGTGGTCGCGTATTCCCACTCGATCTGGGCGGTTTCCTTCTCGACGCCCTCGGGCATCGCCTCTATGGACGCGGTGACCTGGGCCAGTGCAAAGCCGTTGCTGACGAGACCTAGCCGAATCTGGCGCGCCGAGAGCGCTGGCATGTGGATGGAGGGCTGGGACGGGATCGCTTCGGCTACCCATGCACTGCCGGCCCACTTGAAGATATGGCCGGGGATGAATTCAGGCGGGGCGATTTCCGTCGCATAGGCCGGGATGAGATACACTCCCGGCTCCAAAGGGCTCTCGTCGGCCTCTGAGGACCCGGTGTATTCGAGCGTGCTCGGATGATAGTTGTAGACCGTCAAAGGCATGGGGTTTCCTCAGAATTTGATGCAGGCCAGAAGGGCCACGTTGCGAGGACGGGTTTCAGTGCCGCCGGTCGATCCCGAGTTGAATTGGGCGATGTCAACCGTATGGTTGTGGTTGTCGGAACTGGTCGCGCCAGAATAGGTGTGGGCGTGGTCACCCGCAGAGCCGGTGTTGAACGTTCCCGTAGAACCGCCGCTCTCGGCGTTGTTGATGGTGCCGGCGTTGAAGCCCCGGTCTTGGTATGCGACAGAGTGCGCATGCGCGCCCGTCGTGTTCGTTGAGCCGGAATAGGTGTGCGAGTGCGTGTCCGAGGAAGTCGCTGTACTCGGCGGATTGACGGTGTGCAGGTGGCTCTGAATTTCGTCTGCCTGGGCGGAGCCGAACACGCGACCGCTATCGGCACCTCGAGCGTCATCCCAACCGCGCACGAACTCGCCGCGGAGATCCGGCAGGTTGAAGGTCGTCGAACCGTCGCCGGTCCCGAAAGTGGTTCCGATTACGGCGAATAGATCGGAGTAGGTGGTGCGGGAGACGGCCGCGCCGTTGGCTTTCAAGTAGCCGGTGGGTGCGGTGCTCTTGGCGTAGAAGATGACTGTTCCGGCAGGCGTCGAGCTCGAAGCTAGGCCGTCCACCTCCGATTTGCTGTAAACGTCAAGCGTGGTGCGCGCCGCGGAGTTGGAGCTGTCGTCCAACAGTGTCCGGGCAAAGCTGGTCAGCGTTGCAACGGCGTATGTGTCTGCTGCCGTCGTATAGATCATGCGATCGGCGGCGGTGGTCAGCCCCGCTATCGAATTTAGCCCGGCGTCATATGCCTGCACGTTCGTTCCGATGGTGAGCCCGAGCGTCGTGCGTGCTGCTGTAGCGTCGGCGTCGTCAATGAGCGACCGGCCAAACGCCGACAAGGTTGCCACAGCATAGGTGTCGGCCGCGGTGGTGTAGATCATCCGGTCGGCGGCCGTCGTCAGTCCTGCAATGGAAGCGAGGCCAGCGTCATATGCCTGGACGTTCGTTCCGATCACAACGCCAAGTGTGGAGCGGGCGGCCGTCGCGTCCGCATCGTCGATAAGCGAGCGCCCGAACGCGGTAAGCGTGGTAACCGCATATGTGTCCGATGCCGTCGTATAAGGGAGCTTGTCAGCAGATGTGACCAAGGCCGAAATGGAGGTAAGGGCCGCGCTTGCAGTTTGCGCGCCGAGAGCCGTCCGCGCAGCACTTGCCGAAGTCGCACCCGTACCGCCCGCCGTGATGGGCCGTGCGGCGTTGGCATCAGCCGCCAGATCATCCACGAACGCATTGTAAGGCACGCTCTGAATGGTCGTTCCGGACACGCCTTTCGTGCCGGCAGGAGGGCTGTATACGCCGCCAGTTCTAGGCATCGGCATTCTCCATAGAAAAAGGCCCCGCGAGGGAGCCTGGCCTCATCTCATCTTCTATTGACTTTGATCGCCAATAAGTTGTTCAGTGCGCCTCAGGGGAATTGAGGGGGCACATCTTGAATTTTTACTTGGCGGGGCGGCTGTCTATTGCCGCAGCGATGGCGTTTGCGTTGGCGAGTTGCACCACGACGCAGGCAGGTTTTCGCAAAAATCCTGAGGGTGTAAGCAAGTCAGCGCTCTGTCGAACTTTCATAACGAATACGGATCTCGCGTTTACGCAGGAGCTTACCGCCGAGCTCGCGCGTCGCCGTATCGACCCAATCGAATGCGTCAGCATGGTGCAGCGGGAGAATCAGGCTGCGGCGGTTATCGTGGCCGTTGCATTGGTGGGAACCGCGGTAGCCGTCTGCGCGAACAATAACTGCGGCGGCGGCTCCTCCTATCCAGCTTACACACCGTACCGTGGAAACTGCCAATACGATTGGCAGCGCGACGCTGCGGGCAACAGATGCGGAAACCGAAGCGCATATTCTCGCCCAGGTGGGTACTGAAGCTCGACCGCGAGCCATCTTCATTTTCCACGACACTCGTGTATGTTGTGGCAATGCTTAGGATCGTTCAGCTAGCCTGCATCGCAGTAACAGCCATGGTGCTTTTCGTGTTCCGCGAGAGCTTCCTATCGTTGAAGACGTGGTTTGGACCGGATTTCCCCATTGGGTTCATCTGTGGCGCAGGACTCGTCGCCCTTGTTTGGGCCTTGAACGAACACTTTGGCAGTTCAACGAGGCCCGGTCGCGCTTCCAAGCAGGAGTGATTTTGCCAAGGCTTCGACGAGGCCCGGGTTCTGCCCGGACCGCTGGGCCTGCGCGATAGCATCGACAAGAGCGGATCGATTGCTGACCATCGCGTCCGCCAAGGAAACGTTCGCAGCCTCACGCCTTCCCCCCATGATCGAATTTGCAAGCTTGTCGACCAAGCGCACGCCGGCAGCTCGCACGGCACCGCTTGTCCCGCCTGCCGCATATGCATTGCGCGCGAAATTCGGATCTTCCGTTCCGCCAAGATCAGCGATGTGCTGCTGACGGCGTGCTGTTTCAGAATTGCGGGTAACCACATCGCGTGTCTTCGCGAATTGCAGCTCGTTATCTAGAACCTGAAACAGTCGATCAGCCTTCTCTTGTCCGAACAACTGAGACAGTCGAGCACGATTCCAGTCGCCATCAGATTTCACCAACTTGTTGAGGCGGGCAATATCGTTGGCGTTGCTGCCAAGGATTCGGTCGACTTCTGCTCTCGCGCCCTGCGAAAGCCTCAGTGGCACTGCCGATGGGCCGATTTGCGCTCCTTGTGGAAGAGCGCCCTGCTGAACCTCTGCAGCGAGCTCCAATGGCCTGGGAGCCGTGCGGCCATGGTCCAAGACGCTCTGGCCGCGTTGGACGGCCTCTCGCTGACGTGCCAACTCGGCATACGCGGCATCGGCTTCTTTGATGCGTGGAACGGCACGAGTAAGCGCGTCATCAAGCATCTGCCGCGTTTCAGTAAGTGCTGAGATGACCTTGGGGTTTGCTTCGGTGGCAAGTACGCCGTCGATTGCCTGGCGTGTCTGGAACACCACCCGAGGGTCATTGGAAACGACATCCTGACGATTGACATCCAACATCCCGCGGACACGCTGAAGCGCTCGCTGGGCGTCACCGCGCAACGTCTGGATCGACCTGTCAAGGTCATGTGTAATCGCCGTTATGTCGTAGGGCCGCGCCTGACTAAATGCATCCCGATACAGGGGCGACAGTAGCTGCTGATTGGCCTCGATGCCGCGCTCTATCTCTGACGGAACGACATTACGCCCGAGCGTCTCGTCAACTGTGGCTGCGAGACGGGCGTTCGCACCCGCATGCCTTGCCTCAAGCGCAGAGCGCATGACCTCCTGCCCCCGACCGGGCATTGCTGCGAGGGCCGCAGCTTTACTCTGTGTATTCGGCCCAAGATCAGCAATCATGCTCTCTGGGCCCAAAGTGTCTAGCCTGGACCGCACTGCGGCTCCGTCAAGACCGTCGCCTGCGATGGCCTTCGCAAGCTGATTGACCGTCGACGCCTTGGTGCCTGCTGCCTTTGCTGCCTGCGCGGTGCGGTAGGCGTTCATTGCCTTGCGAGCACCAGCACCGACGACCTTGCCAACCGTCGGCCCAATAACCCCCATGCCAAAGCCTGCAGCGGTTCCCCATCCAGTTTCGGAGATATCACCGCCAGATCGAACGGCAGCGTCCGTGCCGCCAACGCCTGCGCCGCCAATGCCAGACATCAAGCTACGAATCCCGATACCTGCGCTGCCTGCTCCAAACAACGAAGGGGCTGCGACAACCATCGGCAGAGTCCCTGCCACGGCACCGGCAACTCCGGCACCGGTCGATACATACGGATGGGCCGCTTGGGCAGCCTCGGTAAGCGCCTGCGCTTCCTTCAGGTTGTCGTCGTAGCTCTCGCCATTGAGGGCGGAAGACAGCGCCGCCGCACCCCGCTGGGCGGTGCCAAGAAGCATGGGGCCAACAATAGGCATGCTGTTGAGATAGCTAGTCGTGGCAGCCCCGAAGGTGCCGCTGGGACCCGCCATGCGCTCCTCCCGATCGAGCATTTCGGCACCTTTTTCAAAGGACAGGTGTCGGCCGCTCGGGCGGGGCTTGGCATCATAACCGATCTTGGCATTGAACTCCTCGCGAGGAATATCGCTGTAGAACTTCCGGTGAAGCGCATCCGCGAGCTGATCGTCACTCAAATCGTGGTACTGCGGAAACTTCTGTCGGACCTCGGAAATGGTTGGCATTATCGAATCCCCAATGGATCAGCGCCGTTGTTGTTCGACCGGCCATATGTTGGGCCAGCAGAACGCTTCATCCCGTTGACAACCGTTTGTCGGTTCCTGCGCTTCTGCTCCAGGACTTCGTTGGTGTCTCCCGGCTGCGGAAAATACTGCTTGTTAGCGTTGTCGAACTCTTCCGCTGAAATGACGGCGCCCGACTCTCGGCGCAGTTGGGCATTGATGAAGTCGCGCCGAGCCTGGTCGAAATTCTGGAAATCATCGCTGACCATCCAGTTCTCGAGAAAATCGGGGATGTAATCATTACCGCGTACCGCCTGATCCCAGACACCAAGGCCGGCGCCCTCAAACTGATCGATCAGCCCGCCGGATGTGTTCATTCGGTCTGCAAACGTTGCCGCTTCCTTCTCGTCGACGGTGACCTTCGGAGGGGTGATTTGGATGTTACCTTTTGGTGTCGTTTGCCCGGGCACCTGAGTCTGCGGCTGCATCTGCTGCTGCGGTGGCTGATTGGATGCCGGCTGGGACCCAGACATTTGCTGCGGCTGATCGCCTGCGGAAGACTGCCCGAACACGCCCTGCGGGGTCAGGAAGATGATCTCGCCGTTCGGACCTGAAATCGTCTTGCCCGCTGCAAGCTGCTGTGCCTGCTCAGGTGTAAGCTGTCCGCTTTCCATTAAGCCGTTCAGGGCCTGAGCCTCAATAGAGTTGCCGTTGAAACGAAAGCTTCCGTCGCCGCTACCGCTGGGAGCCGTGAGCCACTTATCTTGGTTGGGATCGTAGACATTACCGTTGCCGGCATTGATCAGCGGCTGTCGCTTGGGCTTCTTTGCCTCTTCGAGCTCGATCTGGCCCTTTTGCAGGTCAAGCTGGTACTTCGGATCATTTCGCTGCACTTCTTGCTCGTACTGCTGGCGCTGAAGCCATGTCTGCTGCTCGCGAGCCGCTTGCTCTTCCTGCTCCTGCTGCTGGTAAAGCGTCTGCAGAACGGCCTTCTGCTCCTGCGATAGCCACGGATTGCTGAGAGCCTGAAGCAAAGCCATCTTGTCCGGCCGGGCCTGTGCCGGCGCCTGCTGCGGTGCCTGCTGCGGCGGTGTCTGTTGCTGCCCCATTGCCTGCGCCTGTGCGACCTGCTCGGGAGAAGCCGGAGAACCGTCCATCAGCGCCGGCATGATGCCGCCCTGCGCGTTAGCGAGCTGCTGAGAGCCTTGGAACTGCGGGGGAATGGCAGGCTGCTGCTGCGGAGCGTTCTGGATTGGTCCCTGCGAAGGCTGCTGCGCGTTCCTGCCGGGGAATTGTGCCTGATATTCCGGTGTCTGTTCGAAGGCGGCGACCTCCTCGGAGAGAGACGGCGGCGGTGCGCCACCTTCACCACCTCCGGCAGCCATCGCGTTGACCGCCTCGGCCGACGTCTGCGGCGGCATGCCGATGGCCGGGTCAAGACTTGCGACCTCCTGCCCCTGACCCCCGAACAGCGCGAGCGCCTTGGCTCTGTGCCCGGCCATCTGTTCCTCGACCTTGTCGCGGACTGTACCGGGTGCGCCTCCTGCGGCAGCATCGGACGCATTGTAACGGCCTACCCCGCCGGCGTTGATAGCCGAATAGATGTCGAGCAAGCCCATGCCCGGTTTGACGCCGGTCGACCGCAGATATTTCGCAACGGCGCCATTCTCTCCCAGCTGGGAGCCAACCGGGTCGTCCCAGTTGACGCCGTACTGCTGCGCCTGCGGCTCGCCGAACTGGATCAGGCCGCGATGCTTGCCCCATTTGGTCGTCGGTCCCGTCTTGGTCGGGTCGAAGGTGCCGGCGGTTTCATACGAGATAGCAGTCGCCAGATCGACAGGATCGACGCCCAGGGCGCTCGCCGTCTGTGCGATGCCGTCGCGGATGGACGGGTCAACATTGACAGATGCCGCCGCGCCGGCGCCTGCGCTCGGGCTCGTGCTTGCCGGTTTGATGCCCGGAGAAAGCATGCTCGATGCGCTCACGTCAGGCGCTTGCCCGATGATCCGGTTGAACAGGTCATCCGCGGCGCTCCGGCCGGCCTTCTCCGCCTTGCCGTCTCGATGACGGCCGATGCCCACGGCTGCCCCCTTCAGCATGGCGCCGATGCCTTCATAGGCGTTCTTCGGCGTGCCCCCCATCAGTTGGGAAGCAAGAAGGTCCGCCATCTCACGCTTGCGAGCGAGCGTGTCGGGCGTCTCTTTGGTATTGCCGCCGAACAGGAACGAATATGCCATTTATTTCTTCCTTCCTGCATCGAACAGCGCGCCGTAATTCACCCGCCGGAAGCCGTCAGCGCCCTTGCGCACGGCGTCGGGGCGGACCTTTTCCACCTCTTGCGCCATCACGCCGATGCGCTTCGGAGCGTTTTTGCCTTCGCCCTTGTACCGGTACTCATAGAGCCCGCCGACCTTCTTGATGTCCTGCTTCGCCGTCTTGTCCGACAGCGTGAACATCCCGGCGAGTCCACCCATAAGGCTGCCGATGCCCGCCTGGTTCTGCTGGTAGGCGCCCATCTTGTTCGCATAGTCCTGCTGCACGAGCCCGGCATAATCGACAGTCGGCATGGGGTTGCTCTGTGTCGGGACGAAGCTCGGGCTGTTGACCTGGGCGCCGGACATGAGGCCGATGATTTCGTTGATCGGCTGGTTGCGCTGGGCGTAGAGCTCGTTCAGGTACTGCGCCCGCTGCTGGTTCTGCATGTTGAACTTCGACTGCTGCGAGTTGAAGCTCTGGTCCTGCAGGGCGTTGTTGCCGGCCGTGGCCGTGTTCTGGTTCTGATATTGCTGCTGCAGCGCGTCGTTGCCGAACTGAGCACCGGCCAGCCCTTGGCCAAACTTCTGCTGCTGCGCGGCGTTGTTGGCCTGCTGCTGCGCCTGGTTCTGCCCGAACTGCTGTTGCTGGGCGGCATTGCCCATCTGCATGTTGTTGGCGTTCTGGGCGTATTGCTGCGCCTGCGCGGAGTTGGCGAACTGGCCGGAGCCAAGCTGCTGGTTATAGGCCTGCTGCTGGGCTGAGTTCTGGAAGGTTGCGGACTGATTGGCGAGCCCGGCAAGGCGGGATTGCTCCTGCCCCGCGCTCAGGATGGCCCCGAGACGAGCGTCCGTGGAGGACCGGTTCGCTTCGTCGATCGCCCGGTTATAGGCTTCCGAGCCCGGCTGCAGGCCCTGGTTGGTCAATCGCGTTTCCAGCGCGGCCCGATCGCGCTCCATCTGCGGGTTCAGGCGCTGCATCAGCGCATCTTCGACCTTTTGCCGGTCGGCGCTGAAATCCGTCTCATAGCTGCGGGTGATGTCGCCGGCATTGCCGAGCTGGTTCTGGATCTGGCCGCTGTCGGCAACCTGCTTCTGAATGTTACCGGCGCCAGCGATTGAGGATTGAACGTTGCCGTAATTGCCGAGGCTTGTCTGTAGCTTCGGCCCGCTGCCAAACTGCTGGTACTGTGGCAGCCCGATGCCGCCAGCGTTTCCGCCCGCAGGAGCTCCGCCGATGTTGATCGGCTTCCCTAACAGGTCGTTCAGCTTGCCCGACTGATTGTTGGCGAGCGTCGCCATGTTCAGTTCGGCGGCGTCGGTCTGGTTCTTGATCGCCTGCTGCTGCTGAGACAGCGATTGCGTCGCGGTCGGGACCTGCAGATCGTATTCCTTGCCGCTAAGCGGGTCTTTCCACTTCTGCGTCGTATAGGTGTACGTCAGATTGCCATCGGGCGTGACCTGGTTGACGTTGCCCATAACGTTGTTGGCAACGGATGTCCCGATGTTCGTTGCCGTCTGAGCGGACGCCGTTTCTTGCGGGTCCGGAGCTTCCGGAGCGCTACCGTAAAGGCCCATGTGTCAATCCTTTATCCAGTCTTCGACGGTCTCTCGCGAGCCGGAATGGCAGAGTTCAAAAAAGTCTTCTGTGGTGGTCTTGGCGTGGTCGTAGCCGCCGCAGATCGCGGCAACCGCGGTGACGATCGAGCCGACCGCCTCGCGCATGACGAATCCGAATTGCCGCTTCAGCGCGTCCCGAGAGGACCGCCACTCATCGCTCAACTGCCATTGCACGATGACGTTGTTCATCAGCGGAGCCAGCGTGCCTGCATGATGGATGAAGAACGGGTTGAGCGGCAGCACCGTAAGCGTCCGGACCAACAGCCAGCAGATATTGCGCTGCCGGTTCTCGTCCTCGTCGACAATGTCGTCGGCAAGACGCGCGACCTCGGAAATCTGGCTCAGGAAATCGGCCGCGGCCACATCGCCTCGCGTCCAGCGTAGAAGCGCGGCGCGCACTGCTTCCGGTTCACTCGGCAACATCAGGCGCTCGCCTCCCCGATCGACACTTGAACCGTGGCGAGGTCAACCTCGATATCGAGCTTGAAGTCGCCGCCGGAGGTGATGACACAGCCCACCGCCAGCATGTCGCCGGTGGCACGCACGTTCTGCCGGAAGTCGTAGCGCTGCACCTGGGAGACGCCGTCCCAAAGGGCCACGTCCCACAAGCCGACGTCCCATTCCGAAGATGAAGAATCGCCCTCGGTGACGGAATCAAACGTTGGCGTTGATCTGTCGTAGTCAGAGCGAGCGAACAGCCTGACCTTGGGCTTCGTTTTTGCCCGGAAATACATGTGAGCAAGAGACGCCGTCGCCCTTTGCCCGAACTGACCGGCCGGCGAGAACTGCGAAAGGTAGCTCGCCGAGAAGGTAAGCCCGTCATCCGTACCGCTGGCGTCCCCCTGCCACATGTAGCCATCGAGGGAGCCGAAGAAGAGGCCGCCTTGAAGCGTTTCATAGCAGAGCGCCTGCCAATTGCTGATCGTCGACCAGCGCCCGGTGAGCACGTTCAGGACAAAGGTCGTGTCGGTGACGACGGTGTTTTCGGGGAAGGCCACGAAGACAAGGTTCTGTTCCGGCCATTGCTTCAGCGTCCAACCGGTTCCGGTGGCATTTGCCGCCTTGCGCCAATCGTCCTCGATGGGGCGCGACACGGAGACCAGGGAAAGCGACTGCCGGTCGCGCTGGAATACCTGCGACATCGGTGTGAGGCCGTCTGTGGTGGCAATGAGGATGTCAGCCCCCGCCCTGATCCATGCGTTTTTGCCGAGTGGCCGCCCGATTTGATAGACGCCCTTCAGAGCGAAATCCGAAGCGCTCGAAGGGTCCGACCCCGCATAGACGGCAATTTCGCCCTCGGTCGACAGAAACACGCAGAGGTCGGAAAGGCCGTCGCCGCTTTCCAGCGACCAGGAGAAGCCCGTCAGCAGCGAGCCGCCCTTCTTCATCACGCCGCCGAGCGGGAATACGACTGCCGCGCCGCCAATGGCGTTGACCGGCAGGTAATAGGCGTCAAGCGTGCCGTTCTTGAGGAAGAATTCCCGGTTCTTGAACAGCCAACCATAATTCAACTGCGGCATCGTCGTGCCATCGGTGAAGGTGATGGCCGGCGCGGTCGTCCAGGTCGTACCGTTGTAAAGCTGCCGGTCGTTGGCGCCGTTCAGGCAGACCAACCAGGAGGTGCCGGCATTGGTATGCTGGAACGCGCACCAGTCGCCGCCGCTCATGCCGGAAACATCGGCCGCCGTGGTGGTCGGAGGGGCGGCCGGCGCGGTCATGTTGTAGATGCCGGCGCTCGTCGCCATGAACAGCTTTTCATTCGAGCCGTATTTGTATTTGAACGCGCTCTTGATATCGCCGCCGTCTGCCGCGAGGCCCTTTTTCTGCGATCCTCCGCGGATTTTGCAGCCCATCAGGGTCGGGAAGAAGTTGCGCAGCACCGTTGCCGAGCCCGGTTCTTGCGATGCCATGTCCGCCGTAGTGACAAGGCCTCCCTTTGGCGCAGGGAAGGTCACCGGCTGCGATGACTGCTCCCGGCCTACCGATACCGAGCCACGGTTGGATTGCCCTATACGGGCCGGCCTGGGCTGAATTCTCATCCTGCCCCCCGATCGGCGTTGATCTCCTGCGCGAGGTCGGCTTCGAACTCGGCGAGATTGTCCTCGTAGGCAAGGCCCTTCTGTCGCTTCCAGCGCCAGATGATGCCCTTCACGAGCAGCCTTTCCGGAAAGAGCGTCGTGTCGTCGTCAGCCTGAAACGTCGCCTGCGGCCCAGCCGGATCGTTCAGGATCCAGTTCTTCGAGACGTAATCGATGATGGCATCGACAGCAGCAGAGGTTGGCGAGAACAGCACCTGGCCGCCCTTGATGAAGAAATATGCCGTGGTGGACGGGACACCGACGATAACCGCCCACTGGCCGCTGTTCGTCACCGGCCGCACGAAGGCGCCGGCAGAGGTCCGGACAGAGCCGCCGGGCGTGAGGCGTTGGAAATCGGTAGGGAGGTTTTCCGGGGAAGCGGTGACGGTGTGGGATTTCAGCGTCTTCTGCCAATCGGCACGGCGCGCTATCTCGTCGCCGGCTTCCTGTGCCATGGCAACCATCGTCTGCGCGTTCGGCTCGTCGGAGCCATAGACGCTGTCGAACTGCGAGAGCGAGACGATATCGCAAACCTGATTGATCGCGGAAAGCAAGGTCATGCCAAACTCCAGATCTTACCCAAATGAATAAGGCTGACCGCCGATTGTGAGACACCGAACATCGCACCGATCTCTTTTTGCGGCACTCTCCCGGAAAGTTTCCTGATCTCTCTCACGGCATCTTTCGTCAGTTTCGCTCTGCCGTGACGTTCACCTACGGCGCGCGCGCCATGAATAAGTTTCTCTTCCTCGTTTTCCTTATGCGTTTTCCAATACAGGTGCCGTTTCGTCACGCACCCATTGCGCCCGTTGCCACACGAGTGGGCCGCCTCATGATCTGGCGTCGGGGGAGCCCCATACATTTTCCGGCAGACGTAGCGAGAAACCGTGGTCTTGCTGCCATTGAGCTTCATCAGGCCATATCCGCCACTTGTCCTTTGATAGGGCCACGTCAAACATTCGTTGCCCTCATAGGTGAGGACATTTTCTTGCAAATATCTTCGTGCTTCACCCCTTGCTGTCATGGCGTTGGCCCCCCGACGACAGTTTGGGAGTTGCCCCAGCGGCCGCGCTCGTCCTCAATCTTCAGCCCGCTAAGAGCCAGCATCATCAATTGCTGTGCAGCGGTGGCCCCTTCGACATCCTTGCCCCATATCGCAATTTCGTTGACCAGGGCGAACAGGTAGACGTCAGGCGCCTTCTCCAAGAGCCAGTTTGTCGGGTTGGATGGCGTGAGAGCCGGAATGCGCCCGTAATAGGTTACGGTAAGGTCCTGATCGGAGATCGGACGCGCCTTGATGGTGTTGCCGACGATAGCATAGCCGATCGGCGCCGTGCCGCTCCGGTCCATATAGCTGTTCGTCAACTGCTGCAGCGAGATTGCACGAATGGGAATGCCGGCTGCGTTCTTGACCTCGCGCGCCTCGAGGAAGTCAGCCGGAAGCGTGCCGTCGCCATCAATCAGAGAGATTTCGTCGGTCACTTCCATGTCGGCGACACGAAGCCCGCGGTTTAGCTTCAGCTCTGCGAGGCCGACGAAACGCGGGAAAAGGTGCGCGATATCCTCACGCCCCGAATACTCGCCGGCATCCACCAGGAGGGACGCATAGTCCGAGATGGTCATAGATGCCCCTCTTTCGTCCGCCAGGCGCGGTTATCGGAACTGTTGAGGAACCGTTTCACATAACGGTCGTCGCCCTCTGTGTGGGCCTGCACGAGGCCAGAGCCGTAGGCGATGTTGAGCGGGATGGAGGCGACGCGGTGCCAGTCCCCGGACCATGCGCGGCTCACCTCATTGCGAACCGCCTGGTTCTGGTTGACGATGTTCGTGATCGGATAATCGACGCGGAAAACGTCCTTCTCCCCGTCGAAATAGTGCCAGACGGAGCGGCCGGTCGTCATGTCGTGGTCAAAGAGCGTCCACTCTCCGTCTCTGATGATCATTCGGCATCTCCGGGAAGCGGATCGGCGCGCTCGGCCTTACCGGCGTCTATGAGCTTCTTTGCCTCGGCAACGGACACTTCGATCACCGTCCCGGCGGGCGTGCGCTTGTTTTCTTCAAACCACACGTCGTAGAGCAGCTTGACGGGGGTCTTTTTGGCTTCTGCCATGTTGTCTCTCCTTGGAATGGGAAGGGCGAGCCGAAGCCCGCCCCTGTTGATGATGATCGAGGCTGATTAGCTCGCGGCGGTGAGGCCGAAGAGGTCGGCAGCGACGCCGAGGCCCTTCTCGTTCTTCACCTTGAGCGTACCTTCGCCTATGATCACGCCCTTGTCGGCGTCACCGGTCTTGGCGACCTTCTTGTCTTCCTGGATCTTGTCGAGCCAGAGGAATTCGACCATGTCGGTGTCGAGGAAGAAGGCATTGCGCGCCTGGGCGGCGCCGACAGCCTGAACCCGGTTCGGGTGGATCATGACAGTGCCGAACGGGCCTTCGTAGTAGTCGGCCGTGGCAACGATGGTGTTGCGCTCACCGCCCTTGGAGACGGCATAGCGGAACGGAGCCACGTTGGCGTCCGACATGAAGGTGACGAACACGCTCTTGACGTAGGGCGATACCGAGACGTGGCGGAAGTTGGCGCCGTTCTGGTAACCCGACTGCATCACGCTGTCCAAGATGGTCTTGGTGAATGCGCGCTGCGTGCCGTTGGTCGGGGCGACCGTCAGACCGGTACCGGAGTCAAAGCCCCCGTTGGCGCCACCGGCACCGCGGGAAACGTTGGTCTCGATCCAGGTGTTGAGCGAGCCGAATTCGCGGGTGGAGCCCGCCACGGAAGCGTTGGTGTCGACGATGGCGAACTCGACGTCCTTGCGGATTTCGACGCCCTTCTTCAGCTTCTGATACTTCCGCTTCTCAGCGTTGCCGGCGTTGCTCACAGTTTCCTGCGTGCGGGAGATGATCCACTCCTTGCGCATGATCTGGGTATAGTTGCCCATGCGATCGGGCGGGGTAATGGCCCCGAAGGTATATTCGTCACCTTCAGGCTTGATGTTCGCTGCCGGCGCGGCGAGCTCGTCCGTTTCCCATTCGGGATGGACGGAGACGCACTTGCCCTTTTCGATGAGCGAGTAGATTGGGGTGTCTTCCGGCGTGATGCGGGACACCACGTCGGAGAGTTCTTCACGGTTGCCGACCGCATTCGTGGTCTGGAAGGTGTTGGCGAGAGCTGCCATGGTTCTGATCCTTTGAAGATGGGTTATT
>Ga0228711_1003604_pt1 | contig 24080 bp, 11 predicted proteins | sample MedpolnodulmetaG_2_FD_177996 | JGI IMG/M metagenome (GOLD analysis project Ga0228711, IMG submission 177996) | Root nodule microbial communities from Medicago polymorpha collected in Santa Monica, California, United States - brown nodules | ecosystem: Host-associated > Plants > Roots > Nodule...
ACACGTGAAGCATCAAGTAGTTTAGAAACTGAGTATCAAATACATAACAATTGTAGCTATAATATTGTCCATCAATAGTTATATAACTAGAAATTGAGACTAAAAAATTAGGTGGAGATTTTACCTTGACTTTGGAGATAACCCTAAAGAAACTCTTACAAGAACAAATTTTAGGAACAAGATTCAGCTATGGGTTGATTCGGAGAAATCATTTGATGCGTACAGAAGGAATATAAAATTGAGTGAAAAATGGTCTGGAGAAGGAATGAGTCGATTTTGAACTCACATAAAGGAAGAAGAAATGAGACAATGAACTTATAAAAACAAATCCTGCACATACATACGGTACATATCTGGTAGATACATACAGAACTCTTGAATTAAGGGCAAATTAGAAAATTCAGGGGGCATAAAAGATTTTTGGGGGGCTTATAAAGAAACACCCAAACACACATGGAAATGACCAAAAAACTCAATGGTAGTTAACTACCGCGAATTTTCTGTTTATAAGCCAGCGGTAGTTAACTACCACCGAGTTTTTTTTTGGTTCCATGTGTTTCTAAGAAACAATGGATGTCAAAACAACAATTCTCTTTATCATTCCCTTATCCCCAAGCTTGACTATTTGGGCCCAATTTTATCTACCACCCATGTTTCTAAAAAACAAGATGGTTGCTCAATAAGCCCCTCAAAATTGCTCACATTTCTGGAAAAAAAGCCGACCGGTAGTTACATTCCAATCGGGAGCGAAATTGAGAGGCCTATTGAGCAACCATAACAAAAAAACAACGCATAATTTTTGAATTATACTAGTGGACCGGAGAAAAAAATTGCGTTTTCTTGTTTAGAAGGGTATTTCTGGAATCTGGACAGCAAAAAACTGTTATTTTGGACCATCACATACAACGGCTGTTTATATGTCATTCCCAGTGATAGAAATAGTTAGAAGATGTAAAGCTAATTTGAGCTTTTCAATTGTTTTTACTTTAAAATTTCCAAGTAACTGGTTTGAAGTAGCTGTAGCAGTTGGAGTGGACTATACACTAGTAATCGGGGTAAAGATTGTTCATTCTTTTGTGACATTCTTACACAAGTGAAGTCCCTTCTCTTGAAAAAAATAAATAGAAACACACTTTGAAACACATTTCAATAAGTTTATTTGGTTAACTATTGAAAAAATGGAATATACATTTGAGCCTAAATGTACGTTTGTGACTGCAAAGTGCAAACCAAACATACCCTTAACCTATCACATCATTCTTTGAAGTGCTGTGAGAAAAAAGTAAAAATGCACAAGTAAAGAAAGAATATCCAATGCTTTTTTTTCTCATCCTAAATCGAAATAAATGAATTGGTGTTAATGAAACAGGTTTGTATCAAAATAGTCATATTGAACATGAAAAGATAAGTTACATATCATAGTGATAAGAAATTCATATACACACGTATAACTTGTAACTTTTTTGAGCAAACAGTCATTTTCATTTCAGAATGTGTAAAGAGTAGCCACAATAGTTATTCAATGTATCAAAATTCTAAAATAATCCATGATTATGTACTATGTTAGTCGAAATAGGAGGTTTAAAACTTTTGCTAATATTGTCATACCAATCCCTCAACATGTTTACTTATTGTCATATCACTCCTTATGAAAAAAGAGTTAGTTTCCACATTGAAAGATTATTTCCACGTCATAGCCTATTTTGATTAACATATCAGAGACTATTTTGAAATTTAAATACATTTAGGGACTATTATGGTTATTCGTTACATATTCAGATATGAAAATGATTATTTGCTATTTTTTTTTTATTACCATGCAGAGTCATGCATTTTGAATATGCAAAATTTATTTTTCAAGTATATAATGTTATTTACTAACTTAAAAGTGTTTAACAGAAAGAAAATGGCTGTTTGTAATTTCAGAATTTTGTTTTAAATTTGTCAAGTTTTAGAGACTAACCAACTTTTTCAAAGACTAATTTGGCGATTTCCTATAAAAGACACCATGCTGGTTTCTTGTTGTAGACTTGTAGCAGATATATGATAGCAACCTGTGAGTGAGTCCAATGGGGACAAAAGCATTGGCTTTTTCCTGTTTTTAACTGAAAGAAATCCGTAGCATTTCAATTTTCAACCATCCCACCAATTGTACATCGAATTTCCAAGGTCATTCCAACCTGTTTTGCACTTCTTTGGTCTCTTTCATTGTCCTATGAATGTGAATAGTTTGGTTTGGATAGGCTTTAATAAATTAGGATTTAAAGGACTAAGCTATTTATTTATTTTTTCCACAATTTCCACATAGTACTACTTATGGCTTCTTTTTCCTTGTGTTAAAAGAAAATCTAGTATGTCTTCGCTGCAGGCCTGAAATTAATCTAGACTAGGTTGTCGTTTTGCCTATATCAAAACTAAAGTAGAAATGTGTTGGATCTTTGAATAGATTTATACCATAATTGTCACGCGGTAGAAGAATACTCCCATTTTTTTCAAAAGAAATGAAGAGTTCCCATAGATGTTACCAAGATTTTGTGTTTATCTTACTCCTGTGTATCCTTTCAATTTAGAAAACGACTTGATCGATGTTGATTTAACAAAAATAAGAAAACCCGACATTACTTAGATTTTGAGGTAATAGTATTCAATTACCTTATTTTTTGACTAACCAACACCAAGTGTGTCATCGTCTCAACCGCGAGGATATATAGTGCTATAAACTTCTATTTACAAGAAACAACAACGATTATTTTTATAGTTTCAAAAGATTTTCAAATATTGGTCCAGTGTAAGCCATATAAGATCATTTTCCATCATAATAGTCATCTAAGATAGTAGAGACTTTGTCTAACGTGCATAAGTAAAATAATCTTGCACAACGGATAAGTTTGTTTCACATGATTACATGTCTTTTTATATTTAATTTGACCTAATGGTAAAATTTACTGATCCGATGATGAAAACTATTTCTACACGATGCAAGATCCAATGATGAAAACTATTTCTACACGATACAAGACTTATATCAGTTGTACACTATAGACCCCAATCAATATTAGATAGTAGTGTGATATTTAGTTGGATATTTGGAAGTAAGATGAGATGAGGGTAAAAAGGAAAAGAGAATACTGAATGTTGTGGTCAGCAAAGTAGTCATAAAAGAGATTCTCATCCAAGAGTACGACATGTAACATTAATGCTAGAGAGAGAGAGAGAATGGAAATGGACTGGGCGTGGGGTAAAGTCAAGTAATGGGGCTAAGAGGTACAGAGGAAAATGGCATTCCATTGGGTTGAATGAAAGCTTTACTTAAATACTCAGAAAGAGAAAGTGCACAAAACAACTTTTTCTTCCCATGCATACACTGTAATATTAACAGGTTTGGATGGTAATCAGATTAGTTGCTATCCAATTTCACTTTTTTCTGTTGACTCTGTATGCTTGTTTGGGCAATTCTATTAATTTCCTATTTCTTTTCATTTCATTTTCCCATGGGATATTAGCAGGGTTCGTTTTCTCTATCAAGTTAACTTGACAATTTTTCTGTCTTCTGTTCACATTATTAATGTGGAACTTTTTACACTTGTGACTAACCAGTTCATACATCATTCATGTTTATGTAGTCATGTACTAATCAATTTCATACTAGAAATGGTTTATCTGACAAATTAAGTAATTTTTACAAATTTAGGTTGTGTGGTGTGAACACACCAATCACAATTTTGTGACAGCATAAAGTCAAGTACATTGGTGGTCATTCGATTATGATCATACGATCTAAATTTCAAGTATGTACTTAATCAAATGATCAACGATACAGTTGTCTGCGTAAAAACACAACAATGTGACTACACACAATTTAAATTAATATGTAAATAATAGTGATACTATTGCGTCCCACATTATTATAGCCTAATAGTTGATTGTAAGGACGTTTTATGTAGGTGTCTGAGATCGATTTCAGATTTCCACACTTCTCATTCCATTTGTGAGTGTGGCCACTAGATCACTCATCTATAAAAAATATCATGATTAAATTACATTTTTGGTCCTTTAAATTATTTTTGGGGTTTGCCATAGTTTTTTAAGTTTTTTTTGTTTGTTTGATTCATTAAGTTACAAACGTTACACACTTTAGACTCTTAATTTTTTTTTTATTGCACTTTGGTCTCTTAAGATATAAATGTTAGACATTTTAGTTCCTTACATTACAAACATTAGGCACCCCAAACCCTTAAGTTACAAATATCAGTCATTGACACGAACATTTGTATTTTAAGGGACAAAACTTACCGAACTTTTGTCATTAAAAGAACAAAGTAAGTAATATTTCTTACTTAATGAACCAAAAAATACTGGAAGGATTAAAATGTCCAAGGTTTTTGGTTTTCTAAAATGTCCCAGGTTTACACTTAAAGGTTTGAAATGAAACAAAAAAACTTATAAGAGGCCAAAAAGTAAATGATACAATTTTTTTTTTCTGAAAGAAAGTAAATGATACAATTTTCATCGCATAAAAATTAATTATATATTTACCATTTATTTGACTTTATGTAGTATTCTCATATAAATTTTGAAATTTATGTAATATTTCTCACATAAATTTGGAAAAAGGCTTGTTATGAGAACCTCGCAAGCAATTTGTAGAAGTTAAAAATAAGTTGAGCACAGAGATAAAAATTACAGCAGTTTGGATTTTGTTAATTTTGCAAAACATTGAGAATAAAATTTGTACAATTAGAGCTTCTCATCACATTGTCAAATTCCTCCCAGTGGCTGTCATTAAAAGCTGAAAATGTCTTGTACCAATGGAGCCATGTTTTGTTGCAAAATTGTCCAGCAGATAGTGACAGGAATATAACATCCCCATCACACTGCAACCATAAGAAAACAATTCCAACAAATAACCGGCCAGACGGCCAATCCAATATCAAAGAAGCATATGTTATAAAGAATATTCTGTTTTTCCTTCTAATGTGACAAAAAACACACAAATTAATAATGAACAACATTAGTATAAGATAGTTAATTTGATGTTTTTAGATTAGTATTCATCCATGTATAATTATTATAAGTATTCAACTAGAGAAATCAAACACAAGAAGAACAATGAGTGAACAAAAAATTGTTCTAGTGACCGGGTGTGCCAAAGGTGGCATTGGCTATGAATATTGCAAAGCATTTGCGGAGAAAAATTGCCTCGTCATAGCCTCTGATATCGCAACGCGGATGCAAGACATGTCAGAATTGGAGTCAGATGACAACATAGAGACTCTTGAACTGGACGTGTCATCTCAACAAAGCACTACTTCAATCGTGGACACTATCATAGCAAAACACGGACGTATTGATATTCTAGTTAATAATGCCGGAATAGGTAGTACGGGTCCATTAGCCGAATTACCACTGGACACTATTAGAAAAACATGGGAAATTAACACCTTGGGACAACTAAGAATGGTGCAACAAGTTGTGCCTCACATGGCTCTGAAAAAAAGTGGAACCATAGTTAATATTGGAAGTGTAGTTGGCAATATTTCAACACCATGGGCAGGGTCATATTGTGCTAGTAAAAGTGCTATTCATGCAATGTCAAATAGTTTGCGGTTAGAATTGAAGCCATTTGGGATCAATGTTGTTTTGGTTATGCCTGGATCCATTAGATCAAATTTAGGGAAAGCTAATTTGGAGAAATTAAGTGATTATGATTGGAAGCTTTATAAGGATTTTAAGGAAGCTATATCGGAGAGAGCAAGAGCTTCTCAAGGTGGAAAAGCAACGGATGGTAGAGTTTTTGCTAGACATGTTGTTAATAAAATTTTGGCAACTAAACCACCTAAGCAAATTGTTTTTGGTCACTTGACTGGCTTGTTTGCCTTGCTTTCTTGGTCTCCTCTTTGGGTTAGAGACAAGTTTTTCTCATCACGTTTTGGGCTTAATAGAAAGGTTTGATATTTGAGGATTTGTATGATCATTTTCTTTATGATCAAAATCCATGTTTATTCACTGTTTACTGTTTTAGTCAATGAAATAATTTATATACTGTTTTGTAATATGTGACTTGACAATATCTTGTTGCTATAGCTACTTATTGTGTTATTATAAGAAATGGGTTAAAATAGCATGATGCTGATGGTATAGTGAAATTTTTATAATCCTACCAATGTAGATTACATATGATCTTATGAATATGTTGGAATTTAAATCGACACTCATAGTTATTAATATTGGGAAGGTGATGATTGTTCAATTGCCTTAGCTTAAGATTTATTTAGATGTTTGTAAAAAAAAGAAGCAAAGGTTTTTTTTTTTGTCAGGTAGCCTAGTGACTAGAATTCACCTTATAAGGTGAATAAGTGGGGTGTCCGGGGTTCGAACCCCGGCCCCTGCATATAATAATGCATTGTCCTACCAACTGAGTTATGTTCACGGGACAAAGAAGCAAAGATTTATTTAGACATTTTCCGATCTTTAAAACTTTGAACTTTATAAGGTAAGACCTCTTTTGGTCCCGAAAAGAAAAAGGAAAAACTATTAAGACTTATGAACTGTATTTAGGCCATATTTCTAGTTAAAGTGAAACATACATTTTTCCTTATATAAAACTTAATAGGTTGCGAATAAGAAATTGTGTTATACTCTTTGGTTCTCAGGGAAAGGAATCCAGATAATCTGGAGTTCAGCCGAGAGGTAAGTAAAGTTTGGACAAAAATTGTTTCACTTAGGATTGAAGTCAGGTTCTTCTGAACAAATCGTCCTTGATGGAGTTCATTAACCACTTGAGCTCAAATACTTGGTCAACAAAAAATTATATTAATTAGCTAGTCCGATATTGCTTATAAGAAGATAATCACAAGAGAAAAAGCATGGTGAATGGAAAGAAAGCAAATTTGACCAAGGCAATGTATAAGAGCTCTTTAATTATCTTTAACAAAATGCTTCAATCTTGGGGCAAAATGTTAATTGGTCTCTACTCTCTAGTGTTTGTGGGTGGATATAGTCATGATTACCACAATCAAAAAGAGAGTATTTTTTCTATTTCTCAACATTCCTCCTGGTCTGGTCCTGCGCTGTATCTTTTCTTTCACTGCTAAAAACTCCGTTTTCGATCTCTTTTCTCAAACAAAATCATGCACTCTAGAATTTCTGTCTCCACCAAACTGGTCACGCAAATTTGCATGTAAATTAATCATTGTAATGATCAAATGGAATCTATATATTTAAAGTATCAATTGGGTTGGGTCTAACCATGCACAAGTGTTCAAAGATATTTTAACCATATTATTTTTTAACGAATATTGTAGTGGGATTAATAATTAACCAATTTGCTAAACGTATAGCAAGGACTGTACCAAAAATTCCTTCACATAAAGTAAGCTTGCTGAGGGTGAATTTGGTTAACTGTCCCACATTCCCACTACATAGAAGAATGATAGAATAAATTAAAATTCACCTATCTTTATTAAGGGAACATCTATACTTGATCCAAAGTATATACTTTATTGTAAGTTTCTAGTAGTATTTCATATTTTCTTCTTGCTCCATCAAAAAGTGGTTGGTCGTTACTTAGTTGCATCACCAAAATGCATATGATAAATTACATTAGCACATATACTTTTGATCATAATATTGAATCTTCAATTTTTTACTTGGATAATTGGAACACCAAGTTCTCTCTGTCCCTATGGTAGAATTCGTCCTCTATATTTCTATGGGAAACCAACCAAAAATATACCAAAGTGCTTTATTTATTATACAAGTTGAAGATGAGTCATGACAATTATAAACATAAGAAGAAATGAATAATTATAGAAAGAAAAAAAAATGAAAGATTACATGGTCGTTATGATTAAGTGATCCAAAGAGAGTGTGATTATTTATCCACTAGCTAGTTTCCCTATTGACGAATGTTGATGACTTCACATATACATATCTACACTTTTTGTCTTGATGTAAATATTGACATCAATAAGGACCATCTCAAAAACTCATGTAATGTATTTTGCACCCAATTTTTTTTAATTATTCTTCTTTTATCCAAAACCTTCCTATTCTAGGTGCCTTGTGAATGGCATAGTCACCAAGTAGGATTGGGCCAGGTCAGATCATGTCACATTTCAGAATTTTTATTTTATAGTGTTTTTGTTCTGTATCCTACCCCCACACAACACTTTGACTCCAAAAAAGCATCCTTGACACTAAAGTCATGTGGGTACATTCCTTTAACCTACTCTAACATGATCATTAATCTTATTTTGTCATTTAAAAAAATTAACCTTGTTTTGTTTTTTAATAAAAAAAAATGATTTTAAATTATAGTTGATGAAGACATTGGTATGTTCGTAGTTTGAAATCTTAACAATCGTAATATCCATGGAAACATATTCTTTCTCGTGACATTTTAACTTAAAGATGTTAGTTGAAACTCCTCAACTTTCGTTTTTCTTCTAATCTTTGACCGAATGCAGTAGAAATAAATGAGTGATTGAGATTCTACCCTAATTTTTTCTTTTACGGGACACACTACTAGTACTCGAACTTTATGTGTCGCGGAATACACATGAACTACAATGTGGTAAGTGAGGGATTAATAGTTAAAACCGTGGACTTCAAATAAACTGGTGCAATATTATATAGTACATAATGATACATTATTGAAGTTTAGTCTAAAAAACATACTGTTAGTTAACAGAATTGTGGTGACCCCATCTCTAAGAAAGTGACAAAAGTACAAAACAAAGACAATGCTTTAAAGATAGAGTATCATACTTATACCTATTTGTTTTACCTAATGGTAATTGTTATGTGTTTCTGTTTCATAATGAATATCCAAAAGGAGATACTAGCCCACACCGCATTAGCAGTGGAGAATGGAGTAGTACAAAGTTGGAATTACAGCCCCTATTATTATAACTGTGGGGTACTAGTGGCAGATACATGTCCTCTAGTTAGGAAGTATTGTAGGGGTCCATAGCAGTATCTACGAACTGTTTTGAAGTGACTGAAGGAGCTAGATGGATGAAGGATTTTGTCTATGCCCCGTGAATATTTACAAGTGAAAAATCTCAGTAATTTTTGTTAAAATTACTTTGTCAAGTCAACCATTGTTTTAAATTACAGTCGCAGATGCGGTTGCTATTGAAGATACTGCGGCCGTTGCGACACGCATTGTAATTGTTTCGACGTGACATCACAATGTTACTACATTGTTTACCTACCACAATGAATTCGATATAATTGATAATGTGTTTATAAATGGTCGATGGTCCGGTTGCCCGACAGTCTAGCACATGCATCATGTCTCTAGTTGGGGTGTTTTGAACTCTCGTACTTGTAATTGTAAATTGTCTGGTTGTTTAACACATGATAGTATAGACGCATTTGCAACCCTTCGTAAAAGATGTGATGATGTTGTTCCGAATACTTATTTATTAATAAAATTCCTTTACCTATAGTGATTGAGTTATCACCACACAAATTGTAAGAAAAGAAACCAATCAAACAAAATAGAATAGCAAGTTTTCACAACATTAAATGAATTTTATGCTACATTTTTGTGCTTTGCAATGTGCACACCTAGCATGACCAATAAATTTTGAGAGGGACTTGTTGCATCCACTATACAAGAATGTGGTCTCTGCCTTCTCCATTTTTGGGTGAAACACACAGGTCTTTTTTTGGATGACAACAACTATTTTCCAATAGGGTTTTCAATTATTTATTATCATACAAAAGAGTGTGATAAGTGAGAACACACTCTTAACACAAAAGCAAAAAAAAGGGAATGAAAGGAGCGTAGAATAAAGCAAAAGTGAAGGTCTTTCTCATACACGGATCCCCATAGAATGAAGGCCTAGCATTGCTTGCTGGAATACATTCTTTTTGTTTAGTTTAAAGGAACTTGCTTTGTTCCCTTTAGATATACATATACCCTTATATACTAACTAAGGCACACAAAAACCAAAGAGAGTTTATAGATAGATTTCATTACATTGTTGGTTAGATATGGTATGATTAGTATATGATTGACTTGCATTGCTTCTAGACATATTTTCCTTGAAATTCTGTTATCTTGTGAGAGAAAATATGAAGAGAATGGAAAACGATGATGATAATGTTGACATTAACAATGAAAATAACTGGTTAGGTTTTTCACTCTCTCCTCAAATGAATAATATCACTCATCATCATCATCATTCACTACCTTCTTCTTCTGCTACTGCTTCTGAAGTAGTTCCACTTCAAGCAAGTTTTTACCATTCTTCTCCTCTTAGTAGCTATTGTTTCTCTTATGGACTTGAACCTGAAAATGCTGGCTTGTATTCATTACTTCCCATTATGCCTCTCAAATCTGATGGGTCTCTTTATGAAATGGAAGCTCTTAGCAGGTCACAAACACAAGGTTAGTTCAAAGTTTTTTTGTTGTATTATGTGTGTGTTAATGTATGCTAATTGTTAAAATTCTTGAATTTTGATCACTTATTTTTATCTATTTTTGTGTAGCAATGAGTACTACTTCAGCACCAAAACTAGAGAATTTTTTAGGTAATGAAGCTATGGGGACCCCTCATTATGCATGTAGTAGTACTGTGACAGAAACAATGCCTTTGAGCTTAGACAGCATGTTCCAAAATCAAATCCAACAAAACATGAACATGAACAACCAACAACAATTGTCATATTATAACTCAACTTTGAGAAACCATGAGTTGATGTTAGAAGGGTCAAAGCAAAGTCAAACTTCATGTGGAAATTTTCATCAATCAAACATGGGTGAAGATCATGGACTTAGTGGTTTAAAGAACTGGGTTTTAAGGAATTTTCCAGCAAGTCATGGACATGATCAGTCAAAGATGGTTGTTCCTGTTGTAGAGGAAAATGAAGGTGAATGTGGATCCAATATTGGATCAATGGCTTATGGAGATTTGCATTCTTTGAGTTTGTCGATGAGTCCTAGCTCTCAGTCTAGCTGTGTTACAACCTCTCAGAATATGTCATCTGCTGTTGTTGAAAATTCTGTTGCTATGGATACTAAGAAAAGAGGAAGTGAAAAATTTGAGCAGAAGCAAATTGTTCATAGGAAATCTATTGATACTTTTGGTCAAAGAACCTCTCAATATAGAGGTGTAACAAGGTGTGTTTAGTTTTAATTTTTTTACTAGTACTTATGTTTTTTTAAGTTTTTATGTTTTTTATTTCTCTTTTTATTTATTTATTATTTATAATATAAAGTGTGTTTTCATTTGTTTATTAGGCATAGGTGGACAGGGAGATATGAAGCTCATCTATGGGACAACAGTTGCAAGAAAGAAGGCCAAAGCAGAAAAGGAAGACAAGGTAAGATTGATACTATGTGAACATTCGGATTCACACGATGATTAGTTTCTGTCAAAATTACGATGTCACTATGATTCCGTTAAATTCGCTGTGAATCTAAAGATCTTTTCACTTTTTTTATTTTGTTTTTTTCTAGTGTATTTTTTTGTGACACATCTATTCTTGTTTTTGTTTTTTGCTTTCTTTGCTTGGCGGGGAATGCTTATGCTACTCAAATATTTGATGAGACACAGTTTATCTTGGTAAGATTTCCAAAGTCATACTTAGAAGTATCTTTTGTTATTAGATTCTGTTTCAAATTCCCTGAGCCTAGATTAACCAAATCATTTAATAATTTGCTTTAGTTTTTAACATGATGAAAATTAATAATTATGCAAGTCATTCCAAAATATTGATTTTAGGGGGTTATGATATGGAAGAAAAAGCTGCTAGAGCTTATGATCAAGCAGCACTCAAGTATTGGGGACCATCCACTCACATAAACTTCCCTGTTAGTAACAACAATCATTAGTTTGTTTCTATGTTTTTTGTCTCAATTCCATTTATAAGGTCTATTAATTGATTTTTTTTTTATTACATTCTCTTATAACAGTTGGAAAATTATCAAAATCAACTTGAGGAAATGAAGAATATGACAAGACAGGAATATGTTGCTCATTTAAGAAGGTAAAAAATCTTTGCTAGTTTTTTCTATCATCTCATGTTACTTGTTCCTAACATCTTCAACTTTGGCCTTATCAGAAAAAGCAGTGGATTCTCAAGAGGGGCTTCCATGTACAGAGGAGTTACAAGGTCTCTCAGGCTATATCAATTACTTAGTATTAACCATTAAAATTCAATTAATAATTTCTAAAGTATTTATTTTTTTTCATACTCTTGTTCACTTGGTAGCAGACACCATCAACATGGAAGATGGCAAGCTAGAATTGGTAGAGTAGCTGGTAATAAAGATCTATATCTTGGAACATTCAGTGAGTTCTTTCATACTCTTTGTTTAATTATTTTTCCATTGATCATGTGCCAATTTAATATTGTAATGTCCTAGACACATGTAGATATGTTTAATCACTTGCTTTTTCTTGAAATATTAATTCGTGTTAGTGTCATGTCTAATGTTCATGTCTGTGTTAATGCTAGATGTCACTTACACGAATTTGCCACTACTAGTTAAGCTTATAATCCAATGTTAGCATGAAAGATTAAGCTAATTACTTTTCTCATTGAAATGAAAATTTTAGGTACTCAAGAGGAAGCAGCTGAAGCCTATGACATTGCAGCTATAAAATTCAGAGGAGCTAATGCAGTGACCAACTTTGATATAATAAAATATGATGTTGAAAAAATCATGGCTAGTAGTAACCTTCTTAACATTGAACAAGCTAGAAGGAACAAAGAGGTGGTAGATATTAGTACAAATCAGTACATTGATCAGAACAAGCCTTCTTCTGCATATGACAACAATATCACTCAAGAAGCCATTTCAATGCAGAAGAATATGGCTATGTATCAATCCTCCCAACATCAACAACTTCAACAGAATCAACCAAGATTTGAGAATGAAAGAACTCGTCAAACTTTTTCCTCAGTGTCTTTGGATAACATGTTTCATCAAGAAGTTGTTGAGGAAGCAAGTAAGATGAGAACACATGTGTCAAATGCTTCTTCATTGGCTACAAGTTTGAGTAGTTCAAGAGAAGGCAGTCCAGATAGAACAAGCTTGCAAAATCTCTCTGGAATAATGCCTTCTACAGCTTCAAAACTATTGGTTACTTCTGCTCCAAATAGTAATTTGAATTCTTGGGACCCTTCACAACATCTTAGGCCTTCCCTTTCTTTGCCTCAGATGCCTGTTTTTGCTGCATGGACAGATGCTTAGTCCCTTTCTCTTTATCTCTATCACACTCTCAAGTAAAATTTCAATGTTTTTTTTTTTTTACTTTTTGCATGGAGGGACAATATGTAAGAAATGGTGATGGGAGATAGTAAAATTGAGGGTTTACTTAATTATTGAACTTTTTTGATACAAAAAAGTTTAGATAAGTTAAATCTCACATGATCACTTGTGTCAAGGCATGTTTCAAGGCTCGAAATTCTGCTTTAAACTTTTTAGTAACTACATTTTCGCAGTAAAGACAAGAATTCCATAAAGATTTTACAATCCTTTAAGCATGGTATCGTAGATTGAATGATAGCAAAAATGATTTTAAATGTGAAGTTGCGCCGTAAACATTTATATTACAACAAAATGTGAGAAAATGCAACCGGTGCAGTTGAAATTACCAACACCATGTCGTTGCAGAGACCTCAAAATCCTTTATATTGGACTACAATTGCGGACTGTTATTTTAAACCGTACAGAAACAAATGAGAAGGCTATAAAAAGGTGATGATTGAGAGAATGAAATGATTAAGGCAAATATGGTAATGTGGTAGACAGCATTCATCATTATTTTCAACATTTGCAGGTCCCAAATTATACCAAGTTGGGCCTGAAATATCTATTTAAGTTTATCCTTTGACCATATTGGTACTGATTTTTCAAGTCCAGGGTCATCATTGCTTAATACCTTTTCTTGTTAACTTTGTCTAAAGGTAGAAGATATTCTCTTACTATACCTACTTGAAACAAAAAAGCAGTGGGGTGCAAAATTAGATTCCTGCAGAATGAATGACTTTATGTGTGATCTGATTGATGACTTAATTATAATTATCCTATTGCATTTTGTCTTGTTAAAACTTTACAAACCTTTCTTAAATTATTATAAACACTGCTAATGATAATTGACTCTAAAATGCAATCTGGCCTAGGTTCATTGTGGAATAATAAGTTAATAACTACCTTAGTGTGACCAACTTAGCAACACATGAGCTATGATTTGTTCTTCTTTTTCTGCTCTCTTGTGCATATATATGATCTGAATTTGTGTTAAAAATGGAAACTCCATTGTTAGTTAGAGAAAGATAAATTATTCAATGTTTTAAGAATATGATTTGTTCTTCTTTTTTGTGTTAACCCTTTGATTCTCTGGAGAATGAGGCCTTAGTAATCTGGAGTTCGATCGTGAGGTAAGTATAGTCTGATCAAGAATTCTTCCACCCAAAAATAGAACTAGGGTTCTCCCGAACGAGGAAACTTCATTGTTAGTTACACAGATACTTTTATTTATATTAAAAATAAAAAAAATTATTCAACGTTTCAAGAATATGAAAAATCATAAATATTATGCCTAGAAAATTAACTATTACATATGTATACATATATATATATTTAATGCAACAAATTTATATATGATGCTCCCATAAATCAAAATTTCTGAATCCGTCCCTAAACCAAATTAAAGGTTTATTCAAATTTAAATTGACAATAGGAAACAAAATAACATATAAATTTTCCTCAGCAGCAGCATTCTCCAAGATTGATTATCCAAGTCTCAATATGCTGCTAAACACATGCAAAAAGTTATATGAGACTTCAAATCCACACATAAGTTCTCAACAGGAAAAAATGTTAAGTATCCATTTGGTCACGCGTACCAAATGTGAAGACTACAACACTAGCTCATTTCCAGGGCCGTTCCTTGCCATAGGCAAGGAGCTCTACGGAGCCGAGCCTCCAATTTATGGGGGCCTCAATTATTTATAGGGGTATGAGTATAATTGTTGGGATGTAGGATAATATTTTCTTTTGTTATGTAGGTCTAAATCAAACACTTATTATTTGACAAAAGTAAAGAGTAAATGGACAAGTTAGGCCAAACTCACACATCTATCAACAACATAAATTCAACAAAAACAAATTAAAATCAAAATAATGCTTATTGTTAATTTAAAATTATTTAAATTATCATTAATTATTTTTATTAGAGGTCATTTTTAATATTAGATCCGAGCCTTCAATTTTATTGGAACGGCCCTTGCTCGTTTCTGGTGGAAAAAATAGTATATCCAGCAAGGATCCTCTTTATTTATTTTTTTTCTTTCTCTTTTACCTTTAATTTAGTGGGCATACCCTCCCTAAAATTTGAAAAGATAAAGTGTGTAGCATATGGCAACCAAATGTATCCTTACAAGGCAAAAGCAACAAAGGAAACATACATGTAAAAGGTAGCATGCCGACGGCAAGGTTAACGTGGACAAATGGAAAGAAGAAAAAAAATATTGTTGTTTTGCGGTCAAAAAATATCAGCCATGAATAAGAATTTACAAGCTTCGTGGGGAAGGGGTTTGGAAAAGTTGAATAATTCATGCAGAAATTATTATGCAAAAGTTGATAACATTTTTTTAGGAAATAAATCTTGTACATCTTAATGCTGATGAATCATTGGATTTGATTATTCGCTCAAAATGTGTATAATATGATAGAGATAAGACAATATGTGGCCTTATTATTTATAATTAACTTTAAATATGTTGTGTTCTCTTAATCTTTTGACTTTTCAAAGGGGCTTGCAAATAACTGCATTCAGTATAAGTCACTTCAATATCAATATCTTCAGCAAACTAGCAAGAATTTAATTTAAATTCCAACAAAATAAAGACACTACCTAAACATAGAACTTCCGGGTGAATGCTTGAGAGTTGTTGTTTAATAGGTTTGACCTTATCCAATTTCAGATGTAAGATAATTGTTGTAGTTGAAATGATGCTACCTAATCACGATCTTCTGGCGGAATCAAACTGTTGATAATATCTTCAGGCGATCTCAGAATCGTAGCTTCAAACTCAATTGTCGGGAACATGCGTTCCCGATAATGTCTGGAGAACATGGTCCTGACGCATTCATCGTCCGTCAGCATTATCTTTTGGCCCTGCAAATATCCGGGACGTGCATACTGAAGGTCCTCCACCCTCCTTATGTCTTCGGGGTTGAATTCTTGATTGATTTCGTGCAGTTGATCTTTGAGATCCTTTAGCGTGATATAGACTCGGACCTTGAACGAATGACGGGTTCCACCATTGAAACGTACTTGAGCTTTTAATTTTTTGGCTGATTTTTTTGTTTTTAATAGTAAAATTATGATAATGAATCCTTTTTAATTTTGGTTAAAATCTCAGGGAGCTTTCCTTCTCATTGTTTATGCTTATGGTGGGTCAGGTAACATGATTTAAAGACCCTTCTCATCATAATTTTTTTATATCAGGATGCTCTTACTTAATTGCTAAGCTGGGCTTTTATATATTCAATGGTATATGCAAATTATCCTAAAGAAATGAGGTAAAAAAACAGACAGATAGATTTATATGAAAATATGAGGTGTACTAAATTTATCTCGTATGTGAGTAATTTAATATGTTCAATTTTACTAACATACTTCGATCGACTAGATTGATAATTTAATATGTTTCTATGTACATATTTATGGACTGGCTAATTTTATATTTTCAATTAAACATGTCTATTTAAAGCAAGGAAGGATGTTGTTAGCAGAGTTGAAGGTAACTATGTGACCATGTTTATTTAATATGATTGACACTACTATATGTAAAATTATTGGTTACATTGTGTCTATTTTGTTTTGAGAAGCCATTTGCATGAAAGTATTATGATTAATTTCATCAAAAAGTTAGGTGGAAGGCTGGAACTTGGAAGCAATGCTAGTAAAAATTTGAACAAGTTGTGTACATAAAGAATTTTTTTTATTACAATGATTGTTCATACTTTTGAGTCTTAAAATCTAGATTGATCAAAGGGAACATTTGAATTCTTCACAAAAAAAAATAAAATGAACCCTATGAGTTAAGGGCTTTAATTACGTGAAAAACTTGTCATCATGTTTGCGTAAAATAAACTCTTATGATTTTTAGTACTCCAAATCATTTTCCGTTCCTCTTATGATTGTGTAAATTATTTATCCTACAAATATGATTTCCCTGGGTTTGTTGTTTGATGGCTTCCAAGAATATCTCATTTTATTTCCTAATTTATTAAGATAACAAGAACGTCGGTCTACTTACACGGCTTGTTTCAATCCAATCTCTTGGATTTCGTGATGCAATAATTGGTATGTCAAGTGTGAGTTAGAAGTCTCACATTAGATTAAAAAGTTGATGATGATCAACATATAAGAAAGAGGATCTAAATATTCATCACCTAGATATTTTTGATGAAAATATGGTGTTCAATACACCACGTGCGGATGTTCTTATACCAATGTGGTGATCCTCATTGATTAGGCTTCCATTTGCTACGCTACAATACAATTTCTTGAATTCAATGATACATCTTCATCTAAGTTTAACAAAAAGAGGTTTAAGAAGGTTCCTTTATTTCGAATTCAATGATACAACTTCATCTAAGTTTAATCCTCTGGGTGCGCTTGATTCGCTAAAAAATGAAGAACGACACATGACAACTTCAATTGTGTAGTATTTGATTTGTAAAAATGTTTTTTGGAACAGGACAAACTGGAGGAAAGAGACATGACAAAAACATAAATTTTTGTCTCTCACTAAACCACAACACTATTTTTTGTGCCACGTACAAGTAATCTAAAATACAAAAATAGTTTTAGGTCTCCATCTTGCAGGTAAGCTTCTCAATATCTTGCTCACATGATCAGAAGCTACATAGCTTTTCTTCAGTATTTGAAGTCCAGAAACTAGAGTCTGAAATCTTGAGTACATTTGCTCAATACTTTCATCATCTTTCATTTTGAACAACTCATACTGATGAACAAGCATAAGAGCTTTTGCTTCTCTGACTTTTTTGCTACCTTCATAGTTTGCACAGAGATAAGCAAACATTGCATTTGTAGTAGATTTGTCACTCATCTTCATGTATTCTGCTTTTGGTATAGCAGTGACAAGTGATCCTCTGATCTTGTGATGTTTCTTGTAAAGTTTCTTCTGTTCAAGAGTGTGCTTCTTTCTATCAATAGCAACCCCTTCTTCATCAAGGACTAAGTTACCAACTCCATCTTCCAGAATGTCCCATAGTTCTTCATTTAAACCTAAGACATAACTGTAGAAGTTGGTTTTCCACCAAGAAAATTCTTCAGAATCTCCATTAAACTTTGGAACTTTGCCAGATTTAGCTTTCTTGTCACCATAATCATACGATACAGCAGCACCAGAACCAGAAGTGGAGTCTTCAGCAGACATGTTTTTCTCAGATCTTTTTCTGTTACACTGTTAAGTGTTAAGACAACAGATCAAGGCTCTAGATACCAATTGAAGGTGAGAAAAACACAAGAAGGGGGGTTGAATTGTGTTTACTTTTTCTTTGTTTTCTCCTACTGAAGTCACTAATCAGAAGCAGATAGAGTTCAACTTCTGAAGTGATAACCAGAATCTAAATGCAGCGGATAAAACAGAGAGAGAGAGAGGAAAGACACAAAGCAATTATACAGGTTCCTTCCACAAACCAGAAGTAGTCATGTCCCCCTTGCACTTCCAAGGAGAGTTCACTAGAAACGTAATATCTGATTACAATTGCTCACTGCTACACCTAGCAAGAGACTTCAAATTACTCAAGCACAACTGCAAGAGATTTCCTATGCTTCTGAACACAGTCAAGAAACTTCCAATGCTCAAGCACAACTGCAAGAGACTTCTATTGCTCAAGCACACAAGCAAGAGACTTCTATTCAAACAGAATTACAAGAAAATTTGTTTGAGGTTGAACACTTGATATACAATCAGTGGTGCTCACAATACAAACCAGATATAGACTCTTTTGACTCTAGAATTTCTAAGATATGAACTTTGATAAGAAATTCTAGGTGAACTTTAGATGCAGAACAATTTCATCAGAGGTTTGACACTTTGAAATTGTTGTTGAGTCTTGTATATGTGTGTGTCTGCATATCCAAACAGCAGGTCTTCACTCCTTTATATAGAGGTGTGAAAGATACGTTGGAAATTGCCAGGACATCAAAAAGAGTCATTTGAAGCTTGATCAAAATCACCAATGATCATTTGCCTGATATGGTTATTGTCCTATGAAGGATCAATTTCAAATTCATTCCAAGTCTGAAGGGACACTAGTGCAGGCATAACTGTTTTTCTTGTCTTGTTGCAGGGACAAAACAGAGTAGTGGAGATAGTGGTTGTACAGTTCGTACAATTGTCCTTTGTCAACTCTCTCCAACGTAAAAGCATCCAATGCCTTCAAATCCATTTGAATTAGTCGTTGCTTTGTTCTTTCAGTCTTCTGCAATGCTAGACGAGATTAAATCATTTGAACAACCTTTTGAAGCTTTAATTCTCTCAACTTCTGATGATCTTCAGCTCCTGATGAAAACTGCTTCTGGTGATCTTGCTTCTGATGAGGTGCTTCTGATGACGTCAGCACTTCAGAAACACTTTGTCTTCAGAACCTCTTTTCTTCAGATGCTTCAAACTTCCTTCTTGTTGATTCCATTGCTCTCATTTGTTCTTTCAAAACCTATGCTTTAAAAAATAGACACTACATTTTTGTCTTTGGTTCTGCACACTTGAACAAATATTAGCATATCCAATTGACAATTTTTAATACCTTGTTATCATCAAAACTCAAAGGGTAATGTTAAACACATTTTGTTCCAACATAATGTATGTCCTACCATTTATGGGGGTTCGATTTTAAAAGTGTAGATCCACTAGGGATGACAATGGGTACCCAATGGATAAGGTACGATAGTACCCTTTCCCATACCCGCGTTTGTAAAAAATGTTCGTACCCCATCCCGTACCCTCGTGGGTAACTACTTTAGTGCCCTTTCCCATACCCCATGGGCACCTAAGTGCCCATACCCGTACTCATTACCCGCACTTTAATTATAAAAAAACAATAAAAAACATCACAATTGAAATAAAACTATGATCCAATTTTTTTTAAAGCAACTCATAAAATAGTAGAAATCGTAGTATTTAGCCAAATAAAAAAATCCAAAATATTCCTCAAAAAATAAAAACATCCAAAATACATATAAAAAGTGCATGCTAAATAAACATCAAATTGATTTAAATCATAAATTTGTATCTCGTGAGCTTATGAAGGTAAGGATGAAACGATTACCGTATTAGTTTTTAGGTTTAGGTTTATGCTTAAATAACTAAATAAATTAAACAACTGTACACCAAAAATAAATAAAATATTTATTATATTATATAAATATGTATATATGGGGTTGGGTAGTATAGTGCCCTTACTCGCACCCATACCCATCAAAATTTGCGGGTAATTACCCAGACCCAAGCCCATACCCATAAAAGCGGGGTTTCACTCTATCCATTGTGGATATTTTTTGCGGGTGTCCATCGGATCTGGGTCCAATTGCCATCCCTAAGATCCACAATTATTTAAATGAATAAAAAAAAGAGTTTTAGAGAGAGTGTTCAAAAGAGAGTGTTGCTAACATTACTTTGCCGAAACAAATGGTAAAAAAAAATAAAAAGGTAAGATTGGGGGCTGAATGAAATCGAGCAATTGAATATAACGATTAAAACATGTGGGTTCAAATAAAACAATTCTAAAGCTTGCAGGGGCAAAATTGTACTTAGCCCTGAATTATTTAATTATTGAAAGAAAAATAATATATATAACTTTTTTTTTATGAGAAGTAATTAATTTGGTTCAATTAAAGGAGAAATATTTCTTGACCAAAAAAAAAAGAAAAAATGTTTATATTACCTTTTTTTTAAAGAAGAAAATATTTATATTAGCTATAGCATTAAAATTGATAATATCATTAAAACTGATTTTGAAAAGAACAATTTTTTTTAGACATTGTTTGGAAAGAAAATTATATTATATACAAAGTTGGTATTAACATAATTACTGGTTTGACAGAATCAAATGATAAAATTTGCAAGAATAAATTTATTCAAGTTAACGTAATAGTGTATATCATGCAATATGCAATGAAATTGGCTCAATTTTATTTTTGATAAACCATTAAAAGTACTTATTTTGGGCAGAAAATTATATTATACTCCCTATGTTTTTAGCCAAAAGAATTTGAATTAGATATGATAATTGATCTCTTTCAATTTTATTAAAGGTTATGAGTAGGCATGACAATGGAGCGGGTGGGGACGAGTTTTACTTACCCCGTCCTCATCCTTAACTCTCATATATTTATCAATTACCCCGTTTGGACTCAACGAAGATAAGAAATTGAATCTCATCATGTCCCCAACGGGTTTGGGTATCCCCGATCTCCATCCTCACAACGAACATTTTTTTATTAAAAAAAATATTTTTTAGCCTCGAACGTAATGTATCCAGCAATATTCTCATATTAACATTTCTTTGACCAGATGATTTGGTTGCTTCTTTAAATATCAATTGTAAATTTGATGACATGGCAGATATCGATGAGTAATAAAGTAATTTTCTACATTCAAGATGAGTTTGATTATGTGTTCAGGGTGAGTACATATATCCTCGTTATCCATCTCATACTTGTGTTTTGAAAACGAGAAAAACTCAAACCCTTACTAAAGTCCACTTAAAGCGGGAAAACCTGTGAAATTGGGGTGGGTAATCGCATGTATGAGTCTTGCTGTCATACCTAGTTATGAGTTCAAACTCAGCAATATTAAATCTCATCGAAAAGAGCTTTACGATCCGTCAACCACAACTTGAAAAATTAGTGTATGCAGTTGCGCACAAAGCGTATCAGATTCACACTAAATACTGTCTATGTTTTTCTTTGATCCTTATAAAAAAATAAGTTTTTTTTTCTTCCGGCAAATATTATCTAATGTTTTTTTTTCTCTTACAAAGATAGTTATAAAATAGTAGTCAATAGTGATACTTTATTTAATCACAAGAGAAATGACAAAGACACTCTCTTTTCAACACTCATTCTCTTATTCGATAAAATCAATTTATGACCAACCCCTTGAAGTGAAACCCATTCTAAAGTGTGAGCCTCATCTTGATTTAAGCCATTAAAAAAGTGAATATTGAAGAGTGTTGCTAGCATTATTCTTAATCTCTAAATCCCATATAGTTTATAAATGATGAAGTATCTTGTCCGATACGTATCTGATACTGATACATGTCTAATACGTATCGAGGAAGTATCAAGAAATTAATTTTTATTTTCTTAAAAAAAAACGTTCGATATGTTTGTGATACAGCTATCTTGTACTTCTGATACAACTTACCAGTCTGATACATACTCCCAATACATTTTCGTATCCTTTTCCTCTTTCGTTCTTTTAATGCATAACATTGCTCAAGCATACATATAAAATCAAAACCTTGAGTTTGTCCACATCATATTTATCAATTTTAGCTATGTTTATATATATATTGTGTATTTGTATATTTAATTTTAAATTTAACTTTTTTAATCACATATCCTAGCTGTATCGTATCTTGAATTTAAATTGTTTCATATATCACCGTATCGGTATCATATCATATCCATATTGTATCAACTGTCGGAGTATCATAGCTCTTAATCATAATTTCCCTCCCCAAATTTTTTGTTAATGTTTTCCCATAGGTTTCCTAACATCTCATTGGAGACATTCAAACACCGAATGTGAGTACCAAGTTAGGATTTGAATATTGATAAGCACCGTTCATAATAATTAATAATAGTAATTTTTTTAGGGGTTTAATAATAGTAATTATTGTTAATAATAATATATAGACTTAATTATAATTTTGTTCTCTTATTTTTACTCATTCATGTAATTGGTCTTTATATTTCAAAATTGAGTAATTTTCGTCACTTTTTCATATTTTTCAAATCAGAGTTGGTGATATGACATATTTTAAAAGACACATCATATGATTTGATGATGTAGAATTACCATCGACAATGAAATTTTAAAGAAAAACCTGCAATAACTTTAATTTAAATATGATATATGATGATTTTTAAGTACAAAAATCTGACAGAGAACCAAAACCGTGTGCGAAAATAAGATGACAAAAACCGTAATTAAGCCTATAATATATAATAATGATATATAATTAAATTCCCAAAGAAATAATATCTTTTTTGACCAAAAAATTCCCAAAGAAATAATACTAAAATATAAACAAAAATGAATATAAAGTAAAGTCAAATGAATTTACAATTAAATTTGACCAAATACATTTTTACTCTTTCCGAATATTCTTTAAACTGACAGTGTTGTTGTCTGGAAGTTTCTGGAAACAGATCCTTCTTTTTCCAGTCATGGGTGGCTCTCTTCCCTCTCCTCCTCCGTGGAATTCCGATGACGATTTTGTCCTCAAGAGCGCCGTTGAGGTATAACTACTCTCATTACTTTTCAGTAATTTCATTTTGTTTAAGATACAATTGAAACCCTAGACTCAATTATGCTCAGCGGCGGATGCATGTAGAGTGTTGTTGCCCCAACTGAAGATTTTCTTTTTTTTTAATAATTTTGTTTACTCAATAAATCAAGTTGTGAAGTAAATGTATGAAGTATAATAAATTGTCTTAATTTTAATCATTTATTTATTTTTCCAGTTTTTATTATCAACCATATAGTAACATTAAGCATATAGATTGATACAAAATATATTTGAAGGAAACAGTTTATAATTGTGTATGCATTTTTTTTTGAACATATTTTAGTGTAATATGGGTGTTTGGGTGTTTTGATCATGCAATTGTGTATTTGTTCATTTTTCTTTTATGAACATATTTTCGTGTAGTTTGGTTGTTTTGTTCATATAATTATGTATTTTTGCAAAAAAAAATTTGAACATATTTGTATAGTTTGGGGGGGGGGGGGGTTTTTTAAAAAATTTTTTTTTTTTTAAAATAAAAATTTTTTTTTTTTTTTAA
>Ga0228711_1003605_pt1 | contig 24079 bp, 13 predicted proteins | sample MedpolnodulmetaG_2_FD_177996 | JGI IMG/M metagenome (GOLD analysis project Ga0228711, IMG submission 177996) | Root nodule microbial communities from Medicago polymorpha collected in Santa Monica, California, United States - brown nodules | ecosystem: Host-associated > Plants > Roots > Nodule...
GGGATCACTTGTCTTCCTTTTGATGAATTATTATTTATTTCATTAATTATGGAACTTTTGACAGGGAGGAACGTGAAGATTGTATAGGGGTAAGTTTTGAATTTGTGGATTAGCCTTAAAGCACAAAGCTGGAAAACAATGAGTTTGTGATTGAGTTTTTTCTTTTCTTTTCGTGATTAGCTAAAGTTATTGGCAAAGGCACGTTATTCATTTGCAAGGTTTAAAGGGGAACAGATTGTAATTCTCTCACAGGTTGGTTGTTGAATTTCTTCAGAAATCATGTCTATTATGTTTGTTTGATTGTATGATGTAGAGGAATTAGTCTATCCAACAATGTCATATCATTTTGCATTTTCTAGTCAGATATTTGTTGTTTCTTTGTGTAGTATAATTTTGATTTACTTCTTTTCCGATTGACAGGTCTTGGCAAATGAACTCAACATAGGTTATGAAGATATGAGCAATCAGCAGGCAAGTCATTTTAATTTTTGAGATTGACTCCCGCTGGCTCACTACTTCATGTATGTTTCTCTAAAATGATATTTTTTGCAGATTATAAAATTCAACGGAGTTCGAATTAAAAACATCCATCATCTTGCTCATCTCATTGATTGTAAGATATTGCTTTATCTAATCCATTTTGCATTCATTTTCTTTTGCAATGTGTCTCATGGTTGTTCCATTGCTTTTCTCCTTTTCAGCATGCAAGGACAAATATCTTTGTTTTGAATTTGAAGATTGCTATGCTGCTGTTTTGGAGAGAGAAGCTGTTGCTGCTGCATCATCATCTTTGCTGAGAGACTATGGTATTCCATCTGAAAGATCTTCTGATCTTTTGCAACCATATGTGGATTCACAAGAAGTAGAAGGTGACCAACCACCAGACCAGGAATTTGGTGATAGCCCGGTTTCAAATTTTGAAGTTGGCCACGACGGGTTGCTCTGGGCATAATGAATTTTCACCTGGAGATGTCATGTTAGCGCGAAATTTCTCTTGGAGACCATATTTGAAGCATATGGTCACAATTTTTGGCAGCAAAACGTCCAGCAACAGTATGAGGGGCAGCCTTGATGTGACCACATGAATGATTTCATAGCTGCCATCTGAAAATGCTTGAGGCAATGATTTGTTCTCTCTCTCTCCCTCTGTCTCATAAATTGTTTTAGAGAAGGGACGGGACTATAGGCAAGAGCTCATGGCTTTTTCTTCCATGTAATTTTTATTCTTTTAGTGTGACTCCTTGATTTGATAAACTTGGAAGATCTCTTTAGATTTGATCTCTCAAATTTTATCGCGCATTCTGCATTTTGGGGGAAATAATAATGCACATAGGAGTGACTCTTAAAAGTTACAACTATGTCTTTGATGCAATTAATGCAAGATTTCACTTTACATTGTTAAGTTATTAATGCCCAGTTTGAACGAGGCTTGGTTTCTGGAAAATTTTAAATTTGACCCGACCAGGAAAACCACCGTATCCGAGACTTTCCGTTGTGTCTGGAATTTTTATTTTTGACAATATAAGACTTGCTACATTTCCTTAAAGAGAGCATCTGCAATACAATCTAGATTGTAGTTTCATGGCAATTAGATAACAGTATGACCGGAGCAATCATATTTGTTTGTCGGTCTAAGTTTAATAAACTTAATAGTAAAGTTTTTGTTTAAATTGATTCAATGATAGCTAATGTTGTGAATTCTGTCTACCACTATTTACACATTAGAGTCAAGCTCAATAAGGACATGTTCTAAGCCTTTGTTAGTACACCAATGCAAGGCAGAAAGGATCCCAAGTTTCTCTTTCATGAACTTCCAATAATAGGCATATTCCTAATAGAATTGCATTGGAAGGATTCCAATCATGTCTGAATTTAACAGAGGCAATCACACTCACATGACAATATTGGCATCAACTTTATTCAAAACACTTCTAAAGTGTGTGTGTGTGTGTGTGATTCCATCACTTCTCCACTAGAAGCAGCAAGGTTTGTACTCCAAAGGTCCGCTGGCTCAGCTGAAGGGTGATCATGCTGTCTGAAATTATTAAAATGTTAAAGAAAGTATGAATTGACTGTGAAGTTTAAATTTGATTTTTATAACTCATTGGAAGAATTACTCAAAAGAATTTTTAAATTGAATTTTATTTTGAATGCATTAAAGGTGAATTGAGTTCGTTTTATATTTGTTGTTACTTTGTTATCCTTTTTATAAGTAAAATGTCAATTTTAACAATAAAAACTAAAAACATCAACCAAATTCAAATGATTTGTACTTGAACATAGCCATAAAAAATCAAGACAATTTAATTTTAAAAGGAAAAAAAAAACAGAAAAGATTTAAGCCATTAATTATTAAGGTTGCAATCAAATTCTCGTTCTCGATGTTCAATTGTTTTTCAGAGGGAAAAAAACAATTTGTTGACAGTGGGATTTGAACCCACGCCCTTTCGGACCAGAACCTTAATCTGGCGCCTTAGACCAACTCGGCCATATCAACTTGTTGATATTTCTTCTGTGCGAAATATTATTATTCATAACTTCATAAATTCTTTATAAAATAAGGAGCACTCGATAATAAAGTTGGCTCAATTTGTGAGTGACACCTTCTCTATAATATACAGCTCACACTCACTAGTCCCTACCACTAGTTGTCTTATTACTAGGGATGACAATACGGGACAGTCTGCCCCTTTTAGGCTTAATCCTCTATTAGCCTGTCAAAAATGGGATGGGGCGGGGCGGGCCAACTCTAGGGGGTAGGCTCAAACTCACACCCCGCCCAGCCTAAAGGCGGACTAGCGGGTTGGTGGGCTGGCTCATCTATTTTTTAAAATATTTTTTTTCTATTATTATTAACAAATACGTTGCTATTATAAAAATAATAAATTCAATATAAATTCTCTAACATTAAACAAATCTCAAAATAAATCTATCATACATCCAACATAAAACAAATTACAAAATAAATCCAACAACATGAAATAAGTCTCAATATAATGCATTGGTGAATCAATTTTTTTTTAGAGGTAGTGGATTAGTGGTGAATCAGTTATCACTTATCACTATCAGAGAGAGTGAAACAATTTGAGGTTGGGTTGGTATCATTTGACCCAATTGTTTATGGGGTGTGTACATTAAAAATTCGGTCACAAATAGTAAAAAAAAATGTTTAATAAACCCGCGGGCCAGCCCACCCCGCTATGATCCGCTTTTTCAGCGGACTTAATAGGGGCGGGCCAATTAGAGAGATGGGCTCAAAATCTCACTCCAACCCGCCTAAAATGACGGGTTAAAGAGGCTAGCCCGACGGGCCAGGCCCGTTTTGCCACCCCTACTTATTACCATTTACATTGCGAAAGTTGCATACTACCCACAATCAAAAACATGTTTCTTCCATATGTGTTGTCCGTGATTAAAATATGACTCATTCACATTATCACATACAATGCAAAGTGACCCATCAACCCACCTAATTAATGAAGGAATGCATATATGCATGAGAGAAGAGAAGAGAAAACAAAACTTTTTTTAAGAAGTTAAATTAGTTTATCGAAATTGACACGAGAGATAATCGAACCTAAAACTTTAAGGAGAAACACACTCCAAAGTCTAAAGCCGTTCCACCAAACCAACCCAAGTGGGTTAGAGAAAACAATACCTTAAAAGATGTTTTGTCTAACATACACTAGTACATTATTCTTGTACCGTGCATAAGTCTTTTTCATTATCATTAGATCAATAAACTTCATCATGTTTCATTTTATTTAATAATGAGATTTATTGATTCAATGGTGGATACAAGCATAGTGCAAGATTTATCATCCTTACGCACCTTAGATATAGGCTACCGTAAGATTCCCCTACTCTTAACTGTTTTGTTGGCCTTCTTTTCCTTATATATGTTTATCCCTATTAGTTTTAGTTTTAACCCCCACCCCCTCCCTTTTGCAGTGCATCATTTCTTTTGAACGATTTTACTATGCATCAAATGCAATAAAATATTTCATTTTAACAATTGTATAAAGAGTTCTATTAAACCTTTCAGAGTATTTTGGATTTCCATCCAAACCACTCACTTAATACTTAAGATTAGATGTTGAATTCTAAATTTTAATGATTCATTATGTGTAAATGAAGCACTTTTCTTTTCTATTTCAACTAAACATACTTTACTTACTTCATGCCTAAGAATTTCTCCATGCTTCAAATTCTTTCCCTAGAATTCCTTAACATTATCATTATATTTTCATGGATTTAGGACCTACCACGTGTACTCAATGAAGGTCTCTCTAGTGGAACTGTTATATGGCCTCTAACAGCCCTCTAGAAAATAGGCAGGACATAAAAAGGTAGAGATGAAATTTTTTAGAACTAAGAATTGTGAACCTCAGTATTTACAGATGCATATTCTGAATTCCTAGTAACTATAACTAAGATGCTTACTCAGGGCTAACTCATATCAATGTTTTTTTCTTAATATCTTTTAGTGTTTACTTTTATGCTAAAGACACTTCAGATTCATGTGCTCCACAAGGTAAAAAATACTTATCAACTTTGTCTTGTAGCATAACAATGTTTTATGTGAAAGCTGTGACATAAAAAAGGTACCAATTATCAACTACCACTTTAAATTTTGAGCCCACCACCACTTCATATACACCCTTTTGTAAGTTCTATACTTCAATCATAAACCTCCTCAAGAACATTTTTCTCTCTCAGACACATTCATTAAGAACTTCAAAAAGAGTCCATCATAAAGCAATTAATTTTTATCCATCATCATTTATGGCTTCCTTTTGGTCATTCTCAGCAATATTCCTAGCCTTAATAGCATGCAATTGTTCATTAGCTTTGGCTTCTGCAAAAACCATGCATGTTTCAACAATCTCAGCAGCACCAACTATATTACCAGAAGCTCCTCTCTTTTCTCCTGCAATGTCACCAGATATGGAGCCACTGTTTCCTTCCCCTGGAGGAGTTGCTTACTCTCCATCAGATTCTTCATTACCAACAATTCCTTCAAGTCCTAGCCCTCCAAATCCAGATATCTCAACTCATCAAGGTCCTGTTTCGGCTTTTCCACCGTCCGAGTCTATGCCGCCAGCTTTAGGCCCTTCTTCTCAGGGTTCATCTCTCCTAATGTATTCAATTTTACATCTTGCTATCATGTTAGTTTGTATAATTCAGCTTCATAGCATTTGATTACATGCTGATGTTTGTTTTTGCTTGTCTTCTAAAATCATGTAATAATAATTTTCTGAAAATTTAAGGCTAGTTAGTTAACATTTTTAAGTGTCTGTCTGGTGAGTAATTTGAATGTAGAAATAATAAATGGAGGTAAATTTTTGTCATCGTTCTATCATGTCAACTTTTAATCTTAACCGTTCGGTTCTAAAGGGAAAATGTCCCTGATAATTCAGAGTTCGACCATGAGCTAAGTAAAGTCCGCCAAAGATAGTTTCGATCAGATTCGAACTCCCGATAGGAACTCCAAACCTGTGAGATATAAAACAAGAGGTGTTTAAAGCTTGACTCTTTACTTTTCAATGTATGTTACTTTTTTTAGTATATTATAATTGTATATTCTTTTGATATCTCTCTTTATATGGCTTTAAAGTGGGGAATATACCATAGAATTTAGTAATGCAGTGACAACTTCCTATTTATTTATAAAGATCGTTGGCTTTAGCAATCAATTGAACAATGAATGCTTTCCTCTGTGGCAGAAAAGAAGCTTTTAATAACTCTGCTTGTTGTGCACTTCACATTAAGATATAGTGGAAATTAAACTTGAGGCATGAAAAGGAGAGATGGGCACGTTGGGTTGAATACAGTAGTGACAAATAAATAAATAAATAAAATCGTAACATTTGGAATATTAGTAAGAATATTAATTATTTCTGTAAGAAAGTACACTAGGATTGGAAGACAAAGAACATACTGTATTGATTTCTAGGCTACTACAATAAGGCACTAACATATTACATTTGTATATATCCATCTTTCTAATATTGTTTAGAGAACTAAATAGTATTTTAAATTTGAACCATATCTAGAGAGCTACAATACTAGGCTTATTCCTTGGAATCCCCTTAAGCAATTTCCCTGAAAATGTTTCAATAAGTTTGTTGAACTCAAATGGGGTCTTCCATTTCTTGGCGGATTCCTTAGCTATGAAGCTTCTCATCTTTACATTTTCCTGCTTCAGCATATCTATTGTTGAACTCAGCTGTCTTATTACCTCTATTTTTTCTTTGTCTTTCAGCTTCAGATCATCCTTCTGTGTCCTATTCTCTTCTCTGAAACTTTCTCTCTCTTCCATCAACATCATCACTTCATCACAAATGGTATATTTTTGCTTGAGTTCATCCTTTTGTGCTTCATTCTCTTTCTTGTGTCTTTCTAATTCTTCCCTCAACTTCATTACTTCACTGCAAATGGTATCTTTCTGCTTCAGTTCATCTTTCTGAGCTTCATTCTCCTCCCTCAACTTCACTACTTCATTGCAAATGGTATCTTTCTCTTTGAGTTCAATTTTTTGTGCTTCATTCTCTTTCTCAAGTCGTTTCATCTCCTCCCTCAACTTCATTTGTTCATTACTAATGGCATCGTTGTGCTTGAGTTCATTCTTCAGTGTTTCATTCTCTTTCATGAGTTCATCTGTTTCTTCCCTCAGCTTCATTACTTCATTATTGATGGTACCTTTCTGCTTGAGTTCATTCTTCTGTGCTTCATTCTCTTTCTCGAGTCGTTTAATCTCGTCCCTCAACTTCATTACGTTGTTACAAATGGTATCTTTCTGATTGAGTCCATCCTTCTGTGCTTTATTCACTTTCTTGAGTTGTTCTATTTCTTCCCTCAACTTCATCACTATTTCATTACTAATGGTCTCTTTCTGCTTGAGTTCATCCTTATGCGCTTCACTCTCTTTTCTGAGTTTTTCTATCTCTTCCCTCAACTTCATTACTTTATCAAGAATGTCATCTTTCTGCTTGATGTGTTCCTTATGAATCTTCTCTTCACCAAGTCTCTCAATTTCGCTCGTCAGCTTCATCACTTCATTTGCAGCCACAGACTGAACCTCCTCTCCGTGCTCAGGATCATCAATTTCCGATTCCACAGATTCCTCTACATCACAATTCTCAGAATAGCTATCATAAGCACGATCGTCATCAAAACTCGCCAACTTCTCTGGTTGAGAATGCTTAAATGAAGCAGAAGGGGTGAGCAGGCGAATTCCCGATTCAGGTCTGACTTGATCATATCGTTCAGCTAACAAACGATGTTTCCTATAGAAATCTTCAACCATGCTCACAAGCTCTGGCCTCTTCTTGTAAAACATCTCAGCTCTTTGTGCAAAGGAATCTGCATCTCCTTCAATCAATTTTAACATTGCCTTTGTCTTCTCATTCAGCTCTGCCATAAATAAACAACCATATACATATTACTTAATTTCATTTTTACCTCTCAACAACAATAAATCATGTTAATTATTTACACTCTGGTATGTGTTCACAAATCACAAAAGCCTAGATACCATATGCAAATTGCATAGGGAAACAGCCAAAAGATGTCAAGGGAAAAAAGGTTTTGAAAAGTAATATTCTTGAATGAAATAATAACAAAGGCCCATAACCTTTTCACTTTTCAATATTACAAAATACTCAGTCAAAAAATGTCAAGAGAAAAAATGTTTTGAAAAGAAACACTCTTTGAACTACTAACAAAGGTTCATAACCTTTTAACTTTTCCATACTAAATACAGTCAAAAAATGTTCTGAAAAGAAACACCCTTTGAAATAATAACAAAGGCTCATAACCTAACCTTTTCCACTCATGTTATATTAGTATCTCTTTTTGCCCTTCTAACTTCTTTTGAAAAGGGGTTTTCTTTATTTCTCAAAGGTCCCCTCCACTAGGAGGAATCCCCTTCCAATCCAGGCATCGTCAGACAAAAAATACAGATACCTCTCTCAACCGGAATTCAAACGAAGGAGAGAGTTTTCAAATGTTTTTCAGTACAGAATCATGCGGGTCCAAAAATTTAATTTAATAGGCAACAAACAGACTTATATGGGTCTACTTGGGAAAAAAAAAAGAATGATTAGTGAGATGGTCAATCATATGGTACTATGCCTTTATTACAAAGGGTTAGACACCATCAACCATAACATCATTGAATGCATTTCTTGCAAATCATCATTCATTTTCCATATCCAAAATATCATGTGTTTGAAGAGAAAAAAAAAACAATATTTATTTATACTTAGCTCACGGTCAAACTCCGGATTACCAGGACCCCTTCCCCTTTGAACAAGAGGGTTAACACATAATAAAGGGCCAATTTAGTATTTAGTATTAAGTTGTTGCTTCTAGTCTAGTACTACTAATTAATCAATATCAATTGCCTAATTCTTCACCAAAAACTAAAACAACCTAGCACTAAATAAAAAAACATTTTAAAAGAAAATCAATTGAATAAGGAAAAAAAAGAAGTGGATAGTATACCACTGAGTGTAGATTGAAGCCATGTTGATCTTCTAACGGTGGTGTTGTCATCAAGCCACCACCAGTGTGACTGTGACGGTTGATTCTTCATCTTCATAGTACTTTCACTCATCTTCTTTTTCCTCACTGTTTCTTACTTAGATATCACCAAAACCAAAAACCTAGTACATATATATATAACAAAAAATAAAAAAGTTAGTCAAAAAACAAATTACTATAAAAGAAAAAACATTAAACAACATTGAATAGAAATAGAAATAGAATAGTATATAAAACAACGTTGAATTCCACAAACAAATTTGCGGAATTACCTACCATTAAGATAATGACCAAAAAAAAAAATCATTTTCCAAAAAAATAAAATAAAAAGTGAGTCAAAAAAAACATGAATAAAAATGAAAAATAAATAAGGGATAATAGTAAGAATGAAAAGAACCAAAAACATCAAATTCACATGAAGGGACAAATGCATGAACCGACTTTTACATTGACACCGCCTCTTCGATTTTCACAAGGCAGCACATAGAAAAACACAAACAAAAAAAAAAGTTTCAAAAACTAAAATGATAAACATTAAACACATACAAATAAATAAAAATGGAAACTTTTTCTATAATAACGTTGACCCAGTTGAATAAAAAACTTCAAGAATGGCACTAACATGAAGAAGAAGTAAAAAAGATATGATCTTTGCAATGAAGAAGAAAAGAGAGAAGCACCCACCTTGGTTGAATTGAACAAGAACAAGAACAAAAGCAGAGAGCGGTAGAAGTGCAGTTTCTGTTTGGTTTTGAATGTGTTTGTTTTATTTGAGAGGGTTCAACCTGTTATGTTGTGACACGTGTGTTTGATATTGACAGGACCTATATCCTCGAGCTAAATGCCAATAGAATAGAATAGTCACTCAATCAGTTACTAGAGATTCAAAATTTGTTTGACTTGGTGATAGTATTGTTGAGTTTAGTTCATTACAGAACAAAGGTTTCAAATTCTAAAGGAGGGAAAAAATGCATGTTTTGTGGATTAGTATTAAAAATGCTGCTTAAAATGGTGATTAAATTCATTAATTAATTACTGGAAAAGGAAAACAGGAGGAGGAAGCGTGACTGTGGGCGTTGGATGGATGTGAAATGCGCTCTTGTTGATGTTATGTTCATATTCATATGATTTTGCCAAATATATAAAGAATTTTGATGTAACCGTTGGAAGCAAATGAGTCAAACATATCATCAAATAAACTTCCATCTATACTTTGGTCAATAGTTGTCAATAAACTTCCATTTATACATTGAGTCAAAGAAAAAATCAAAAGTAAATAGTCAATGAACTTAAAAAATTAGATAAAATTGTGAATTGGTATCAATAATAATAATAATTGTTAAATAAGTTTTTCGTCTCTAAAAATTTATTGAATTTTGATTTTAGTTTCTAAAAAAATATGTTTAGATGCTCCCAAAAAATGTTCTTGTTTTTGTTTCTTAATGATTAGTTTATCTTCATATTAATGTCAAAGTTATGACCATTTTATTATGTTTAAGGGAGTGTATTGGATTGAGATTTTAAAAGACAATTTTGGTAGAAAAAATCTTTAAGATTTTAAAAGACTTCCTATGATTGTATTGATTCTATGAGATTTTAAAAGACTTTTTACACTCAAGATTTATAACAAAGATTTTAATGGATTTATAACACTGATTTCAATGGATTTATAATAACTTTTACACTAAAGACTTTTAAGTTTTTTTTTAAAATTTGAATAAAGAGAAAATAACCGATTCAAAACTATTTTACTAACTAAGTGATTATTGCTTTTCCGTAAAAAAAACAAATCAAAGTGAGTATTGTGTAAAAATTGGCTCTACATTTTGTTTGCTAAGCGACCCATGACATTCACAAGGAAGTTTACCAACTTTGTAGTTTCATTCATGATCCAAGCTACATAACTATCTTTGTTTTTACTCTTTTCTCGCTTATTTTCTTGTTGTGAATCCTTCATTTGATCACTGATATGTATAAGGAATGAACTAGTCATTTCACCAGAACAATTGTTGTTTCCTAATTGTCAAAAGTTTTATGACTATATACCAAATAATATAATTCAATAAAAATAAAGAAAAATATTAGCTAATAATAAAAATAATACTCACTTATTATAAATAATGATAATAACAATAATAATAACCAAAACAACAACACAATATCAATGAAAAGAAAATAATTAATCAATATAAGCAAATAATATCAGTGAAAAGAAATTCTGTCAAGAGGAAAAGAAATCATAAAATAAATTATATCAAGAAGAAAAGAAATCATAAAATAAAATAAAAACAATAAATTGTTGTAAAAATAAAACAAATCAGACAAAAGTAAAAGACACAAAAAAAAAACAAGAAATTGGAATAATAAAAACATGGCAGAGAATGAATCAGAAAAAAAACAACAAATCATAACAAAAACGGTAAAATAAACAAGAAATGAAAAGAAAAAAACATGGCATACAAAATAAAAAGAAATTGTACCAAAAGAAGAAAAAAAATCGGTTAAAAACAAGAAAGCGTAACAAGTATGTATATATGTTTGAGGAATTTGACAGAGAAAAGGAAGAAGAAGAAAAAATCGGCATCTTACATATGACGGCAAACAAGGTTTGGAAGAGAATGGTGAATCTCAAGGGTTTGTGTGAGATTGTTTGATGAGAGTAGTATTTATATTTTTAACTAAAAAGTCTCACAAAATCCATTCCATCCAAGAATCCATCAAATTCTATAGACTTTTGAATACACAATTTATAAGTCATGAGAAATCTCAATTGAATACCACTAGACTTTTTTGTTATAAAAAGTCTTTTAAAATCTCTTGAAATCACAATCCAATACACCTCCTAAGATTTGTCCAAGTTATGTCGATCTACTATGTCCAACTCATATGCGTCCATATTATGTTTAGAAAATGTCAACAACATCTCAAAATTATGACCGTTAAGGACCAAAAATGAAAGGGAAAAATTTAAGAGGTTGAAAACATCTTGTTTTAAGGACGGGTTGCATTAATGATTAGTTTATAACTATTCTAGATGAGATTGGAACTTCATCTCCTTCAGGTTACCATGTCAAACTCTTATTTACCACTTAAGTAACATATCATGAAGAATTCAATAAACTTCCATTACACTAAAATATAACAGTAGGTTTATTCCTTGGAACTCGAAATCGAATCCCGAACTTAAACAATCATTGATCAAATTTTATACCAAGTATTTTAGCCTTTTTCGGGATTAGATGTGAGATTTGTTCATGTTGGCAGCATATTTTCAATTAAGCGATTCAAGTTGCATGTATTTTGACCAAACGTGAATCCTTATCAATTTGTGTATAGATCTATTTATTAATGTTTTTGTGCAAAATTGATAGTAGTAGTAGTATGAGTTATATTTATTTAATATAAGAATAATAAACATTTCCATAAATTTGAAATCGATGTTATATTTACGGACAAAATGATCAAAAAGAATTTTATAATCAGAAACGAGAACAAAATTAGAGAATAACCTGAATTATAATAGTTAGGAGTATATGAAGTCTTGTAAGTGCATAAGAAGTATCGAAAATTCTACAAATTCCAATGATAGAGTATATCCATCACGATAAAAGAAGCAAGAATCATGAGAAGAATGATGCATATATGGTTCGAATTGGATATTGTATCAGTCTGCAACATCAGCTAGGAGTACAAAACAGCCAAAATAATGATAGCTCACGGTTATTGTTGGAAGTGCAAGTTCCTCATAAAGTAAGAAAACTTACTTTGGAGAGTTTTCAAGTTCCTCGTAAACCTATAGTTGTGTTTTGTGTGATAATATACAAAAGATAACAAATACCTATTTTTCAAATGCTCTAACAGTATACAATGATGGCAACATGTGGGACTTCCGATTCCAATATCGCATACGTTGAATGGATTCGAGGATAGTAGTGAAATTGTGTTTAAGATCGCATGTATTGAATCCAGAACAACAAGCCACTTTTGGATGCACATTTGGTCCATTTGGAAACAAAGAAACGGTCTAATTAGATGACAAATTGCGTAGGAAAGTGGCATACTAGGGGTAGGTCATCAGCAAATTGGAGCAAACCAATTATGGGTTGCTTCAAATGCAATGTTGATGCCACGTTTGATAGAGTGAGATACATAGTTTGTCTTGGAATGTGTATTTGGGACGAGCAAGGGAGCTGTGTGATGGATATATGGGACAAATTCGTGATCCTGCTTCTCGCGAGATCCAACATTACACTTTTTTTTAATACAAAATACGTAGATAACATGACAATAGAAGACACTTTGCTTTTTGTTTTTTTACTTAATTTTTGGTTTATAATAGGAATAAATTTCACTATCTTTACTGCTATATATAAGCTCATTCTAATTTACAAGATGTAAAAGATGAGATTGTTTGCATGGGAGGAAGAGCAGGTAGCCGAGTGTGTTTTTTTGCTGGATAATTTTGTTGTGTAGGAAAATTTTGTGGCTTTGGAAATATGATTCTGATGAAGGCTATTTGGTAAAAGAAGTTTGTTGGAACAAAATAAGTTTTGACAATACCTCTAGAGTTTTGATGATAACAAGATATTAAAAGATCAATTGGATATGCTATTATTTGTTATGGTGTGCAGGACCATAGACAAAAAAATTAAAATGTATCAATCATGTATTGGTTATGATATAACAAATGTAGAGCAAAGAATTTTCAAGAGAAGTTAAGTCAGAATCTGGATAAGTCAGACTCTGAAGGCAAAGTAGAAGCTGGAATACTCAAACTCTAGAAGTCAGACTCTGGATAGCCGAAGACTAAAAGTACAGAAGTATCTGCAAGTTCAAGTTATGGATGTTCTAAAGTTTCAAAGAGTCATTGGATGTCATTATTAGTGAAGGACAACAATACAACCTTATCTCCAACATCCCATGTGTATTTGTACGAAGCTACAACTGTGTCTCTTTGGAAAAGAACGGATAATTCCTTATCAAGGAAAGGTTTCAAATTCATTTCTTCATAGGACATCAACCAAATCAAGCAACAAATCAATGATGTTTGGTCAAGCTTCTCTAACAACTCTAATGATGTGTTTGCACTATTCAACGTCTCTTTTCCCTTCAACCTCTATGTAAAGGATTGAAGACTTGAAGAATAAACAAGACTTTGCAATTTTTCATAGTGTCATTACTCTGTCAAATTGAAATACGCATCAAACACTTAGAATTTCTTATCAACTTTCACATCTTAGAAATTCATAAGTCTTAGAGTCCGAAATGTGTTGTATTTTGTGAACACATCTGATTGTAAATTAAGTGTTCAATTCAAACAATATTTCTTTATAATCTTTGTTTGTAAGAAGTCTCTTGCTTGCATGCTTGAGCACTGGAAGTCTCTTGTTTGTGTGCTTGAGCAATTGTAATCTTGTGTGATTATAGTGAAAAATCTCTTGTAAGTGACAAGAGGACTGAACTACTTCTAGAATGTGGAAGGAACCAAGATAATTGCTTGTGTCTTTCTCTTCTCTACTTTCTATCTCTTTATATTCGCTACATTTAACTCTGAACAATGATTCAGATTCTGAACTCTATCATAAGTTGAACTTTGGACTTTGTTAAGAAGAAGAAGAAACTAACATAATTCAACCCTCTTTCTTGTGTTTTTCTCACCATCAAAGTTAACCATATTAAACGCAAAGAGATCAACATAGTCATGATTCTTATTCATCTATTATTTGAAATAAATGGATGCCTCTCAAAGTCACATTATTTGCTTGGAGAACTCTAAACAAAAGTATTCCGACAAAAGATAACTTGGTTTGTCGTAGAGTGGTTCTGTTAAACTCTTTCTTATCCTCAAGAGGATGTGGAAAGTAGGAATATATCAATTATTTACTTATGAATTGCACCTTCTTTCATAGCATTGAGTCTTATGTTTTGTGTTGGTTGAAATTTTTTGGTATTCTTCCGTCTGTTATCTTCATGTATGCCTTGCAATTTATAGGCATGCAATTGTTCAAGAACGACATTCAGTATTGGAAAACAATATTCAATCTTGTAAAAGAAAATCATCTTAATCATATATAAAGTTAAGATTGGAAAACAAAGGTCAAATTTTATCTTCAAATGTTGAAATCATCCGAGGGAAAGTAAGGATGATTTACTGAACAATTTTATGTAAGATTTAAACAATAGCAATAGAGTAACTTTTTACAATAAAGTGATTAATGCCCCTTTGACTCACAATCTTCAAACCCAGGTGGATTATCCAAACATGCTTGTCTCATGTATTGTAGCCATGTCTAGGATTGGATGTGAGGTTCGTTGGAAACATGTTTTCAACGAATAGTATCATATTCTCGATGTTTTGGCCAAATACAAGTTTAGTTTTATCATATCAATTATCTATAAATGCGGTTAATATTGTTTTATTTTTATTTTTTTGGTACAAGTTTTTTTAGGCATATTAATAATATTAATGAGATGTATATTTTTATAAATGCAAGTTTCGCTAACATAAGAGTTGAAGAATGGTTCAGGTTTCCTATGTGACAACAGTAAATATACTTTGTGGGCTTTTAGATTAAGACAAATGTCAAATACAAGGCCCACATAGTTATTTTCCACAACCTTATTTGTCAAATACCTTATAGATTATTTTACATAAGACTTATCAAATACTCTTCGGAGAGAAGAGTCCCTTGCAAAGAGAAGCCCTAGTCAAACCATCATCGCATCCATCGTGCTTGGCTCATCGATGCAAATTCAATTTCAAGTCGCGTTAGTTGCAACACACCACTTTTTATTTATGGCTAAAACACCGACACTTCCCAAACCATTTTTCTAGTGAGCATCATCTACATTAATCTTGTAAATGTTTGTTGGTGACAGAATCCACTTGGATATTTTTTCCTATTTTTAATTATTGTTTATGATCGTGTTGTTGCAAAGGTTTCTTTGGGGACCTAGATGGGGAAAGTGCAATTTTGCCTATGGATTCGACTAATTGTGTTTTCTAGTGGTGATTATACAAGGATCTTTAAAGGAGCCGCTTTATTTGAAGATGATTTAAACTACTCCTGCTACACACTTTGTGCATAACAGGTATATTTTAATGTTCAATTTTTTTAATTTCCGGACTCCAAAATTTATACATATCTAATGCCCCCCATTTCAACTATGTTTGTCATATCTTCAATTAAGAAGTATTTGAGTCATTTGGTAAATGACTTTGTACTTTAGTGAACCAGATCCTTAATGTCGATCAAAACTGGGGTGGGGGAGAAGGGAGGGAGAGAAGGGGTGGGTGGCTAGGTAACTCAATTGATTTGAGATAAGGGTTAAAGGAGTTGAAGGTTTTGGGTTCGAACTCGAATGAATGATTAAAAATTAATCTAATTAATTACCAATATTTTCCATTAAATGAAATTTTGATCAAGAACAAATTTTTTGTTGATTCAAGCTACTGATTTACAGACATCGTAAATTAATTGCTGTAGAAATGTCGCCAAGATTGGTCACAATCCCAACTATATATTGATGGGTATCTGTAATTTTAAATTGGAAATTGCTCTTTAAAGTTCTAAAATTGCTTTCACGTACCCGAAAATTACCTTATTATCCTTAACAACAGTTAACTGTTGCTCATTCCTAAGCTAAATGTTAAGGAGCAGACAACGGTTAACTGCTGTTGGAGGTACTAAAGGTAATTTTGGGCACATGAAAGCAATTTCAAAAGCTTAAAGAGCAATTTCCTTCTAAATGTATGCTTCAAGAAAGAAATTGTTGGTGTGTTTGTTTCAATATTAGCATTCTGATCTGGAAGGGTGAGAAGCATGAATGATATTTGATACGCAGTGCTTATCGCTTTCACGTTAATGAATTATAGATACAACTCACATTTGATTTGCAGAAAGGTGACAATTTATTTGGTACATTAAAACTCCACTAGATGTAAAGAATTAATATTGTCGAATGAACAAAATTTCCTTCCAACTAAGTCGAGGCTGCAAGATCGTGGGGTAAATGTCCCTCTTAACTGTGTTCTTTGTGATGGAGGTTTGGAGGACAACTTTATTTGTTGTTCGTGTGTCTAAACAAGGTTTGTCGTGGGCAAAGATGCTTGTGGAATATCATGCAACCATTGCTGAGGTGTGACAATTTCTGTGAAATAAGTCTTGAAGCTTTGCAACAACTTGATGACAATCTTTCTAATGTTTGCGCACTGATGGTATTTAGATACTGAGGTAGCACAACATGGTTTAGAACCAATCAACAGATACACCTCAACAAGTGTAGACCCGTGCCATTCATGTTTTAGAAGAATGGTCTTTGGGCCAACATGTTCGACTAAGTTTGAGCAACAATGTTGTGCATACTAGCCAAGTGAGACATATCAAACCACTATATGGAAGATTAAAATGCAACATTGATGTTTCGTTCTCTACTCATCATAGCCGAGTAGGTATAAGCACATGTTTTAGCGAACTAACAATGGAGTTATTACCTCCAAAGCTGAGTAGATTTCTCCATCATGTGCAATTGATGAAGGTGAAGCTTATGAGCTCCTTCTTGCTTTAAAACGGGTGCACAATCTTCAATTAAAATCAATGATTTTGAGTTAAATTCTAGATGAGTTGTCAATCTGATTAACAATAAAAAAGACATTGTCTTAGAATTCCGTATTAATTTTGACCATTATAGACATGTAGTCACCTTCCATATGAAAAAAATAAAAAATTGTAGAACACAAGCCCTAAACCCATTGGATAAGTCCCAACTCCCAACCCAACAAGCCCACACAAGTACCACATTACCCTCAATCTCATCACATAAGTCATAAGAATATTCCTCCCTTCTTCTCTACCCTTTGCCGTTTCTCACTTTACTCTGCCTCTTCTCTCCTTTCCCCGCACTCTCTGCAACAACCCAAACCTCAATTTTTGTTGTTCAATCACTCTGATGGAAGAAGGGTAGTGAATTTCTGCGATTTCCTTCAATTTTCTCGGTTTGTTTACTTGATTTCACATTGCTTCAATTTTAATTTTCAAAATTCACCATGATGGAAGTTAGTTTTTGTACATGCAATTCTGGTTACTCATAGTGCTCAATTTCATCAACAAAATATATTTTTTCTGTTAAAAATTTGATTTTTATTTATCAGCTTATGTTTAGAAGAATTGGGTAAGTTAATTTAGTAGAATTGAGGAATTGGGTGGAGTTGGAATTAGGTTAACGATGTCATTTAGGAGTATGATCATGGATAGGAAGGGATTTGACGTGAAATTCGGGTATAATATGAGATCAAGATCACAGTCACACTGTGATGTTAATGTTATTGCCGATGGTGCTTTGGTGATTGATGATGGGTTGAGTCAGAGTTGTTGGGCTAACATGCCCCATGAGCTTTTGAGGGATGTGCTTATGAGAATTGAGGTTTCAGAGGATACTTGGCCGGCTCGGAAAAATGTCGTTGCTTGCGCCGGTGTTTGCAGGAGCTGGAGAGAAATCGTGAAGGAACTTGTTAAGCCTCCTCAATTGTCCAGCAAGTTGACATTCCCTGTCTCCTTGAAGCAGGTATCACTTGTCTCTATCTCAATGTATCTTTAATTTTTTCAGCTGCAAACTTGTTCTTTTGTGATAGCTTTCTGAGTTAAGCTCAGAGAAGTTTGTGATTGACTTGACATACTTTTTGAGCTGAATTGGGTTTGTTTTCTTGACAGTAGTATCATTATATTTTTCACTGGTATTTGTGATCTTGATGAGTTTAGATGTTTTGCAAATGTTGTTTACTGTTTGATGCCGCTCTTACGTTGGTGAAATTAAAAATCAATAAAACCAATATTTGTTGAGCAGGAATGGCTGAGGAGTGGGTTGTTATCTTGGTTGTTGCGTGGTGCAGTGAGTTCCCAACCCACACCTTGGTTGTTCCGTGAAGCTGTGAATTCTCAACCCACACCTCATTCAAAGATAGTGAGTTAGTGAGAGAGAGCAAGAATGATTGTTGGCTTTGGCACATTTTTGTAAATGAAAGCCAAGAAACATTCCTGCTCTTTCACTAACTCTCGTTGAGTGAGGTTGGCTTTGGCGTATTTTTGTAAACGAACAATTTCATTTACAAAAATACGTCAAAGCCAACAATCATTCTTTTTCCTTACCCTAACTCACTCTCTTTGAGTGAGGTGTGGGTTGGGAATTCACCGCACCATGCAACAACCAAAGTAACAGCCCACTCCTCAACCATACCTGCTCAACAAATATGGGTTTTATTGATTGTAATTTCACCAATGCAAGAGTAGCATCAAATAGTATACAAAGTACAAACAACATTTGTAAAACATATTGACTCATCAACATTTCTCAAGTGAAGCATAGTCCTCAATTCAAGATCACACAGTGAAAAATATAACGAAACTGCTGTCAATTAAACCAAACCATTTCAGTTCAAAAGGATGTATAGTTTCTTCGACTATCTTCCTTGTGAATAGTGGCATTGGTGTCCTAAGGATAATATATACACCATTGCCTATAACTCGAAATAAGCATTGAATTTTGATACACTTTTTTCTACTAAGATGCAAAGGTTTCATCTAATGTGTGTAGTGCTGAATAGACTTGTCTTTTCATGTTTCTCAACTTTTTTTCAATTGGGAAAACAAACTCCAATGTAACATGGGTTTAAGCATGAAACTATTTTAGTTTTATTCTTATCACACAAAGGAAACACAACTATATCTAAATTAAAAATTAGTATCATCTATAAATGACTTGTTATTTTCATCATGCAGCCTGGTCCAAGGGGCTCTCTCATCCAGTGCTATATTAAACGAAATCGCGGTGATCAAATTTATTATCTTTTTCTCAGTTTGAACCAAGGTAAGTGCTGCCAGAGATTTAAATTTAAGATGTGTGGTATAATGTGTTCTATATTCTGTGACACATGGGTTGGACTGGGTGTTACTTATTTTACCTTGCAACCTCAACTTGTATGATATTAAGAGAATATCTCTCATCTCTTTATCTATGTTGCCTTTGTAATGTTGATTTGATTTTGCAGCCTCAACTGATGACGGCAAGTTCCTTCTTGCTGCACGCAAGTGTCGACGTGCAACCCACACTGACTATATCATTTCTCTAAATTTGGATGATGTATCAAGAAGGAGTAGCACCTATGTTGGGAAGTTGAGGTATTTTAGTTGACCTATGACATTACTTGTTAATTATTACCTATTACCTTCTGGGTCTGAAATCACTTTTTGGTTCATTGGTAACAGATCAAACTTTCTGGGCACCAAATTTACAGTGTATGATGCACACCCTCCAATTTATGGAGACAGATTTGCAAAGTCCCGCACCACCAGGCTAAGTCTCAAGCAAGTGTCTCCAAGAGTTCCTGCAGGAAACTATCCCATCGTGCATGTCTCATATGATCTGAATGTTTTGGGCTCTAGGTATTAGTTTTTTCACTTGATGTATCTCTCTTTAGATAAAGAGAATACCGTGGTCTGGAAATCATTAGATGAAAATAGCTGTTAATTTTTTTTCCTGTTATTGATTGTTTCTTAGTTTCCTTTCAAGAGTTGGCTCTATTTCCCTGCTATTGAATTCTTACTTAGAATAACTACAAGTTAGTTAACAAAATGTTAACAGGGGCCCTAGGATTATGCAGTGTGTTATGGATGCCATCCCTGCCTCAGCTGTTGAACCTGGAGGTGTTGCCCCGACGCAGACTCAATTTCTTCATAGCAGAGCTGATACTTCTCCATCTATCCCGTTCTTCAGATCAAAATCAACCCGCTCAGAGAATCTCCAATCAGCAGCACCTTTGATAAGTCAAAATGATGGGGAGCTGGTGTTAAAAAACAAGGCTCCTAGGTGGCATGAACAACTCCAATGCTGGTGTTTGAACTTTAATGGACGTGTGACAGTCGCTTCAGTTAAAAATTTCCAGCTGGTTGCTTCTCCAAAAAATGGAGTTTCTGAGGAGGCCCAGGAAAATGTCATTCTGCAGTTTGGAAAAGTCGGAAAGGATGTGTTCACTATGGATTACCAGTATCCAATCTCTGCCTTTGAAGCATTTGCAATATGCCTTAGCAGCTTTGACACCAAGATTGCCTGCGAGTGATTGCTTTGCTGGAACAGGCAAGTATTCAAAGTGCAACAAGATTGTAGTATTTGATTCAATTTAACAATTTTAAAGTTGCTCATTGATGTGATCGTTTAGATTCATGAAGGCTGACATAGTTGCTGATTTTACTTGGCAGGTTTTAGCGGGTTGGAATTGGCCCTCACAGTATTGCAGGTCTGATATAGGCAATATGTCTGCTTTCTGTTTAGTCCAACCCGGCTTCAAAGTCTCTCCCCTTTCCCCCCTTCTCCCTTTTATTTTGTATATAAGTGACTTGTGTGCATTATATTTAACAAACATGGAACATATGTTGTATTTTGTGTTTAGTTTGCGAACCAACTTATGTTTTTTTGGCCATGAGATTGTAGACAACGACCTTAGATGCAATTGGTTTGTGAGCTTTCCAGTTGTGTCTGTTTGATGGCTTTTGGTTTTCAGAATGTATGTACTTGCATGCTTTTGTTGCTACATTCCTTTCAAAGATTATCCAATATTCAATTGGTACAAAGTTTGCTCCCAAGTCTTTGTTGTGTTATTCGTAGGTCTGCATGCAACAAATTACTAAATGATAACTGATAAGAATCGTTTCTTAACTAATGATGTTAAGGTATTCAAATTCAGTTGTAATTTTGCTTGTGTGCATACAGTGTTTTTATGTGTGCATATTGTTTTTCTTTTCAATTCATTAAATTTATCATCTGGTGCTTTTTGTTTATTAGGAAAATGTAAAAAAAAAAAGAAGCTGTTATTCAAAGTGTGTTTTCTTTTTTTAAACTACTCTATTGAGATACAAACATGTTTTTTACAATGTAAACAAGCTTCTTAATGCCTGTTCAAAGAAAGAGAAAAATAGACAAGCTTCTAAATCATAGAATGTAGTTTTCAAACTTTACGGCCATATAATAATGCTGGCAATTTGTTTTGACATGAAGCAATGCTATGTATGCTTATTTTGGATTATTTTTCAATTCGTGGAAGTTTTTTTTATATTAGAATATGGGTGTGTTTAGATTAACTTGTCTTTGAACTTATGAAAAATAGTATATGCACATAAATAAGTTTTTATGTTAATTTGTAAGTTCACATTAATGAAGATTGTATTTTCTTAAGTTGTTTTTTTTCGTAAACTAGCTTGATAAGCTTATGAATAGTACATAAAATCTCATTTGTTTGCATAAGCTTAAAAATAAGCCTTTTTTAAGCCAATCTAAATGAGTCCTATTTAAGCCAATCTCATTTATCTAGATTCTTGCTCTTTAGTCTAAATTCCTAAGTCGGATCCAATTTCATAAATCTTTTGGCCTATTTAGACACAAGTAGTAGCACGAACCTCTCAACCATTCATAAATCAGTAGTATTAAGGATGTGTTTGGAAAACGATTTTAAAGATAGTTTATATTTAGAGATACATTTACATTTTTTTTCTTCTTTCAAACGAGTTCTTATAGTTAGAGTATGATATTTGAACATAAAAAATAGGACAAATTATTGGACAGTTTATATAAATAAGTGTTGATTTGGTTAAGAGAAAGAAAGAAAAAATGATAATAAAAATCTCATGAGTTGTTTTTAACGTGATTTTATAAGTTGTCACTTAAGTATCCAAATTTTGAAGATAGAGGAAGTAATGTATTAGTTAGGAGAAAAATAATTTGAAGACCATCACGTTACATATATTAATTCAGATTTATTTAAAAAGCAATTGTTTGGAAGGGGAAGGAAATTCAGGCGGTGTGGCCTTTGAGTCAGACTAAAGCTTCTTGTCGGGTTCTTTCTTGTCTCTTATTCATTTGTGTTGGGTCATAATCTCGTCCTTTCTCACTTGCAACCAAATCTAAAAATTAAGTTTCTTTTCTTTTTCTTTGTTTTTTATATGAAAATGGAAATACATTCTTAAATGTTTTTTTATCGCTTTTAACTAAAATACTCATGATTTTTTTATGTCTTCAATTTTTTCAAAATTTGTTATAGTCACGGAATATATAGTTTTGGTTAAGAACCATAATAAAATGCACTTAGGGTTGGTCCAATTACCTTCCCTACGCTCTAATATTTTGATGTATTGCTCTAGCTAGATAACTTCATATTATTATAGATTGTTCGAAAAAAAACTTTATATTATTATAACATGCCACTAAAATTAGAGAAATGATATTTGTACAACCATTTTTAAACAATTTTTATGACAATTTTCTTTTTCATACTCACATTATATTTTTACTTTCTCTTTCTATTACTTTGATTTTTGTGCCAATACATCATTTTCTTTGTAAATCAATAGTTGTCATTGAAATTGTTGTTCAAATAACACAACTTCTAAAATTAACTATCTTAGAATACTAACAAGTCCCCTCGTTTAAGGATTTTGTTTGTAAAAAACAAATAATTATTTTTCTATATAAAGCTGCAGAATTACTACATGTATTTTCTAAATAACATTTTTTTTATATGAATTCTTAACCAAAGTCCCTAAATAGCAGTTAGCACGACCCTTATCCATAACGTGGCTTTACATTAATTTTTGTGGACGTTAACATTTTTGGCACATTCTTCACGGTGACGGCAGCAACACACAGTGTCAGTGTACAAAATGGTGCACATAAAATGCTGTCCTCACTCATGCCAATAATACCGTCATCATCACCAACCGTTTTTCAACTCTCCTCAATTTAAAAAGCTGTAGTACGAAAAAAATTCCTGCTTACGACACTTTCAATCAAACTTAACCATATGCTTGCAATTCAAAGTACAGATTCAAGATTGAAACTCCTAGATAGACTTCATTTAGCTTTTAGTTTGTACAACGTTTGATTTTGATCTTTCAAGTTCTTTTGCCAATTGTAGTTTATGGTTAACTAATTACTGAATCCGTGGTGTCATTTTATTAAAATATTTGAGACTAGACAATTTAATTTAAGATTTAAAATAACTCAAAATAAAAAATTGACCATCAGAAGAATTTAATAGGATGTTAGATGATTAGGGCTTTAAGAGAAGAAAATTCAGGACTTTGTTTACTTAAATTTGACATTTTAGTTGGCAAGTTTTAAGTCATAGTTTTAAAACTCGGCTCGGTCATCAACTCGGCAGAAGCACTGAGTCACTGAGTCGATGGTCGAATCATCGGGTCACTGGTTGAACCGCATGGCTGAGTCAGATCAAACCGGATGACTCGATTATATAACTCGGTGTTTAGATTATACATGTATAGGTATTTAATCATATTAAATCGGTGACTCGGTCACTCCAAAAACTAAAATAATGACACATGTAATATAGAATAAAAATAAATATTCAATAAACATAATTTTATAGACTAATTATTATGAGTTTTAAATGAAATATTTGAGTTTGATAATTATATATGCTTATGTTTTTTTTTTGTTGAAATGATTATATATGCTTATGAGTTTGACA